>Ga0073934_10006276_pt1 | contig 17455 bp, 11 predicted proteins | sample LarsenN4metaG_FD_76834 | JGI IMG/M metagenome (GOLD analysis project Ga0073934, IMG submission 76834) | Hot spring sediment bacterial and archeal communities from British Columbia, Canada, to study Microbial Dark Matter (Phase II) - Larsen... ... | reverse complement strand
CGCGGGCATGGCCGACAGCGATTTCCGCAAGAAGACCGAAGCGCAAACGCCGCTGCGGCGGATCGGCCAGCCGCAGGACATCGCCCCCGCTGCGGTGTTCCTGGCGTCATCCGATGCGGCCTGGATCACCGGCGAAACGCTCACCATCTCCGGCGGTTTGCGGTAACCTCTCCGTACCGATGGGAGAGTGTGGCCATGCATCGCTTCGTGCTGGCGGCTGTCTTGAGCCTGACCTGGGTCCCGTTCGCCCTCGCCGACGAACTGCAGACGCCGCGCTATCACGTTGCCGAGCTGGCATTCCGCGGTCCCGTGCAATCCGCGACGGACACGCCGGCGCGCGATGTCGAGTTGTGGGTCAAATTCCGGCACGAGCCGAGCGGCGCCGTGGTGCGAATGCCAGGCTTCTGGGACGGCGACGACGCATTCAAGGTCCGCTTCTGCCCCACGAGCGTCGGCGATTGGCAGGTCGTCGAGGCAGATTCCAACGAGCCGGCGCTCAAAGGCCAGCGCGTCGGCGACACCGTCCGCTGCACCGAATCATCGCATCCCGGGCTGTGGATTGCCGAGGGCCGCTGGTACCGCCGGTCCGACGGCTCGCATCCGTTCGTCATCGGTAACACGCACTACTCGTTTCTGAGTCGCCGGAATGCGGGCGGTGCAGTCGCCACCAACCCCGTGGACGACATTCGCCGGCAAGCGCCGTACTTCAACAAGCTGCGGTTCACGCTCGTCGGCGACCGCTATCCCGATCCCGAATGGAAGCCGTTCCTCGACGAGTCGGGAAAGCCGAGCGACGACGGCCGGTTTTCGCTGCGGCCGAATCCCGAGTGGTTCCGCGAGCGCGTCGATCCGGCGATCCGCGAGGGATTCGCCCAGGACGTCATTTGCGACCTGATCCTCTGCGGTCCCGACACGATGGAATCTCGCATCACATTGCAGGGGAACAACGAACCCTGGCTGCGCTATGTCGCCGCCCGCTACGGCGCGTATCCGCACGTGTGGTTCTGCCTGTGCAACGAGTGGAACATCAAGAAGCCAAACTACACGGCCGAGCAGATCCGCAACGCCGGCGAGACGCTGCGAAAGTCGCTGCCGCACGCCACGACCCCCGTGTCGGTCCATGCGAACACCGGGAATTGGGACACGGCGCTCAACGGCAACTGGGCCGACCACGTCATCATCCAGTGGAAGTTGAAAACGATCGCCGAAGCGGCGGATGCGGCGGCACGCAACGTTGACCGCGGCGGAGGCAAACCGCTCGTCAACGACGAGAACGCCTACGAAGGGGCGGGCGACAAGTTCAGCGAGGGGGACGTTGTGGAAGGCTGCTTCGGCACGTTCCTCGGCGGCGGCTATCCCACCACCGGCGAAAAACGCGGCAACAAGCTCGGCCAGTACTTCTGGGGCAGCTTCGATCCGGAAATCCACAAGGCCAGCGACAACCTGCAATACTTGCGGCGGTACGTCGACGAACGCGTCGCGTTCTGGCGGATGGTTCCCGGCAACATTGCGGAATCGCGCTTCCGCCGGGCGCCGACGTCGTTCCGCGTGCTGGCAGACCGCAACGGCGACGAAAGCGTGCTGGGCTCTCAGGCGGCCGCCGAATTTCTGGTCAATCTGCCAAGAGGCAACTGGCGGATCACGCAGGTCGACCTGATGAGTCGCCAGACAACGGTTCTGGCCGAGGATGCCGAAGGCGACTATGTTCTCCGCACGCCCGACAGCCGCGCGGTGCTCACGCACTTTGTGCGCAAGCAGGTCGATGCCGATGCCTACTTTCCGCCGCCGGAGTCGCAGGGCGGCTGGCGGAAGTTGTCCGATGCCGAGGCGATCCGCGAGCGCGCCAGCATGGACCCGCAGAAGCTCAACGAGCTGCGCGAGTGGCTGCTCGCCTCCGACAGCCGCGACTTTGCCGCCGTGGTGATCCGCCGCGGACACATTGTGCTGGAAGTCGAACGGAACAAGAGTGCAGTGAAAGATGCGCAGAACGTCAAATCGTGCGCCAAAGCCATCTGCGCCACGGTGCTGGCGATTGCTTCGGAAGAAAGCCGGCAGGGCCGCACGCCGCGCAAGATGACCTTCGATGATCCCGCGTTCGACTTCATTCCCTGGGCGCAGCCGCTCAGCGATCCGCGGAAGGCGAAGATCACGGTGCGGCAACTCTTCAATCACACGTCGGGCATCACGCCCGAGTCGACGGGCGTTCGCAATGCCGGGCCGTGGGAAGCCATCCTCGGCCACACGGGCGACGACCGCACGGCGAAGCTGGCGTTCGACCCCGGCACGAATCTCGACTACGGCACACACCCGTTCTATCACGCTGCCCTCGTCTGCGAAACGGTTACCGGCCAACCCTATGACCGGTTCGCCATCGCGCATCTGCTGCAGCCGCTCGGCATCGAGACGTGGTGGTTCGAGCAGCTCGATGGCGACGCCCGGCACGGCCGGCATCCGTCGCATGCCATCGGGCTCCCCGCGCGCGAGTTGGCCCGCATCGCGTATTGCCTGCTGCACGACGGCCAATGGGGCGAACGGCGGGTGGTGCCGGAGTGGTTGATTCACGAGACCGCCGCGCCGACGCACCCCATCGAAGGGACCAAGACGTTCGGCCGCGACGCCCGGTCGTTCTCGCACGGCTGGGAGTTGCCGGGGCTCCTCACGGACGAGCGCGGCCGCGGCATCCCCAAGGATGCCCGCTTCAAACCGGGGTCCGGCGGCCAGTTGATCGCGTTTGTGCCCAGTTTGGACCTCGTCATCGCGCGTCAGACTGGCAGCAGCGGGGCATGGGCCTACGAGGAGTTTCTGCGCCGCGCCTGCGCGGCGGTGTCGCAGTCGCGCTGAATTTCCCCGAACACAGCGCGCAACTCCGCGGGTATGATGGACAGACGGCTTCACGCAGCCAGACACGGCATTCGGAGCGATGGGAGATGCAAGGTTCACTCAGGCCCCTTGGGATCTCAAACAGAGCGGCCGCGTGCTTCCTGGCCGTATTCTCCCTGGCGACGAGCGGCTTTGGTCAGGATTCGCCTGCTGATGGTGGTCGAAAGGCGTATGAAAACCAGGTGCGTCCCCTCCTCGCACGATATTGCGTCGATTGTCATTCAGGCGAGAAATCGAAAGGGGACCTGAGGCTGGACCGGTTGTCGGCCGATTTCACGGACGCCTCAAGTCGCGAAAAGTGGCGCGCCGTGGTGAAGCGCGTCATGGCGGGCGAGATGCCCCCGGAATCGAAGCCCCGGCCGCCGGAGAAGGAGTTGCAGGCCGTCGCCGCGTGGATCACGGCCCAAGTTGATGCCGCCGAACGCGCCCAACGCACCGCGGAAGGCCGCGTGGTGCTGCGGCGGCTGAACCGCGTGGAATACGAGAACACAATTCACGACCTGCTGGGTATTGATCTCCCGCTGAAAGACCTCCTGCCGCTCGATGCCTCCGCAGACGGCTTCGACAACGTGGGCGAGGCCCTGCACGTGTCGTCATTCCTGCTGGAGCGCTACCTGGAAGCTGCCGATGCCGCACTGAACGTGGCCATCGCCAACGGCCCGCAACCGCCAGTGATCAGGAAGCGCTTCAGCCTGAAAGAGTCGCACCAGGTCCGCACGACATCGGAAAAGGTATTCCGCAAATCGAACGATGACGACCGCGTGGTGATGTTCTCCTCCTCGCCGTGGCAGGCGATCAGCCTCTCGGGGTTTTATCCGCCCGACCGCGGCAACTATCGCTTTCGCATCTCCGCCGCCGGTGTCCAAAGCGACGGCAAGCCGGTGACCTATCGCCTGGACGCCGGCACGATGGGCATGACGGGCAAATCGCACCTCGTGGGCTATTTCGACGCCCCGGCCGATCGATCGAACGTTGTGGAGTTCATCGATTACCTGGAACCGCGGAGCACGATCCGCATTCTGCCCTACGGCCTCGCTTCAGCCCAGACGGTCCACAAAGTCGGCGCGGAGGATTATGACGGGCCGGGCCTGGGGGTGGATTGGGTGGAAGTGGAAGGCCCGCTGTACGACGCGTGGCCGCCGGAGAGCCATCGCTGCATCTTTGGCGATCTGCCGCAGAAGCCGGCGCCGATTTACAACTTCCGCAACCGCGTCGAAGTGGCCTCAGACAATCCGCGCGCCGATGCCGAACGGATTCTGCGGCAGTTTGCCCGTCGCGCGTTTCGCCGCACAGCGACCGAAGCCGACGTGCAACCGTTCGTAGCGCTCGTGGAGGCCAGGCTTGCGGAGGAGCAGTCGTTCGAGCAGGCGATGCGTGCCGGGTTGGTCGCGATCCTGGTCTCGCCGGAGTTCCTGTTCTTGCGCGAGCCGCCGGGAACGCTCGATGAGTTCGCGCTCGCCAGCCGGCTGTCGTACTTCCTGTGGAGCAGCGCGCCCGACGAGGAACTGCTGAAACTGGCCGAACAGGGGCAACTGACGAATCCGGAAACGCTGCACACCCAGGTCGAGCGATTGCTCACCAGCCCCAAATCGCAGCGGTTCGTGGCGAACTTCGTGGGCCAATGGCTGGGCTTGCGCGACATCGATTTCACTATCCCCAGCCACATCCTGTACCCCGACTACGACGAGATGCTGAAGGCCTCGATGGTTCGCGAGACCGAACTGTTCTTTGCCGAAGTGCACCAGCAGGATCTCAGCCTTACCAACTTCGTAGCGTCCGACTTCACTTTTCTGAACGGCCGGCTGGCGAAGCACTACGGTATCCCCGGCATCGAAGGCTGGGAGTTCCAGAAGGTCGTGCTGCCGGAGGACAGCCACCGCGGCGGGGTGCTCACTATGGCCAGCGTGCTGAAAGTGACCGCCAACGGCACCACCACCTCGCCCGTCACGCGCGGGGCGTGGGTGATGGACCGCATCTTGGGCAAGACGCCGCCACGGCCGCCAGAAAACGTCGCGGCAATCGATCCCGACATCCGCGGGGCGACGACCATTCGGGAACAACTGGCGAAGCATCGCCAAATCGAATCGTGCGCAAGTTGCCACCAGCACATCGACCCGCCCGGCTTCGCATTGGAGAGCTTCGACGTCATCGGCGGCTACCGCGAGTTCTACCGCAGCAGCGGCAACGGCAAGCCGGTGATCATCGACGGCCAGAAGCAGCGCTACCTGCAGGGCAAGCCGGTCGACCCCTCCGACACGCTGCCCGACGGCCGGTCGTTCCGGAATATCGACGAGTTCAAGCAGCTGTTGCTCGCCGACAAGGACCAGCTCGCCCGGGCGCTGACGGTGAAGCTGGTGACCTACGCCACCGGTGCCGCGCCGACGGAGTCCGACCAGCCGCAGGTGGATGCGATCGTGGAACAGGTCCGCGCGGCGGGCTACGGTCTGCGGTCGCTGGTGCACGCGATTGTGAGGAGTGGGTTGTTTGGGACGAAGTGATGGACGAGCCGCACCCGAATTGGGGTTACGATTGATCCCAATATGGGTACATCTGCGACTACGAGCGGGTTGGAGCAGTCTCCTCCGCGGAGGTCGAAGAGATCACCACACTCGCCAGGAACTTGCGAAAGCACGTGGCGGATTGGCTGCAGCAGCACCATCCAGAGTATCTTTCGAAGTGACCGCAACCACTCAACAAGGGTTTGTCATGTCCCTTCCTCGCCGCCAGTTTCTTCGCGCCGCCGGCGTCACGCTAGGGCTGCCGTTGCTCGATTCGCTGCTGCCGCGGCTGCGGGCCGGTGAAAAGGCCGATGTGCCGCGGCGGATGGTGTGCATCTGCACGCCGCTCAGCCTGCATCCGCCGTTCTTCTTTCCCGAGCAGGCCGGCCGGGACTACGAGTTGTCGCCGTACCTCGAAGTGGTGAAAGATTTCCGCAACGACTTCACCGTCATCTCCGGGCTGTCGCACCCGGACGTCGGGTCGAGCCACGATTCGATCCACAGTTTCCTCACCGCCGCGCCGCATCCGGAGATCCGGGCCGGCTTCCGCAACAGCATCTCCATGGACCAGGTGGCCGCCGAGCACATCGGCGACCGGACCCGCTTCCGCAGCCTGTCGCTGTCGGCAGAAGGTTTTGGCCTGTCGTGGACGCGCAGCGGGGCACTGGTGCCGCCCGACCTCTATCCCGCCAACGTGTTCGCACGGTTGTTCCTGGATGGCCGTCCCGAGGAAGTCGAAGCCCAAGCGCGCCGGCTGCGCAACGGACAGAGCATTCTCGACACCGTCCGCGAGCAATCGCAGAAGCTGCAACCATCGCTTGGCGTGCGCGACCGCGAGAAGCTCGACGAGTATTTCACCAGCGTTCGCGAGCTGGAGCAGCGGATGGCCACCGCCGAGCAATGGTTAAAGAAGCCGAAGCCCAAGGTCGACGCCCGGCCGCCGCAGAACAACATGAACTCGGCCGACCTCATCGGAAAGACGCGGCTGATGTTCGACCTGATCCACCTCGCGCTGCAGACCGATTCTACGCGAATCGTCACGCTGCTGCTGTTGGGGACCAGCCTGGTGCCGCCGATCCCGGGCGTGTCGCTGGGGCATCACGACCTGTCACACCACGGTCAGGATCCCACGAAGATCGCCCAACTGAAGGTGGTGGAACTCGAAAAGATGAAGACCGTCCGCGAGTTCCTGGAGAAGCTCAAGGGCACCGAGGAGCAGGGCGAAACGCTGCTCGACCGCACAATGGTGTTCTTCAGCAGCAACCTGGGGAACGCAGGCACGCACTCCGCGAAGAACCTGCCGGTGCTGTTCGCGGGCGGCGGCTTCCGGCACGGCCAGCACCTGGCGTTTGATCCCAAGAACCCCCCGCCGCTGTCGAACCTCTTCGTCTCCATGCTGCAGCGGTTGGGGATCGAGACCGACAAATTCGGCTCAAGCACGGGGACGCTATCGGGGCTTGAGGCCGTCTCCGCTGATTAGAGTGCGTAACACAACTTCTGATACGCGAGCGTTTCTCGAAGCGTTCGCGAGCTTTACCGGCGCACAACCGGTTGTGCACCATCAAAAGCTTCCGAACGCCTGAGAAAACTCACCTGCACAGAGGTTGTGTTAGAAACTCTTAGTCGCAATCCGAATGTTGTGCGCCGAAGGCTAAGCGGAACCCGCATCGACCCTCTACGGGTTCTCGGAGAGTGACCTGCGGCAGTCGAGTCCCGGAAGCGCGAGCACTTCTCCTCCATCCGTCGAAGACGAAGTTCTCCCACGGCGCCTTAAGGCAGCGCCGTTATACTGCATTCGGCCTCTGAGATTTTTTCCGGCACGCTGCTGAGCCGCCAGCCATGACCACGCCCATCTCATCCATCCCGCCGCTCGCCGGCCTGTGTTCGTTCGACGACGCCCAACGCACCGCGATGTCGGTCGAGGAGTGCGTCGCCAGGATGAAACGGCATCACTACCTGCTGTCGCGGTTGCATCAGATCTTTACCGCCCGCATCACGGCCGAGCCGCTGTATGAGCTCAAGACCGCGTTCAGCCACCACGCGTACCTGTGTTCGGAGCACGTTTCCGCCTACCGCAAACGGGTGAGCGAGCTCCGCGAGCCGCCGCTGGGGTTGGAGGACGTTCCCCACGCGGGGCTGCAGTTCGCCTGCGATGAAGTGCTGGCGTCGCCGACGACTGCCGCGCTGCTGGTTGGTTTGTATGAGGTGTTGATTCCGTCGTTGATCGCGTCGCTCGACGACTATATGGCCACGACGAACCTGCTGGCAGATGCGCCCAGCGTGCGCCTGATGCGGTTCTGCCGGCTCGAGTTGGATGACATGCGCTGCTTCGGCAAACGGGCCGTCGCCGCGGTCGTGATGCCATTCGAGCGTTTTGATCCGCAGGATGGGTTAGACGAGTGGATGGAGCTCCTGCGCGCGGCGCTCGCAAGCGCCTTGTTTAGCCGCGACCCGAAGGGGAGCGATGAACGCGGGAGGCACATCGATCCGGAGCGCTCCCCTTCGCAAAGCCTCCGGGTCGCGGCTAAACATCCACTCACTCCCAGGTTCTCGGCGACGCCGTACCGGTACGACCGCGTCCCGCGCCGCGATGCCCGATTTCACGATTCTTACAATGCCGGAGTGAACCCCGAAGCGTTCCTGTACGACGAGCGTTTCTCCCCCCGCGACAAGGTGCTCATGCTCTACTACAAGCGGCTGCGAGAGATCGACGTCCCCGAAATGATGGCCAGCATTCTGCACGAAACGCCCGGCAAACCGTGGGAGTTCTACGCCGACATGACCCGCCAGTTGTGGGACGAGGCCCGCCACGCCATGCTCGGCGAAGTCGGCTTCGTGAACCTCGGCCTCGATTGGTCGCAAATCCCCATCAACTTTACCTGGTCGCTCAACCTCAACACGCAGCTCACGCCGCAGGAGCGGCACGCGGTGCTGTTCTTCATCGAGCAGGGGCTGATGCCTAAGACCGGCAAGCGTTATGAATGGGAGGTGGGTCGGGCATCGGGCGTGCCTCTGGCCGCGCTGATCCAGGATTTCGACTGGGCCGACGAAGTGCTGCACGCGCAGATCGGTCGGCAATGGTACGTGGCCGATTACGGCGACCTGAAGCCGGCAATGGACTACGGCGACCGCTGCTGGTCGAAGGTCATGAGTCACTGGCGCGACTACCGCGACCGCGGCCTGACGCAGCACCGCAACTGGTGGCCCGACCTGTATCGCGTCGCCTGCGAGAGATGGGGCGTAGCGCCCGATCCACAAGCCCTCGCGTTCCACGAAACCTACGAAGACACGCGGGCGGACCTGAAGGCGATCAGCGCGTCGGGGTGATTCCCGCGTCCCGGACACTTCCGAGCGTCCGGGACACTTTGGGGGAACCTGCTGAACCGGGTTGCGACACCAAGTATAATCGCCATCGGGAGGACACGCCGATGCCGCTGCATGACTGGAGCTGGGTGGACCCGGGGCTGTTTCACGACTTCCACCAGAGTTGGTCCATCCGCATCAAGGATGCGCTCAATGCGGGGCTGCTGCCGAAGGGGATCTTCTCGCTTGTAGAACAGTGCACTCCGAAGTACGAACCCGATGTGCTCGCCGTCGAACGCCGCGGAAGCCAGTCGCTTGGCGCTGTGCACGTGCCAACTGGTTCCGCCACAATCGCCCCGCCAGCGCTGGCAACTCGGTTCGTGCATCGCGGCGAAAAGGAAGCCTACGCGGCTAAAGCAAACCGGATCGTCGTCCGCCACCGTCACGGCGACGTGATCGCAATCATCGAAATCGTGTCGCCTGGAAACAAAGACGGACGTCCTGCACTTCGCGACTTCGTTAAGAAGACTTTGAAGTTTTTGCGAGCCGGCGTGCATGTGCTGATCATCGACATCCTGCCGCCGACACGGCGCGACCCGCACGGGATTCATCAAGCCATCTGGCGGCAGCTCGAAGACGACACCTACACGCCGCCTCCGGGCAAAGACAGGATCCTCGTCTCCTATAAGGCGGGTGACGAGTTAACTGCCGATGTTGTCTCCGTCGGCGTCGGCGACGACCTGCCCGACATGCCGCTGTATCTCGATGAAGACTGGTCCATCGCCACGCCGCTCGAATCCACCTACCGCACCCCCTGGGACGCCAGTCCGGAAGATTTCCGCGAGGCGATCGAGACGGAGGTGGTGGGTGAGGACGAGTGATGGCCTTTCAAAGCCCTGAGCGCCAGCGAACATGTCTGCAACATCTACAAATCATCCCCGCTGGCGCTCGGGGTCATGAATCGGTTTCACCCAACGTCGAGCGCTTCCGCAGCATGTGGTGGTAATGTTGCGCAAACCGGTGCGATTCGTCGCGGACATATTGCAGCAAGCGTAGTGCGTAGGAATGCCGGCTGAGGACGCGCGGGGCGTCTTCGTTCGGAACGAAGATCTCTTCCTCGCGCTTCGCCAGCGAGATCGTCATCGGCGGCGTGATGCCCAGATCGCGGAAGGCTTCCATTGCGGCGCTGAGCTGCCCTTTGCCGCCGTCGATGAGCAACAGATCGGGAAACGGCTCCCCGTCCTGCTGCAACCTTCGGAAGCGGCGGCTGACCACTTCGCGCATCGAGGCGAAGTCGTCCACGCCGTCTACGCTGCGGATCTTGAACCGCTTGTAGCCGTGCTTGAACGGCAGACCGTCGATGAACTGCACGAGGCTGGCCACGGTTTCACCTCCCTGCAGGTGGGCGATGTCCATGCCTTCGATGCGCCGCGGGGGATTGGGCAGGTTGAACACCTTCTGCAAGCCGCGCACGCCGCGCTTCGGGTCGACCTGGAACACCTCCGGCTGCGCGTGCTCTCTCAAGTCGCCGCGGAGGTTGAGGTTTTCGAGGGCCGCGATCTGGTCCCGCAGCCGGGCGGCACGCTCGAACTTGAGTTCGCTTGCCGCCTGCTGCATCTCCTTTGTCATCACGCGCAGCAGCTTCGACTTCTTGCCGTCGAGGAACATGATCAGCCGGCGGATGTCGCGGCGATAGTCGTCCCGGCTGATCCGCAGGTTGCAGGGGGCGGTGCACTGGTTGATGCTCGCCAGAAGACACGGCCGGAACCACCGCCAGCGCTCGTCGTCCTCGCGGATGTCGAGCGTGCAATTGCGAAAGCGGAAAATCTGCTGCAGCACGGCCATGGCCCCGCGGAGCTTGCGGGCATTCGTGAAGGGGCCGTATAGCTTCGTTCCCCGCGGCCGCGGCTTCCGCGTGAACTCCACCCGCGGGAACGGCTCGCGGATAAAGATCTCCAGGTACGGAAAAGTCTTGTCGTCCTTCAGCTCGGTGTTGAACCGGGGTTGCGTGTCCTTCACCAGCCGGGCTTCCAACAGCAGCGCGTCGACTTCGCTGTCGGTGGGAATGAAGTCGACGTCTCGGATTTCGGGCACCAGATCGCACGTGCGACGATCGACGAGCGCCTGCTGATTGAAGTAGCTCGCCACGCGGCTCCTGAGGTTCACCGCCTTGCCGATGTAGATCACCCGCCCCAGGGCGTCTTTCATGAGGTAGACGCCCGGCGTTGCCGGAAACGACTTGATCTTCTCGCGCGGATCGATGGGCGCAGGCGGAACGGGCTCGGACATGCCTCAAGTATAGGCGCGGGCGCCTCGCGACCGCACTCACCAGCGAACGCCGAGCGGGGGGCGTCAGCCCCTGATAGGATCCCGAACGGAATCGGTCGCCAATCAGGGGCTGACGCCCCCCGCTCGGATTGCAAACCTCACTCCAGCTCCGCCGTCAGCGTGGCCACGCGGTATTCTTCGGCCTCGGCGTCGGGGTAGCGGACGGCGATAACGGTGTAGATCGCCGCGATCGCGAACGAGATGCCGCTGGACGTCCAGAACATCGTCTCGAAGCCGCGGGCGACGATAATGCGGCCCAGGATGGGCGAAAACACCAGGGAGCCGAAGTCGGTGAAGCCGAGAATGATCGCCGTGCCGGCGCCCCGGGCTTCCTTCGGAAACGTCCCCGCCCCCAGCGACACCACCGCGGGAAAGAGCAGGGCATGGCCGAAGCCGCACACCACCGACGGCAGCACCAGGTGCCAGCCCTCCGTGGCGAACGACATCAGCACGTAGCCCACCGTGTGCGCGAGCAACCCGCGCACCAGCATCCAGTGTCGCCCGATGATGCGGCTCCACGTGGCGGCGAGAATGCGGAACGCAAACGCCGAGATCGCGTAGCCGGTGAAGAATACGCCAATGCCCTCGATGTGCTGCGACGTGGCGAACCGCGTGAGGAACACGGTGGTCATGGTGACGTTGAGTCCCATGACCATCGCCGCCGCCACCACCATGCCCGGCCAGTGATGGAACACGAGCCGATACGCCGGCCGCGCGGGTGTGAGCCGCTCGTGCTGCTGACCGTGCGTGAGGCACAACACGATGGCGAGGTAAGCCAGGCCGATCAACGTTGCCCCTCCAAACAGGGCGAGGAACTGCGGTCGGCCTGGCGGCACGGCGTGGTATATCCAATCGCCGAAGTTCGACCCCACGATCATCCCGATGAACCCGCTGCTGCCCAGGTTGCCGATCACTTCGGTACGGCGATGCGGGGGCACGTGGTTCTGAATGTGCGTCACCGAGCAGGCAAACATCCCGGTGATGCCGACCACGAACACAATCCGCGCCGCGTAGATCAGCCAGTCGAGCTGGCGGCACAGGAGGAACAGAGTGCAACCGGCGACGAAGAGAAGGGAACAGTAGGTCCACATCCGTCGCGTGCCGAGGTCGTCGATCAGGTGCGATACGCTCAACCGCACCACGACGGAGATGGAGAGCGCCAGCGCCACGATGTCGCCAGCGACTCGCTCCGAGCCGCCGAGAAAGGCAACCAACTCGGCGAAGCGGAACGTCAGGGCGTTGGCCAGCACCAGCAGCGTGTTGGCCACATACGCCAGCCAGAACGTGCGGTCGTAAATCGGCTCCGGAGTGATAACGGAGGAGGGCTCGGACATCGAGGATCGCGGGCAGGATAACGGTCCAACAGCGGCCCCGATGATACGGGAAACGCCGCTTCAATTCACGAGCATGCCCGCGATCGAGGCATTGACCATCGTCGCCAGAAAGCCGACCAGCAGCGCTCTTCCACCCAGCGAGGCGAGGTCGGCTCGCCGCGACGGGGCCATCGCGCCGATGCCGCCAAGCTGAATCCCAATCGACGACAGATTCGCAAACCCCGTGAGCGCATAGGTCGCCAGCACATAACCCCGCGGCGTCAGCTCCGTGCGATACGGCCCGGTGAGCTTCACGTAAGCTACGAACTCGTTGGCCACCAGCTTCGTGCCCAACAGGTCGGCGAGCGCGGGAATGTCCTGCGGCTCGGCACCCATCAGGAACGCCAGCGGCGAGAAGACCCACGAAAAGATCATCGCCAGCGACAAATCGTCTGGCCAGAACGCCAGCCAGTCGCCCGGCACGCCGCACGCCATCAGCAGCGGCTTGGCCCCGCCGGCGAGTGCGTCGAACAGCGCAATGAACGCCAGGAACGCGATCAGCATCGCCGCCACGTTGATTGCCAGTTGCATGCCGTCCGACGCCCCCGCCGCGGCGGCATCGATGACGTTGCGATGCGTGGGCGCGCCGGAGTCTGAAACTCGTTCGACTGTGCCGCATGTGCGCAGTGTTTCCGGCTGCTCGGTTTCCGGCAGCATGAGCTTCGACAGGTACAGCCCGCACGGCGCGGCCATCACGCTGGTGGCGAGGATAGCGACGGGGTCGGCCCCCATGCCGATGAACACCGCCATCACACCACCCGAGATCGTCGCCATCCCGCCGGCCATCAAGGCGAGCAACTCCGAATGTGTCATCCGGGGCACGTACGGCTTCACGATCAGCGGCGCTTCGGTCTGGCCCATGAAGACGTTGGCCACTGCCGACAGCGTTTCCGCTCCGCTCGTCCGCAGCAGGTAGATCATGCCTCTGGCAGTGATACGTACCACCCACTGCAGAACGCCCAGGTAGTACAACACGCTGAAGAAAGACGAGACGAAAATGATCGTCGGCAGCGCGACGAACGCGAACACGAACCCCCCGTTGGGGAATACGGTGCTCATCGTGGGCACGTCGGCAAGCGGGCCGAACACAAACTTCGCCCCCGAGGCTGAGAAATCGAGGAACTGCCGAATCGCACCGCCGATCGCTTCAAACAACGCATAACCCGGCCGCCAGGGCGGCGCGTCGGTCCATTGCAGCGTGACGACGTGTCGCAGCCAGGTGCTGAGCGGCATCGATTCCGGCCGCCCTGGCAGTTGGAGCTTCAAGATGAACAGGGCGAGTGCCACCTGCAGCGCGATCCCCCAGCCGATCGTCCGCCGGTTCACTGCCCGCAGGTTCTTCGAGCACGCCGCCACAATGCCGATGAAGCACAGCGTGCCGGCCAGCGCCTGCCCACGCGGGCCGATCGCGCCGCGCGTCAGGTACGCCAGAAGTGCGAGGACGCCAATGGCGGCAGCGATGCCGAGACGCCAGCTGCGCGGCATGGGAGGCGCGGGAGTAGGAGCGATGGACATGATGGGACGGTCCCGCCGAGGGGGAAGCACTGAGGTGAGCCAAAAACGTCGGCGACCAGTGTTTCTCTGGGACCGAACGATCAAGACAGCAGTTGCTAACGCTTGCGGCCCACCCGACCCTACAAATCAAACCGTCCCGGAAACAGTTTCGCCAGCGTGGTTTCGGTGACCTGGTTTCCGGCGTCCACGGCGACGAGGAGAATGGGCAAATCGGGGCAGAACTCGGCCAGCACCTGTCGGCAGGCGCCGCACGGCGTGCATCCGTTCGAACTGGCAATGGCGATTGCCGTGAATCCCCGCTGCCCCGCCGCGACCGCCGTGCCGATGGCCACGCGTTCGGCACAGATCGTCAACCCAAAGGACACGTTCTCCACGTTGCAGCCGGTGACGATTTCGCCGCCGGCCGTCTGCAACGCTGCGCCGACGAGGAACTGCGAGAACGGAGCATAAGCCCTCAGTCGCACATCACACGCCGCGGCGATCAAGCGCGATTGTTCTGCAGCGTTCATAGCGTCAATCCTTGAAGCCCACGGGTTGCAACCCGTGGGCTTCCTTCACGGCGCAATGCGATCGACGATCAGCAGCGAAGGTGTCGGTCGTTCGTCGCCAACGGCGATGGCATTGCAGATCAATTCCCGCACGTAGTCCACCGCACTGTGGTTCGCGAAGATCCGCACCAGCGGCTGGCCGCGCTCGACTTCATCGCCGATCCGCACCAGCATTTCCAGCCCCACGGCGTGGTTGATGCGGTCGGTGATCTGTCGCCGACCGCCATGCAGCAACACCACCGCTTGCCCGAGCGCTTCGCAATCGATTGTCGTCATGAAGCCGGCGCGGGCGGCAACGACGTCGGATGCCGGCGAAACGGGACGGGGCGCTTCCGGGTCGCCCCCCTGGGCTCGCACCATCTCGCAGAACTTCTCGTAGACCTTTCCGGAATCGAATGCCCGCAGCATCTGCTCATGCGCCGTCTGGGGGCGCCTGGCAACGCCCGCCAGATCGAGCACCTCATCGCAGAGCGCCACCGTGAGGTCTTTCAGGTCGGTCGGCCCTTCGCCGCGCAGCACTGCCACGGCCTCGTTCACTTCCACCGCGTTGCCGATCATCCGGCCCAACGGCTGGTTCATGTCGGTGAGCAGCGCCGACACGCGCAGTCCGGCGGCTGAGCCGGTCGCCACGAGCGAATGGGCCAGCGCGCGAGCATCGGCCTCCGTCTTCATGAAGGCACCCGAACCCCACTTCACGTCCAGCACGAGCGCGTCCAGGCTCTCGGCCAGCTTTTTGCTCAGGATGCTGGCAGTGATGAGCGGAATGGACGGCACCGTGCCGGTGACGTCGCGCAGAGCGTACAACCGCTTATCGGCGGGCACGAGATGATCGGTTTGCCCGGCGATCACACAGCCGACGCGTTCGGTGAGGTCCTGGATCTCGCGTTCCGAGAGGTTCGTGCGGAAGCCGGGAATCGATTCCAGCTTGTCGAGTGTACCGCCGGTGGCGCCGAGGCCGCGACCGGAAATCATCGGCACTTGAACTCCGCAGCACGCCAGCAGCGGTGCGAGGATCAGCGACACCTTGTCGCCCACGCCGCCGGTGGAATGCTTGTCGACCTTGGGCAACCCGCCCGGCGACCACTTCAGCACGTTTCCCGAATGGAGCATCTCGCGGGTGAGCGTGGCGGTCTCGGCCGGGGTCATGCCGCGGAAGTAGACCGCCATCGCAAACGCGGACATCTGATAGTCGGGGATCTCCTGGCGGACAAAGCCGGAGACAAACGCCGCAATTTCCTCGGACGACAGCTCGTGGCCATCACGCTTGAGGGCGATAATTTGGGCAGGCGCGAGGGGCATAAGAGCAACTCCACGGCACGGCTTTCAACGCGCCGTCTTCGGAACAGTGGCCGAAGGACTTCACCCTGGCGTCCCAACAGGCTGTTAGGGCACGAATACGAACTCCGGCGAGTTGATCAGCGTCCACACGAAATCTTCGGCGCGCTCGCGCCAGTCGCTCGTCAGCCGCGCCGTGGGTGGATCTCCTTGCTGCAGTTCGTGAGCGAGCGCGATCTTGCGGTCCGACGCTTCGGGCTTGAGGTGGTTCGACCACGACACGCCGGTGTGCCGCAGCGGCCGAACCGGAGCCGCGGGTTGGCCGGTGAGTCGCGTGTCGAAGCCGGGCTGGAGCAGGTCGACGAACATCGCCTGCTCCTCGCGCGTGGGCAAACGGGTCAGGATCGCCAGGTACACCTGGTTGACGAAATCGTCGACCGTGCCTTGGACGGCGGCGGCGGTGAGACGGCTGTCGTCCGAAAGCTGTGCCGTCCGTTTCGCGAGCACGCCGTTGGCGAGGATGGCCGGCTGCAGCACGGTTGTTTCCTGCGAGCGAACGGTGAGCGGGTCGGGCCGCGCGCCGCGCCAGCCGAATGTCTCCAGCACGTCGATCACCGTCTGTGCAGCCGGCAGCGACAGGGCCGGACGGTCGCGCTCGTTCGACAGCGAAGTGAAGTGCCAGGCGCGCGTCGCCGGTCCCAGGTTCAACGACTGCTCGTACGTCCGCTGGCTGTCCACGTCGATGTTGAGGTCTTCTACCCGCAGCGGTTTGCCGCTCGCCACGGCCAAAGAGTCCACCACCTGCTCGGCGGTCATCCGTCGGGGGAATGGCCCGGCAAACAGCGCGGCCCACTTGGCGTCGCTGACGGCCAGCGGATCGGCCTGGCGTTGGTAGGCGTGCGAGTTGAAGATCAGCCGCGCGACGTGCTTCAAGTCGTAGCCCGACTGGATCAACTCGCGCTCCAGGTACTCCAGCAGTTCCGGATGCGACGGGGCGGCGTGTTCCCAGTCGTCGACCGGTTCGACCAGGCCGCGGCCCAGGTACCGCTGCCACAGCCGGTTCACAATCACCTGGGCGAATCGGCGATTCGCGGGCGAAGTGACGAGGGCCGCCAGTTGCTCGCGGCGGTCTTTGGCGTTGATGAGCATGTCGGTGTTGAGCCGGCCCGACAGCTCTTCCGCGAACGGCCATTCCGCAGGCACCGGCTCGCCCGGTTTGAGCGACACCTTCACCAGCAGCGACTGCAGGGCCGCGGGGTCACCGGGGATGCTGCTGGTCTTCGGGACCGCCACCGGATCGCGGTTGAGCATCGAGGCGATGCTGAACAGGTCTTTCTGCACGAACTGGTGGTACGGCGCGTCGTGGCAGCGGGCGCACTTCATTTCCATGCCCAGGAAGGCCTGCGCGAGAATGTGGGCCTTCGCTGCCATCGGCGCATCATTCTGCGTGGCCAGCGCGAAGCCCGCCGGCCCGCCGTAATGCGTGCTGCCTTCCATCAGGATCAGCTCGGTGGCGAAGCGGTCGAACGGCTTGTTGTCCAGGAACGACTCGTGCAGCCACCAGCGGAACGGCCCGGTGTTGTTCAGCGTGGGATTGACGAGGTTCGGGTTCTCGGCAAGTACGTCCTGCCAGTACCCGACCCAGTGGTCGGCCCACGCGGGATCTTCGAGCAACCGGTCGATCAATTCCGCACGTGGAGACCCAGGGATGGCCATCCCTGGGCTTCCGGGGATT
>Ga0073934_10006273_pt1 | contig 17464 bp, 16 predicted proteins | sample LarsenN4metaG_FD_76834 | JGI IMG/M metagenome (GOLD analysis project Ga0073934, IMG submission 76834) | Hot spring sediment bacterial and archeal communities from British Columbia, Canada, to study Microbial Dark Matter (Phase II) - Larsen... ... | reverse complement strand
GGGTCGGCCGGTGGGTCTGGCGGAGGGTCGACAGGTGGGTCTGGCGGAGGGGCCGGTGGCGGTGGTTCAGGTGGAGGCTCAGGCGGTGGTTCAAGCGGAGGATCTGGCGGAGGAGGCGGTGGCTCAGGCGGCGGAACCAGTGGCTCAGGTGGCCATTCTGGCAGTTCCGGAGCCGGCTCAGGTGGTAGTTCGGGGGCGGGTTCGGGTGGCGCTTCGGGAGGCAACGCGGTTGCGGGCTCGGGTAATTCGTCGATAAACTACTCAAATGGCGGAACCGTTGGCGGGTCATTTTCGGGAATGGCTTCCAGCAATGCGTCAGACAAAGAACAGGCAGCGACTTCCGAAAGCAGAGATCTCTCGCGAACCGAGGCTTATTATTTTGGTGTTTGGCTGTTGTTTTTCATATTTACTCTGCCGTTCATCGGCGCCGTCCTGTGGGCGTTCATTAGCGCGGCGCGCGAGAAGCAAAAGGCCGAGCGTGAAAACGATGTGTCTTACCGAACTCTGGACACCGGCCAGATCCTGGGTAAAATAGCCAAGCGATAATCATCCCGTTGTTGGCGCTTCCGCCTTCTGCAAACCTGACATAGGTTCATTGAATCGGCTGGCTTTCCAATTTAGGGTAGTGCGACCACCCTAATTGGATTTTCGGCATGCTCGAAGAGAGGCTCATCCAGATCGCCGGCGTGATGGACGCAGCCGAGGCCGAAATGCTGCAACAGTGCGGCGTCCGCTATCTGGGATTCCCGCTACGGCTGGATGTACACCGCGCAGATATCAGCGAGGAAGAAGCAGCTGCGATTATCAAAAGTTTGGTTCCGCCGACATGCGCCGTCTTGATAACGTATCTCGACCATGCAAATGAGATAGCCGACTTTTGCCGCACACTGGGCGTACGCATCGTGCAGTTGCACGGATCTATCTCTCGCGATGAACTCGAGCGCCTTAGGGATTGCGATCTGACCGTAATCAAGAGTCTCGTCATCGGTAGGCAACCCGACGAAAGCCACGAACGGACGCTTGCCGACTTAGCGCCGTTTGTTGATGCCTTTATTATCGACACCTTCGATCCAGCAACCGGCGCCTCGGGCGCCACCGGCAAGACTCACGACTGGCACGTGAGTCGGCGCCTGGTGGAGTTGTCGGAACGACCGATTATTCTGGCCGGTGGTTTGACGCCGGAGAATGTCCAGCGGGCGATTTTACAGGTGCGTCCCGCCGGTGTCGATTCGCACACGGGCGTTGAAGACTGGACCGGCCGAAAAAACCAAGCAAGAGTTCGAAAGTTCCTGACGCAGGCCTATGAAGCCTTCGACATTGTACGCCCGAAGTAAGTGCAATGGGAAATCGGCTTCCGTCGAGATTATCTGAGCGCCGCGTAATACGCGGCTAGAGCTTCGAAATCGGCTGTTCTTAGCGCTTTGAAAGCGTCCTTCTTAATTTTATCTTGATCAGCGTCGTCGAGTTTCCGTTTATCGCCACCGAAGAGCGCCATCTGCCCCGTGAGATACAGCGCCGGTTGGCCTTGCAGCCTGGGTATGGCGCGAAATGCGTCACCTTCCCCTTGCGCCCCATGGCAGCTAACGCATTGGGCGGCCAAGGCCTTGGCGCGATCGATGCGCGCAGAGTCGGTTTTTACTTTCGCCGGGGGCTCGCGACGCTGAACAGCGAAATAATCGGCGATCTCGTCCACCCCATAGTGAATCGCGTATTTTGCAAACGGCGCCATTTCGGGTGACGGCCGTTTCCCCGTCGCGTAGTCGTTGATCGCCTTTTTGAAATAACTCGGCGCCATGCCCGCGAGTATCGGTACCGCGTTACCGGGACTGTTGCCGTTGAAGCCGTGACAGGCGCTACACACGAGCACCTTCGATGCACCCGGAGCATCAAGCGGACCCGCATCCGTGTTGGCGACAGCCCATACCAGCAGCCCTACAAACACCAACATTGACGAATACACTCTGCCCATAAACATCCCCTGTTCAACCCAAGATGTCGTTCCAGATGCTGGTACGCCAGGCGAGGGAGTTGTCGGCTGTGGCCGTGCTCTTGCCGGGCGTGAGTGTTTGTTCGATTTGAACAACTTTGCCGTTGTCGATGCGGTAGGAGTTGACCACGGCGATCGCCTCTTTATCGCTCACCCAGCTGTAGCAAGTGTTACCCGGTGCGATGACCGGCGGCTCCTTGCCGTTCAGCAAATTGACAACCGCAGTCGCGCAGATTTTGGCCATGGCATTGGCGACATTGCCGGACTTCGGCACGGGCAAGCCGATGGTGGCGTCGCCGACCACGTGGATATTTTTCTGCTTAACCGATTCATAAGTCACGTGGTCGACTTCGCACCAGCGTTTATCGCCTCCGACCAGATCGGCATCCACGGCAATGGCGGCGGCGCGCTGCGGCGGGATGATATTGACCACGTCGTATTTCACTTTATCGCCGGTGTCGGTGGTGACCTCTTTCGCGCCAATGTCGATCTTCTCCACCTTTTGGGATGGACGATAGTCAATGTTGGAATAGTCTTTGAACACGGCTTTGAACAGGCCGGCTTTCGATACGATGTCCTTGTTGGCGTCGAGCACGATGAGTTTCGATTTCGGCTTCTTGGTCTTGAGATACCAACCGATCATGCTGGCGCGCTCATAGGGTCCGGGGGGGCAGCGGTAAGCCACCGGGGGCACCGACATCACCACCACACCGCCGTCTACTATGGATTGCAGCTGCCGCGCCAACTGCACAGTCTGCGGCCCCGCCTTCCATGCGTGAAATATCTTGTCTTTCGCGTTCGCCAGACCATCGATTTGCTCCCATAAGAAATCGATTCCCGGGGAGAGGATCAAACGATCGTATTCCAGGAAGTCTTTGTCGACGCGCACCTGTTTTTTGCCTGGATCAATCGCCGCGGCAAGCTCGTGGCGGATCTTTACGCCATGCCTTTTCAGTCCGTTATAATTGAGGGTTAAATTCTTGAGCGACTCCACGCCGGCTACGACAAGATTGCTAAACGGACAGGAGATGAATTCTTTGTTGGGTTCCAGGAGCGTGACGCTGCTGGCAGGATCCAGCAGGCGAACATATTTTGCCGCAGTCGCGCCGCCCCAACCGCCGCCGATGACGACGACGCGGCGCCGCGCTTGGCCAAATACAGGGGCGCGTGTCGCGCTTAAGGCGGCGACGCCGAGTCCCGAGGCTTTAAGAAACTGTCTACGAGTCCATCGATTCATCGTATGGCCCCCGTCCGCGTATAATGGGAAGAGAAAGAACGGTTCGTAAATACCTGCACTCGCCGTTTCTGTCAACTTGAATTGTCATCCATATTGAACCTCTTCGGGGGATTGTTTAGATTCGTCGTCAAATGGACACAGCAATGGTGATGAGCCGGCGCAATTTTCTGCGCGGCGCAGCTGTAGCGGCCGTGGGGCTGCCGGGGTTTATTCCCACCCTAGCGGTCTCGGCACAAAGCAGCGGTCCGGGATTTCCTTTGCCCGATGAATCCGTTGAGTCCACGATCAAGCGGTTGTTCGGCCATCGGACTTTTCAGCGCGGCGACGATAAAATGAAGCTGGAGCTGCCCTTGATCGCCGAGGACGGCGGCAATGTCGCCGTGACAGTGGAATCTAGTTTGCCGGTGAGCGGACCCGCCGCCGTGAGCAGCATTTATATCATCGCGGATAAAAACCGCCGCCCGCTTTTGGCGAAATTTTCCTTTACAGCGGATTCGGGCAGGGCGTTTGTCTCAACTGCCGTTCGCTTGGCGACGAGCACCGACGTTCGTGCTGTCGCGGAGATGAACGACGGCGGGCTTTTCGTTGTCAGCAAGCACGTGAGAGTGACGATCAGCGGCTGCGATTTGCCGCCGCAGAGCTAGGGCGGTGCGTGCGGGGTTTCCGTCGTTCCGATGGCTCCAAACGTTCAGATCGTGAGGCGAGGATGTTATGGCAGAAATAGGGCGGGTTAGTATTCGGTTGCCTTCCTCGATCGTGCGCGGCGATGTGATTCGCGTGCGCACTCTGCTGATCCATCCCCAAGAAATCGTCCAGCGCGATCGGGCCAACAACATCATCCCGAAGAACTATCACTTCGTTCATACCATGATCGCGCTGTACAACGGCAAAGAATTTATGCGCATGGAATTAACCCAGGGCATCAGTCAAAATCCAAGTTTTATCTTCCCTCTCAAGGTCGATCGCCCGGGTAAGTTAACGGTGAGTTTCGCCGATACTCAAGGCAAGCATTACGAGGGCACAGCGGAGGTCAAGTTCGCTTGATTGCGTGAGTCGCTCGTGGTCCCGCCACATGGCCCCTGCATCGTCACGCTTCTGCTCCTTTCTCGGCGGCCACTTGGCAGCCCTGTTCGCCCGCCCCTGGCCGGTGTTCCCGTCTGCCATGGTGATCGGGGCTCTCAACGTTTTTCTTTTCGCCTTCGACAAACCCTGGACCGCCTCGGACGGGCTGCGCAACTGGGGCGATGTCTTGCTGGGGGGTCTGGGACTGCTCGATCAGGATGCGCTTCTGCCGCCGCATTTTTATTCCGGCTCGGTGCTCAATATCGGGTTGCTTTTCGGCGGCCTCATCGGCGCGCTACTAAGCCACGAGTTTGCCGTACGGGCAGCGCCGGGCAAAGAAATCGCGAAAGGCGCTGTTGGCGGAGTTCTCATGGGTGTCGGCGCCATCCTCGCCTTCGGTTGCAATATCGGCGGCTTTTTCAGCGCGCTCTCAGCATTATCTCTAAGCGGCTTTGGAATGATGGCGGGTTTGCTGGTGGGCGGCTTTGGCGCGAGTCGCGTGATCATTCGGGAACGCGCCCGGCAGATTGAAGAGGGGCAAGTCGGGTTCGTCTCACCGTGCGAAGCGCCGCCACGGGCGCGCGCCGACGGGATTCAACATTCGCAGCCGCGCGCTGGCTTGGTCGTCTGTCTTTCAGTCGTGTTGATCGCGGGTGGCTATCTATACTTTGGCCACGGCCGGCTAGCGGTGTTTCTCTCATTTGGCGTACTCTTCGGCATTATCTTACAGCGCTCGCGTTTTTGCCTGGTCAACGCCTTTCGCGAGCCGTTCTTAAGCGGCCGGAGCGAGCATGCGCGCGCGGCCGCCAGCGCGCTTCTTTTCAGCATGTTAGGCATGGCGATTCTGAAAGCCGGCGATTTAAAGGATGCCGGCGAATGGGTATTTCCGTCTTTCTGGTTCGGTAGCCTGCTCGGCGGCACGATCTTTGGGTTTGGCATGGTGCTCGCCGAAGGTTGTGGCGCGGGAACTCTCTGGCGCGCGGGTGAAGGGCACGTGAAGCTGTGGGCAGCGCTGGTCTGCTTTGCGCTAAGCGCGTCGTTAACGCGTTTTTTTCTCGTCAGCACCGACCGGATTCGGCAGCTGGGCGGCGCATATTTTCTACCCGATCTCCTCGGTTGGCCCGCAGCTCTGATCAGTGTGGCCGCGCTGATGCTTACATGGTATGTGTTGGCCGCCTGGAATGAGGAAAGGCGGCAGATTGGTGTTTTGAAGCTCTAACTGTTAGAGGACTTGCGATGGCGGCCGTCAACTCCAAAGACGTTCAGATCGCGGTGAGCGCCAAAGCAGGGATGGTCTCGGCGCTCTTGGTCAAACCGCCGGATGCCAGAGGTCTGCTTGCGTTGGCGCACGGGGCGGGTGCCGGCATGCGCCATCGATTTATGGAGGATCTCGCGGCGAAGCTCGCCGCGCACAGCATTGCCACGATGCGCTATCAGTTTCCATATATGGAGAAACGTACCAAGCGGCCGGACCCCGAGCCAGTATTGGTTGATACAGTGCGTGCGGCTACGGCGACGGCGAGAAAGATAGCTGCCGGGTTACCGGTGTTCGCGGGCGGCAAATCGATGGGCGGGCGCATGACCTCGCTGGCCGCCGCGAAAGCGCCTCTCGATGCGGTGTGCGGCTTGGTCTTTTTCGGATTTCCGCTGCATGCGGCGGGTAAGCCGGGCTCCGACCGGGGTGCGCATCTGCTTCAAGTGGATCGACCGATGCTGTTCTTGCAGGGCTCGCGCGATGCGCTGGCGGATTTGAAATTGCTCAGGCCGCTATGCCGGAAGCTTGGCAGCCGGACCGAACTGGTCGTAGTGGATGGCGCCGATCATTCATTTCACATGCTCAAAAGCGCAATGCGGTCCGACGATGACGTGCTGGCGGAACTCGCCGGCAAGACGGCGGAGTGGATGAAGGAGAAGAGTGATCAGTGATCAGTTACCAGTTATCAGTGATCAGTTATCAGTGATCAGTTATCAGTGATCAGTTATCAGTGATCAGTTATCAGTGATCAGTTATCAGTGATCAGTTGGGAGTGATCAATTTCGTCAGAGCTTGAGCCTGATAACTGCTAACTGATGACTAATCACCGGTCATTCGTATGTATCCAGCCAACGAAGAAGAAGCTCTTGCTGTATTGAAGGGAGACGATCCGGAGTTGGCCGCTACCGCCGAGGCGCTTCTCTGGAGTACCTGGTGCCGCTCCGGTAATTCGGAGACCGATCGCTTGTTTCGCGCCGGCGTCGATGCCATGCAAAACCGCCGCCTCGAAGCGGCGGAGGAATTTTTTAGCCGCGTCATCGAAAGCCAACCTGATTTCGCCGAGGGATGGAACAAACGGGCTACGGTACGTTATTTGTTAAAGAATTTCTCCGGTTCCATCGAAGATTGCCAACAAACGCTGATGCGCAATCGACACCACTTCGGCGCCGCCTCGGGACAGGGATTGTGCCACATGTCGCTGGGCGAAATGCGCGAAGCCGCGGTGTGCTTCCGCCGCGCGCTGGAGATTCATCCGCATCTCGATGCGGTGCGGCACAATCTTGCGCAATGCGAAGCCGCGGGCGGCGGCAGCGGCTACCTGAATTAAGATCGCGGAAAAACCGACTCGCAGTGGGTAAGATCATCGGATAGCCTCGCCGGCACATCGCTTATTCTTACAATCGCAGGCGAAAGTAGTTTAAGGGGTTTCTGATTGTCGCGCTGACGGTGCTTGCGGCGCGCGCGCCTACGCAGCGGAGACTGACCTGCAAGAGGTTGATCGGATTCTGCCACTGCACGGCGCAGTGGTCCCTACGCCGAGCTGTTAAAAGCCATCGGAAAAGATCCGGCGGCGGCCAAAAAATAAAACCAGCCGAGAGCCTGAATTGGGCACGCCCAGCGTCAGGGTTGCGTGCCCTTTTGTCTTGTATCTTAAATCGAACTCGCATATGTAGGTCTCGATTCGCGATTTGATCGAAAAACGGGAGGTATGGGTATGCTTGGTAAGCTTATTGGGTCGATCTGCGTTCTCGCGCTAGCGACGTTGCCGGCGCCGGCTCAGGAAACCGACTTGCAGCGGATTGCCGATGCGCTCGACGTATCGACCATCAAAACATTTCAGTTTACCGCCAACGGCAGATCTTATTCGCTCGGCCAGAATACCAGTCCGGCAGCGCCTTGGCCGCGGCAGTTCGTTAAGAGTCTTACCCGTGTTTATGATTTCACCACCGGAGCGATGCGCGACGAATGGGTGCGAATGGACGGTGAGAGCGAGACCGTCGGCTCCGAGCAGCGCGCTGTGCACCTAGTGAGCGGTGATCATGCCTGGAGGGAGGTAGGCAAAGATACGGAGCAACGACTGTTCGAGGCACCGGATTGGGGCCACCAGATCGTTGTTTCACCGCACGGGCTGTTACGCGCAGCGTTTGCCAACAACGCAAGCGTGACGAAAAAAATGGTCGAAGGACGTGAAATGAGAGTGATTTCATTTACCGACCGCGGCAAACACAAGGTAGTCGCCTACGCCAATGACCAGAATGCGATCGAGCGGGTTGAATCGTCTTATGGCCATCCCGTGGTCGGCGACATAAGGGTTGTGACTACCTACGGACCGTATCGAGACTTTGCTGGAGTCAAGTTTCCGACCAAGATTATTCAATACCAGGATGACAAGCCGACTCTGGATGTGACCGTCACCGCGGTGAGAGCCAATCCTCCGGTAGATATTCAAGTCCCGGCTTTTATCATCAGCGATCCGGTTCCGGTAAAAACCGAAAAGGCGGCAGACGGCGTTTGGTATCTCACCGGTGTTCGTGCTTACACCGTATTGATCGAGATGAAGGACTATTTAATCGTCGTTGAGGCGCCCCATGGCGAACGGCGTTCGATGGCCGTTATGGCGGAAGCAAAAAAACTCGTGCCTAATAAGCCGATCAAGTACCTGATCAACACCCATCATCATTTCGACCACGCTTCCGGACTGCGCACCTACGCAGCCGAGGGCATCACGATCGTCACTCATGAGATTAACCGGCCCTACTTTGAACGCGCGGCCGTAAACTCGTGGAACTTGGCTCCCGACCGGTTGGCGAAATCAAAAAAGAAGCCGGTGTTTCAGTCGATGGGTGATAACATGGTGCTGACGGACGGGACGCGCTCGGTGGAGCTCTACCAGGTGGTCGGCAGTCCGCACCACGACGGCATTATCATGGCCTATCTGCGCAAGGAAAAGCTATTGATCGAAGCCGATGTTTTCACGCCCGGTCCGGCAGGAGCTGAACCCCCCAAGGTTCCATCTCCCGCGGCCGTTAATCTTGAAGCCAACGTGCGGCGTTTAAATCTCGACGTCGATCGTATTCTGCCGATCCACGGGAGAATCGTGCCGTACGGCGATCTGCTCGCCGCCATCGGCAAGAAACCGGCCCCGGCGAAGAAGTAGCTTGCGATGACGAAGCCGTGGAGTGCGGATTGGGCGCGGCGCTGCTCCCCCGCTCCACGGCTTGAATGCCTGCACAATCCAAACGCGTTTTTCCGCGCCTGGCTCGGCGTCTCCCCTGAACAAGCCGGGATAGCCTTCATTTAGTCGAAAATATTTACTATCTTGGGGTCACCTATGAAAAACGGGCTGGCGGTCCTTCTGTTATGCTTGACCGGGGCCATTCCCGCGTCGGCTCAGACGCCCTTTTATCAGGGCAAAACGATCACGATCGTGGTTGGTTACTTGGCGGGCGACGGATATGACATCTGGGCGCGCCTTCTGGCTGCGCACATGGGCAAACATATTCCGGGCAATCCCAATTTTGTCGTCCAGAACATGCCCGGAGCCGGGTCGATGATCGCGGCAAATCATATTTTTAATGTGGCGAAGCCGGACGGCCTGACAATGGCGTCCATCGGGCCATCGCTCTATCTTGATCAGCTGGTCGGCAAAAAAGAAGTGCAGTTCGATTGGAGCAAATTCGGCTGGGTCGGCTCGACCGAGAACACTCCGTGGCTCTTTTATATGAGCACCAGCACGCCCTTCAAGTCGATCGAAGACGTGCGCAAAGCCAAGGAGGCGCCCAAGTGTTCGGCTACCAGCAGCGGCACGAGCGGCCATTTCATTCCCAAACTGCTGGAGGAGGCGGTGGGCGCCAAGTTCACGATTGTCATGGGCTATCAAGGCGGCGCTGAACAGGATCTGGCGTTTGAACGCGGCGAAGTGGTTTGCCGCGCGCTCAGCATCCCGACGTTCTTTGCGCGCGAGCCATTTGCCACGTGGCGCAAGAAGGGAATGGTGCGGATACTGCTTCAAACCGGACGAAAACGCGATTCCAAGATGCCGGATGTGCCGACCATTCACGAACTGATGAACGAATACAAAACCCCGGCGCCCACCCGGGCTTTGGTTACTGCCATTCTTGCTTCCGGCGACTTGGGGCGGCCGTTCATCACGCCACCGGCCATACCCGCCGAACGCCTGACAATCTTGCGCGAAGCTTTTCGCAAAACCATGGCCGATCCGGGGTTTCTCGCCGACGTCAAGACGCGGAAGTTTGAGATCGCTCCGGATACGGGCGAGGAGCTCGAGACGTTGGCTAAGGAGATCGTGGCGCAGCCGCGGGAGATCGTCGAGCGGATGAAGAGATTGCTGAGCGAATGAGGCACGCCGCCGTCACATGAAGGACTCGAAGAACTCTGAGATTGCAATTGCCAAGACGTGATGCGCGAAAAATTGCTTGCTGAGCCGCTGGCGTGTTGCGCCGGTGCGAAATGATCCTCGTCTAACGGTAACTCAATGGCGCAGCCGCAGTGCCCAAACTGTTCTCGTCCCTTTGTCCGCCGCGTGGCAATGGTGGGGTCGTGGGATACCCTGCTCGGGTTGATCTATATCTATCCCTTCAAGTGTCAAATCTGCGGCTTTCGCTTTCGCATGCCGCAATGGGGCGTCCGCTATATGCGCGTACCGGAGGATCATCGCGATTACGACCGGATGGCCGCGAGCTTTCCCCTGACATTTGAAACGCAAAATATCAGAGGGGAGGGCACGGCCACTAATCTTTCGATGGGCGGCTGTAGCTTTCAAACCTCGACGCCTCTGGGCATCGGAATGGTTTTACGGTTGCAGCTGCGCATCGCTCTGGACGTTCCTCCTGTGGTGATCGATGCCGCGGCGGTGCGATATAAACACGAGCGCTCGGTCGGAGTTGAATTTCTTCACTGGCAGGAAAAGGAGCGCGAACGCTTACAGCTCTATGTCCGCGGCCTGCTGATCAGTCGGCCGGGCTGACCGGGAGTCGCACAGTCGGCAAGTTGCCGGGCGCCGGAAAAACGTCAGTCATCTGCTGCGACGGTAATGCGACAGTGCCGCGGCGGCGCATAGTCCGATGCCGATGATGTCTTGCAGCAAACTCGGATAGACTAAAACCAATCCGCCTGCGACCAGCATTATCCTTTCAATCCTGGTGGTTGCTATCCAAATCCAGCCGGTGAACCCGGCGGCCAGAGCGCCCAGGCCCAGGGCCGCAGTGGCCGTGGTCCATAAAACATTGCTCCAGTCGCCTCTGAGCAGGAGGCCGACTCCGTCGGGATGAAGCGTAAACATGAACGGCACGAGAAACGCCGGCAGCGTGTATTTCCACGCCATCATAGTTGTTTTATAGGGGTTGCCGCCCGTGATTGCCGCAGCCGCAAACGGGGCCAAGGCCGTAGGCGGGGAGACTTCCGAGAGAACGGCATAGTAAAAAATAAACATGTGCGCGGCATATTCCGGTATGCCCAGCTTGATCATCGCCGGCGCGGTAATCACAGCGGCGATGATGTAGGACGCCGTCACCGGGACAGCAAGACCAAGAACCCACAGGGTCAATGCGGTGTAAAGCACAGTGAGAAATAGATTATTGCCGGCGAGGTTTAAAATAATCAGTGAAAATTTGAGGCCAAGCCCGGTGAGCGTAACCACGCCGACGATGATTCCCGCCGCGGCGCAGGTGGCGGCGACCGAGAGCACGTCGGTGGCGCCCTTTTCAAAGGTCTGCCAAAGGCGCTTCGGCGTGAGCGCAGTGTCGCGCCTGATATAACTCAGAGCGATGCTTAACAGAATCGCATAAGCTACCGACAGAATCGCTGTATAACCCGACATCATGAAAACGACGATGGCGATCAGAGAAATGAAATGAAAGCCGTACTTGCGCGTGAGGCTCCATACGTTTTCGCCTTCGACTTTGATCGGTGTCGCGCCGAATTTTCGCGCGTCCAGCTCGACCATTGTGAAGATCGACCAGTAAAAAAGCACGGTTGGAATCGCTGCCATAACGATAATTTCCAGATACGTGATCTTCAAAAACTCGGCGATGAGGAATGCGGCGGCCCCGAGCACCGGCGGCGAAATGATTGCGCCGATGCCGCCGGCCGAAAGCAGCCCGCCGGCGGACTCTTTATCGTAACCGGCTTTGGCGAGCAACGGCCAAGCGACCGAGCTGAGCGTCACGGTGGTGGCCACTCCCGAACCGGACGGGCCGCCGAGCAAAAACGATGCAAGCGTTACGGTGCGACCCGCCGCCGCAGGCTTGCCGCCGGTCGCCGCGAGAGAGAAATTCACGTAGAAATCGCCTGCTTTGGAAAACTCTAGCACCGCCCCGAAAATCGTAAAGAGAATAATGAACGTGGCGGCGACGTCGAGGGGCACGCCGAAGATACCTTCCAATGTGATGTACATATGACCGACAATGCGATCGATCTCGTAACCTTGATGAGTCCAGGGCGACGGTAGATAGGCACCGAAGCACGCGTAAGCGAGAAAACCGACGGCAACGGCGGGAAGGATCCAGCCGGTCGTGCGCCGGCTCGCCTCTAGGACGAGGATGATAGCCAGGGCGCCGAAGATTTGGTCTTGGGTCGTGGGGAGGGCCGCGCGATAGATGAATTCTTCAAAATCCGACAACGGGTAAGCGACCACGAGGAGACTTGCGGCGGCGAGAATCCAATCGTACCACGGGATGCCAACGCGCCGGGCACCGCCGTGGCAGGGATACATGAGGAAAGACAGGATCAGCGAGAGGCCGAGAAAGACCAGCCGCAAGATTTGCGCCGTAACCGAGGCCCAAGCCCAGTAAAGAAACAGAAGAGACGTGGCGACCGCCAGGAACGAAGCGATTTGACGAGTCGGTCCCGACAGCTGGCGGCTGGGTCCCGCTTCAGCCTCGACGAACTGCTGCGCCGCTGCGAGGCGGGATGACTCCATCGCGTCGTCAGCCATTGCCGTCGTTGTCGCACGAGCCGATAAGCAATCGATACGCAGTGTCGGATAGAAGCGTCGGCTGTTCGATCAATCGATCAAAATGGAGCGACATCATCGCCTCGCTGCTCCGATGGAGGTGTAGAACCTTCAGGAGCGAGGGCGTCGGCCTGACGACCCAGCGGCCGTTTTCATGGCGCGCGCTTTGATGGCCGTAGAATTCGACCAGGCGCGCCTCTTCGTAACGCAGTTCGAACAATTCAAAACCGTTATGGCGGAGGAAAAAGGATTCTTCTACGTTGGTGCGGTAAATGGAATGCCGAAAGCGGAGTCGCATTGTGCTCTCGGCGGCAACACTGATGTTATGTTGATCGGTCTCGGTCGCCAGGGTGACACAAAGCGATGGCGCGGAGTTCTGGCGGGTCGGTTCCGAGGCTTCGATCTCCCTTTGAGCAAGGGAGATCGAAGCAGACTCACTTGCCTGTGAACCTGCGCTAGGTTCAGAGAATCCCCGCTTGCCGCCCTTTATCAAAGGGCGGTGATCCGTTCCGGCGCTGTCAGCATGCTCGGGCACGCTTAGGGCAATGACCACACCGATGACCAAGTAGAGGAGACCACCGGCGCTTAGTGTTTGAGGCAATTTCATTTTGCTGCCGGCAGTTTGATGCCCTTCTCCTTGTAGTAGCGCAACGCGCCGGGATGGAATGGAATCGGCGAACCGACCACCGCGGTCTTCAAGCTTATTTCACTCGCCGCCTTGTGCACGGCGACCAGATCGGCTGTGTGTTCGAGTACAAGTTTGGTAATCTGGTAAGCGAGATTGTCGTCCATCTTTTCGTGGACAATCAAGAGATTCGTGGCGCCTGCTACGGGAACATCTTCCTCGATGCCTTTGTACACGCCTTTGGGAATGTTGGCGACAAAGTAAAGCGGACCATATTTCGCAACCATCTTGGGAACCGCGTCGGCGTGCGGAATGATGTTGATCCTGATTCCCGGCGTGGCGGCGAGGTCGAGCACTGCGGCCGTCGGTAAACCGCCGTCCCAAATGAACGCGTCAATTTTGCGATCCTTGATCGCACCGGCAGATTCGGCGGCGCCCAGGCGATCATGGCTTTTGAAGTCCTTCGGCGTGAGTCCATACGCTTCCATAACCCGCAGTCCTTTGAGTTCGGTGCCCGAACCCGGCGCGCCGGTGGAGACGCGTTGACCCTTGAGGTCGGCGATGGACTTAATGCCCGAGCCCTCAGCGGCGACAAAATGCATGAAGTTGGTGTAGAGGGACATCAACGAACGGATACTTGCCTTTTCCTTGAAGCCTTTGATCTGGCCGTTGTAGGCGTCCCAAGCGGTGTCCGGCAGGCAGAACGCCATCGCAATGCGGTTGGTGTGGAGCAGCTTGACGTTGTCTATCGATGCAGTAGTGACCTCCGCGGTCGCCTCGGTGTTAGGGACGTGCTTGGAAATCAACGCCGCCAAGCCGCCGCCGAGCGGATAATAAACTCCGCCGGTACCGCCGGTGCCGATTGACAGCCTGTTTTTGATCTGGGCGCCGGCGCTCATTGGAAACAGTGAAAATACGCCGATCGCGCAGAACCATACACCTAAAATTCGGTTGCTCATCTTTAAACTTCCTTTAATCCGATAAGCCGACGGTCCGGTCCGGGCGGCGGCCCAGAAGGCAGAGAACTATTGCCAGCGCTTGGCACCTTCTTACGGACTCCTTAATAACTGCGAAGGGTAAGGCGCGCAAGATGCCGTGGGCAGTTTGCGGCATGCCGAGGCGAAGAGGGCTTGAGCTGAAACGCACAACGCCCAAGCCGGGGAGCTTGGGCGTTGTGGGGGAGGCAACGACGCGAGCCTATCTCACGCCGCCGCGGGGTTAACTGGTATGGGCCATTTGACGAAATCGCGATCGCCGCCCATCGGAGGCATGATGGGACGGCGTCCGCGACCCGGGATCGGATCAGGAGGTGTCTTGTCGATCAGAAAGACACCCAGGCTAAGAAGCTCTTCAAGCGACAGCGGATTGGCGTCGCGGCGGTCGCACCAAGACTTATAACAAGCAAATTCGGTGGGCTCCGCACGCCTATCGGCTTTCTTGACCTGGTTTTCTAACATTTCCCGGTGGGAGTACTTTAAAACGGGTTTTGATTTTTTGCTCCCGGTGGCGATGTAAGACGGCCCCACTTATTCGCACTTTCCGGATTCTGAAAAGGTTAGACTTTAGCGTTAATAATTTTGTTCCCAAATAAACTTGGTAGCTGGTTGGAAAACCCATCACCGGTCTAACCGGTCTGCACGATGATCTTGACTGGATAGCGAGAGGTTCAGTAGAGTGACGCGATCAAGCTTCGATGCACTGATGACTCTGAACAAAGTTCCAACAAATCCGGAAGGAGGCCATCATGTTTGTATGTTTATCGCCAGGGGGGCAGTCGCTGACCAGCGGTGAAAGACAAACCGAAAAGCTGTTGGTAGGCGCGGTTGGCGGGATTTTCGCCTTCCAAAAAAAAGGTCCGAGCTGGGCGCAGCAGGAAACGATGATGCCCGGCAAGCATTTCAGTTCGATCATTTTCGAGCCCACGACCCAGTCGCTGTTCGGCGGCACCTATAGCTGCGAAATCTATTTCAGCGGCAATTCGGGAAAGACTTGGGAGCGGCGTGACCAGGGCATCGGCGACAGAGAAATCTATTCGCTCGCAAGCCAGCTCGTGAACGGCAAACCCCGCATCTACGCCGGGACCCAGCCGGCGCACTTATTCTACAGCGATGATCTAGGCAGAAGCTGGACGGAATTGCCGGGGCTGCGTCAAGTGCCGGGTGTGGAAAAATGGACCTTCCCGGGCCCGCCGCATCAGGCGCATGCGAAAAGCATTACCTTTCATCCGCAGAATCCCGACATCATATATGTCGCCGTGGAAGTGGGCGGGTTCCTGCGCAGCACCGACGGCGGCAAAACCTGGACTACGGTCGATAACATCAATCCCGACGCGCACCGGGTGCTGGTACCGGCCAATGATCCGAGTAAGCTTTACGGTACGGCGCCAACGACCAACTGCGGACCGGAGACGGTTGCCGGCTTTTGTGTCAGCAGCGACGGCGGTGCCAGCTGGCAGAGCATGACGCCGCGCGACTTCCGTATCGGCTACGTCGATCCGTTCTTTGTGCATCCGAAAGATCCGAATCTCTTGTTCGTCGCCGGAGCAAAAACCGGCCCAGGCACGTGGCGCAAGCTGCACACCGCGGATGCGCGTGTTGCGCGAAGCCGCGACGGCGGCAAGAGCTGGGACATCTTGAGCAACGGGCTGCCGGAGCACATTCGCGCCAATATCGAAGCCATGGCCATGGATGTTTGGAACGGCGGCACGGCGATCTTTGCCGGCACCACCGACGGCGATGTTTTCTATAGCGATGACGAAGGCGAGCACTGGCAGACCATCATCAAAGGCATCGGCGCGGTCTCCAAATCGCACCACTACATCAACTTATCGCTAGAAGAGCAGCCGGCGCATCACTAGCCAATTGAGGTGCGAAGCTAAAAACAGGAGGGGCACGCTTGCGTGCCCCTCCTGTTTCGAAGGCTTCGTTAGACCGTCGAAAGCGTCAAGCAGCTCCCGGGGCAGCGGCGCATCAAAATGCTTTTTTGAGGCGAATCTGCCATGCACGCTTCCAGGTCGTCGCGTCGCGCCTCTTGGAGTGTAGAAAACGAGCAGAGTGACCGGCTTGTCTGATTTCGCTATCGCCTTCTTCACCGCCGCTCGAGGCCAGCTCAATCAGCCCTGAAGAAATTGAGTTTTTGCCTGATGTATATTGACTTTCGTCGTAATGGACTAAGGTTAGTCGGTCGCGCACGTGAGTCAATCACAGCGTTTTGAACCGTTCGTGGTTTTCGCGATCGGACACATTCGGTTCCGAAGCGCCTCACTCCTCCTGACTCTTTACCCCTGACATTTTCTCGCTTCCTTGACGCGCTGCGGCGACCTAGCGTAGAACTCAGCAGACCCACCACCGTATCGTATGCCGACTATCCGCAAGAGAACCGTAAAGAACGCCAAAGCAAAGCTTTCCGCTGAGCCGGTTCAAAAGGCGCGGTCGAGGCGGGATTCACAGTCGCTGCAGTGCGCTTTGGACGAAGCCCTCGCGCGCGAGAGTGCGACCGGCGAAATTTTACGCGTCATCGCCAGCTCGCCGACGGATATTCAACCGGTATTCGATACCATTGCGGAGAAGGCTGCTCGGCTTTGTGGCGCGGACGATGCAGTGATCCGGCGAATTGAAGGTAATAGCTTGCGCGCAGCCGCCCATTTCGGGTCGATTCGACTTGCTACTGAGTTGGGTCAGCTTGAGCCGATTGAGCGCGGCGGTTTTGCTGGGAGAGCGGCCCAAGAAGGCCGAACCCTGCATGTTCACGACCTTTTGGCGGTCCAAGCCGAGTTCCCGGGTGCACGAGAAAAAGGGGTTGCTTTGGGTATTCGCACCGCGCTGGCAGTACCTTTACTGCGCGACGGCAAGCCGTTAGGGATAATCCATATTCGCCGACTGAAAGTCCAACCGTTTACCGAACAGCAGATCAGACTTGTCGAGACCTTCGCTGATCAGGCGGTCATCGCCATTGACAACGTGCGGCTGTTCCAAGAACTCAGAGAATCCTTGGAACAGCAGACCGCAACGAGTGAGATTCTCGGTGTGATCGCCAGCTCGCCGACGGACATCCAGCCGGTACTCGATACAGTTGCGGCTACGAGTGCTCGCCTTTGTGAAGCAACGGATGCACAAATACGGCTCGTCGAAGGGGATGGAACGAGATTGGTCGCATCGTTTGGCTCGCGTCCCGCGCCAGAATACGTGGCCCGTAGTCAGAGAACGGCCGCCGCGCGCTCGATGGTCGAGCGTCGAACTATCCATATTCACGATCTTCGTGCCCAATTGGACAGTTTCCCGGACAGTCGGGAACTCGTCGAGGTGACGGGCACGAGAACTCTTCTC
>Ga0073934_10006271_pt1 | contig 17471 bp, 11 predicted proteins | sample LarsenN4metaG_FD_76834 | JGI IMG/M metagenome (GOLD analysis project Ga0073934, IMG submission 76834) | Hot spring sediment bacterial and archeal communities from British Columbia, Canada, to study Microbial Dark Matter (Phase II) - Larsen... ... | reverse complement strand
CGTTTGCTGGTCCTTCCAAACTTCTCCCCCGCCGAAATTCTTAACTCACAACGGACCTTGTCCGCCCCCTGATCCACCTGTTATGCGCCACCCTCACGAAATGCCCTGCTCTGGCGCTGCGCGCCAGCGCCTGACCGGACTGCTCCTCGCGGCGGGAGCGGTCGTTTGCCTTGCCGCCGCCGAGCCGGAGACTGAGGTCTTCGACCCGGGTGTGACAAGAGGCATTTGCGTAATCCTGGGCGATACGCGCGCCGATCTTGCCCTGCGTCTGGCGGCGACGACTGAACTCCAATTCTACCTCCAGTTCCCTGAGGCGAAAACCGTCGAATCAGTCCGCCGCCGCGCAGATGAAGCCGGCCTGCTGGGATCGCGCATTTTTGTCGAGCAAGGGCCGGCGGATCGGTTGCACCCGGCGGACAACATGGCCGACGCGCTGTTGGCCTTGTCGGACGCCGGGCCCCCTGAGCCGGAGGCCCTACGCGTGGTGCGTCCGGAAGGCCGCGTCGTTCTCGGGCGCCGCCTCCTGACCAAGCCTTTTCCAGCGGGTGTGGACAATTGGAGCCACCCCTATCATGGCCCGGACAACAACCCGCTCTCTCGAGATGAAGTCGCGCGCGGGCCGTATCTGACTCAATTCCTTGCAGACCCGCGCTACGCGCCCCTCCCGCAAGTGGCGGTCGCTTCAGGGGGACGGATTTTCAAGGCTTTCGGACACATCGCCTTCAAGAAACGCGAAGAACCATGGCTCAATACCCTGGCCGCCTTTAACGGATTTAACGGCACGCTGCTCTGGCGGCAGCCCATCGCGCCTGCCTTGATGGTGCACCGCAACAACATCATCGCCACACCCGCACGCCTCTATTACGGCGATGACACCTCATGCAAAATCTACGAGGCGAGCACCGGACGACTGATCCAGGAAATCAGGCCCGCGGCCAGCCGCCCCGGAGAAACCTTCTGGAAATGGATGGCACTCGAAAATGGCGTGCTCTACGCCGTGCTGGGAGACCAGGAGGACCGGGACCCTACGATTCGCGCCAACAACCAGGGCCACGGCTGGCCCTGGAACCCCCTCTCACCCGGCTTCAACAAAGAGGAGCATACATGGGGCTTTGGCCGCACGGTCATTGCCCTGGACGCCGCTACCCACCAGGAGCTCTGGCGGCACCAGGAGGCTGAACCCGTGGATACACGCGCGGTTTGCATGAAGAGTGGACGCCTTTACCTTTTCCGCTTCGGCGCGTATCTGGCCTGCCTCGACACCAGCACCGGCCGCGAGGTGTGGCGTAAAACGCCGCGCAACGCGCCGGAATTATTTCGCTCCCTCGGAGAATACTCCAAACGCCAGGACTGGCGCACCAACTGGCGAACCACGGCCTATGTGAAATGCAGCGATAAAGCCCTTTATTTTGCCGGGCCAACTATTAATAAACTCCTCGCTGTTTCGACCGAAAATGGCCGGGTGCTCTGGGAACATCCTTACGACAACTACCAGGTGGTCCTGCGCGAGGATGGCCTTTACGGCATCGGCGGCCAGATAGACCAGGACCCGGCGAGGGTCTTCGATCCCCTCACCGGGAAAGTCTTGCGGGAAATTCCCCTGGGACGCCGCGCTTGCACACGGGTGACCGGCTCCATTGACGCGCTGTTCTGCCGGGCCAGTGGCGGTTCCTCACGCCTGGATACGGCCACAGGTGCCCCACAACTCCTCTCGCCAATGCGCCCCAACTGCCACGATGGCGTGACCATGGCCAACGGACTGCTTTACTGGTGGCCTTCCGTGTGCGACTGCAACCTGACTCTTTACGGCATCACCTGCCTGGGCCCGGCCGGCGAGTTTGACTTCACCCGTCCGGCACAGGGGGCGGAGCGCCTGGAGACCCGGGCCGCTGCGGTGCCGCCAGGCATCGGGTTGGAGGCCGGCCCGGCCGATTGGCCCATGTTTCGGGCTAATCCTCTCGCAACGGTGACATCCGAAGCCCCCGTGCCATCCACCGCCGCGCAACGCTGGGAAGCCAGGCCTGCCACCGCCTTTGTCCCCACCGCCCCCACCGCGGTGGGCCGGCTGGTCTTCGTGGCGGGAAACGATGGCGCCGTGCGCGCTTTCGATGCGGAGTCGGGCCGCTTGGAATGGAAGGCCTTTACCGGCGGAGAGGTGCGCTACCCGCCCTCGATCTGGAATGGCCGCGCTTATGTCGGTTCGGGCGACGGCTATGCTTATTGCTTCGAGGCCGCCACGGGAGCCTTGCTCTGGCGTTTTCGCGCTGCCCCCGTTGAGCGGCGCATCCCGGTGTATGGCAAACTGCAATCCACCTGGCCGGTGGCCAGCGGCGTGCTGGTCAAAGATGGCGTCGCCTATTTCGCCGCCGGCATTGTCAACTATGACGGCACACACGTTTACGCGGTAGATGCCCGATCGGGCCGGCTGATTTGGCAAAACAACACCTCGGGACAATTGCAAACAGAGTTGCACACGGGCGTAAGCGTCCAGGGTCACATGGTGATTCTGGGGCAGCGGCTTTATCTGGCCGGCGGCAATGTGGTCTCGCCCGCCATTTATGACCTCCGCGATGGAACCTGTCTCAATGACCCACTGCCCCTGAAACGCCGCGTGAACAATAATGTGCCCGGCTCATTCGCCCCACGCGGCAACGAACTCTACTGCCTCGGCGGAAAAGTCCTCGTCAGCGGCAAACCCCATTACGCCCATCCCGATTACCCGGTTTATGACGCGGAAGTTCTGAACAAGACGCTCCTCACAGAATCCGGCGACCGGGCCGTAGCGTGGGTCAACAACGCCCAACTGATGGCCTTTCGCGCGGGAGATCCCAACGTGGCCCGCCAAATCCTCAGCACCTGGACCCAGCCGCGCAAGACCGGGCTGACGCCGCTCTGGCAAACCGAGTGCAAAGACAGCCTCGCTCTGGCCGTGACGCCCAAGACGGCTGTTGTGGCCCTTCACCACTGTGTCACTGCTTTTGATCTCAGCAACGGGCACGCATTGTGGACTTGCCCTTTGCCCGCGCCACCGGTGCCCTGGGGCATGGCCGCCACCCGTTCGGGACTCGTCGTGGTGAGTCTTCAGGATGGCCGCGTGCTGGGTTTGGGACCCGCTGATGCCGCTTCCCGGCAGCAGTCGTCTCGGCCATAGGCGAATGGGAAAAACTTTCGTCCCTGGCCTGTGCGGCGGGGGCCTGACCTCAGCTCACGATTCTTAAAGCGAAGCTGCCGAATTGCCACGGGTATTGAGACTCGCGAACAGCTTGGCTCTCTTTTGCACCCGCTTCGTGACTCTCAGCGGCGCCACCCCCGGACCCGCCAGCAGCCCGGGCCCCGCAACCCGCAGAGTGCCGCTCAGCACGGCCTGCTTTCTGATCTTCCCCGGCACTGGATGCAGGACACGCCCCCGGCTCACAGAAGCCGGAGGCATGACAACCTGAGGTCCATCACGACACCGTCGCGTGGGCGGCCAGGAGAGCGGCCGCATGCACCGGTTCAGACAGATCGCCTTCGTCCCAGCAACACAAGGTCCGCCATGGCGGCAGCCATCAGCGTGAATGTATCCCCGGTGTCGAGACCGGTGCTCACCGGCCGTGTCACGACGGCGTTCGCCTGCTGATCGCAACTCTTGCTCAGCGTGTAGTTGTCCACCGTGGACCAGGTGAAGCCGGACCCGGAGGCTGTTCCTTTTCGGCCCACCCAGCGGCCGCGGCTCTTCCAGGATTCGCTCCCGGCGAAACAGGTGACAAATAGGTTACCCTGCCGATCGGAGCACAGGTCGTTGATGCCGGCCTTACCGGGTGCGAAAGACCAGGCATCGAGCACCTGCCAAGTGACCCCGAGATCCACGGAGCGAAGCACGATTGCCAGATGCAAACCGCTGGCCGGATCTCCAAGCCCTGCTCCAACTCAGAGAGGGCCGTCAAGTCCGACGACCAGGCTTCTGAAATCCCCGGCGGCCTGGGTGTCGAGAGACGTGTGCCATGTCACCCGGCCATCCGCGCTCTAGCGGAGGAAATTGAGATAGGTGCCGTCGTCTGCGCCTCCTCATGGCTCAGACCGCTGCGCCACGCAAAACCGCAAATCAGCCGCCAGGAGCCATCAAAGAACGTCCGCCAGCTCTCCTGGCCCTCCCAGTGCTTGAACCGGCTGAGCAGGCTGTGCCGCGTCGCCGCCAGCTCGTCCGCAGCGGCCTCGTTGGCCTCGCTCTTATTCCTTGGCAACCGTGGAACACAGAATAGGTAGCGCTTGGGCATGCGGTGCGCTCTGTCAATGCCTGAAACCCTTTCCCCCTCAGGCTTCCTTACAACAATCTTTGCCGCACTGGCCCCGCCTCCACTACAACGCACCCTCCCCCCCGCCCCTTGAAAAACATCCCAGGCTCAGATCGCGTTACCGGGTAACGCCCGGTTATCGGGAGACATCGCCATCCTTTCTCCCATGAAGATCACGCGCCCTGCGAGCAATTTGCCTGACAAAACTCGACGACACATCTCACCCTTCAGGCTCTTGCCCATCCTGCGCCGTCAGCGTGCCGTCCCGCGTCTTCGCCCCGGACGAACTTGGCCGCCACAATTCACGACGCCATTCGTGAATCACACCCGTTCAGGGTTCAGGTGTTTTGCACTTTTTTGAGGTTTTTTGAGGCTATTGGAGCTTGTTCAGGGCTTATGCCCCTGGCCGTTCGGCCCTACTCCTGCCCTGGACGACAATCGTCTTGGCTTGAACAACAAACCATGGCATCTCTGGAACATGCGATACCCACAAGTCCTTGCCCTCTTATCCTTTCTGGTGGCCGCCCCACTCCCGGCTGCCAGCGCCCAGTCATCCCTCACCACCGGTGACCTGTTGCGGGAGATGACCGATCTCGACAACCTCGCGCGGTGGCCCGCTCCCTTCTATCGCACCGTCCAATTCTCCAGCTACGACCGCCGCTCAACCCACAGCGACGCCCCAGGCTGGTTCTCCAACGCCGATGGTTTCGGCAACGAGCCGATTGCGGGATTTCTCAAAACTCTTCGCGAGCCAGCCAACGGTCAGCCGGGGCTCTACCTGGTTGCGGACATCAAAGGTCCCGGCGCTATCGTTCGCGGGTGGTCTGCCGGGATGGGTGGCGTGCTCCGTGTTTACCTGGACCCGGGAATCCAAAAGGCCGATGGCGTCAAAATCTGGGAGGGCCCGGCCTACGACTTCCTCGCCAGACGGTCGGCGCATTTCTTCAAGTCCGCTGGCATCACCCTTGAGGCCGACGACGCATTCATCCAGCAGGACGCCGATTACCTGCCCATTCCGTTTTCTCAGGGTCTGCGGGTCACCTGGGAAGGCTCACTGCGAGAACTCCACTTCTACCACCTCCAGGTCAGGTTGTACGCCACAAACACGTCCGTGCGCACTTTTGACCCTGCGCGGGATTTGGCGGAGTGCGCCCCCCTGCTCCAGGCCACCGCCAGGCAATTGACCCGCCCCGCTGCGCCTGAGCCGGGCGACTCCCTGAGCTTCGCCGCCGCCATTGAACCCGGACAGGCTTGGTCCTGGTCGCCCTCCACGCACGGCTCGGGGGCCCTCCGCGCGTTGCGTTTTCGTCTCCAGGCCCCCGATATGCAAACCGCGCTGCGCGGTTGCCTGTTGCGCATCGCCTTCGACGGATCCCAACGCCCCCAGGTCGAAGCGCCTCTGGGCGATTTCTTCGGGTCAGGACCAGGGATCAACCCCTTTTCCAGCCTGCCTTTCTCAGTCGAACCTGACGGAACCATGACCTGCCGGTTCACCATGCCCTTCCAGGCCTCTTTCCGTATCGAGCTGCATAACCACACGACCGGGCCAGTCCAGATGGTCGGAGGGGTGCGCCTGGGACCTTGGACCTGGGATGAGCGGTCGCTCCACTTCCGCGCCCGTTGGCGGGCCGACCACGATCTCCTCGCTGGAGCCGGGCCGGTGGACCTCCCCTTCCTGACCATGATCGGAAAAGGCAAGTTTGCCGGCTGTGCTGTGATGATCATGAATCCCACCGGGGCGCCCATGGCTGGCGGCAACTGGTGGGGCGAAGGCGACGAAAAAATTCTCGTGGACGGCGAGTCTATCCCCTCCACCTTCGGCACCGGTTCGGAGGACTATTTCAACTACGCCTGGAGCCGTCCGGACCTCTTCGATCATCCTTACTGCGGCCAGCCCCTGGACTCCGGCCCCGATACCGCAGGCTACGTTTCCAACCATCGGTTCCAGGTGTTGGACGCCATCCCCTTTGAACGCTCCCTGGCGGCGCTTCTCGAACTCTGGCCACATAACCGCACGCCCGGCCTCAGTTATGCCCGCATCGTCTATCATTACGCCCGCCCGGGCGCCATGGACGATCATCGCGCCTTGATGCCCTCGGACCTGCGGGTGCCGCCGCTGCCCGCACGCGAACCGCTCGCCGTCGGCGGAGCGGCGGGCGCGCGCTTTTACTTCATCGAGGACCTCCAGCCAGCAGCAAGCGCCGGTGAACTCGAGAAAAAACCTCTGCCCATCGCCACCCGCCTGCGCGTGGTTCAATGGCAGCCTGATCCGGGAAACCGCTTGAGTTTCCATCTCCCCGTGGAGAAGGACGGGCGGCTGACCCTCCGTCTGGTGGCGGTGCATCAGCCCGGCGGAGCCACTCTGCGAATGCGGCTTGATGGCAAAACGGTCCTCACCGCGTCGGGCGGCGAGGAATTCGCCCTCCAGTCCGCCTACGCCCCCCGCGTGCTCAACGTGCATTTCAAGCCCGTGGAACTCAAAGCGGGCACGCGCGAAATCACCCTGGAATGTATTAAACCCGGCACGGTGGGTCTGGATTACCTGTGGCTCAAGTAGCCGCAACTCCGCCTGAATCCAGGTGCGCTTTTTCTCGAATCACTGCGGTTCAGCCAGCCGTTCCGCTGCCCCCGCCGCCGTGTAGAGGGCGGAGACGACGCGGCGGAGTTCCGCCGGGGCCTCCATGAGCGCCAGCGGCCGGGGCGCAACAAGTCCCGCCGCGCAGGGCACGTCCATAACCCTGAGCACATTCAGCAACTGCGGCGCGCCATCCTCCGCGTGGGTAGCCGGAGGCCGGGCCAGCAGAAGGCCAGCGATGTCCGGCTCCAGCAAGGCCGCGTAAATGGCCAGGACCGCCCCGGCCTGTTCTCCGGCGAGGTGAACGGCCGCCAGACCGCCATGCAGGCCGCGCAGGTAACGCGCCGTGGCCGCCACGTCCCACACCCGCCCGCTGTCCACGGTTCGGCCCAGCAGGTAGTGGGAACGTTCCACGTAGTTCGGCGGATTCCTGGTCGTCCATCGCGACGCGCCAAGCCCACGAACCTCAAGGACATAACAGGCATCTGTGGGCAAGACACGGCCTTGGAACCACGAAGGAAGTGCCTCGTTGAGGTTCGAGTTCGCCACATACAGCCAGACCTGCCGCACCTCGGACGCAGGCACTCTAACTGGCTTGAGACGCACCACGATCGGGCCTTCGGTGGCCAGTCGGCGCGCCTCCGCTTCACCGCCCCCTGCCAGAGAAGCCGGGGGGACTCGCTCTGGAAAATGATGAAATGACAGCTCCCGCAAGTTCGCGAGCCGTTCTTTTTTCCGCGATTCCCACGAGGACGAAGTGGGCAAATCCAGCCGCGCCATCGGGACGAATTCCCGATCTATGCGCTGGTTCCTGGCGTCGGAAGGGAAATCCGCATCTGTGGGAAACACGCGCAATTGCTCCGGCGGGATCGGATGAGGGGCCTGCGCCGAATCGGTGAGAAGGTCCACTTCGCTGTCTGTGACCGGGCGGGGATCGCCTTTGAGATGGGTGTTAAGGAAACGGTAGGCGGCCTGGCGGATGTCTTTGCGGTAGGCATGGCCGCCAACGCTGACCACGCTGTCCACCTTGTCCCCGGCGCCGAACAGACTGTAAAGCCGTTCGAGACGGTTGATCACCCGCTCATTGCCATCCATGGGGAAGATGGGGTCGGCATCACTGTTGACAAAAAGAAGCGGGCGCGGCGCGACCAGGCCAGCCACCCGGGCCATCGGCCACTGCCAGGTGTTGTAGAGAAACATGCAGTCGCAATGGCCGTTGATCACCCGGTGCGCCACATGCGAGGTGAGGTCGCTCCAGCCACTGACCGGCACGGCAGCTTTAACGCGCGAATCGGCGGCGGCGATCCAGAACGTGGACGCCCCGCCTCCGCTGATGCCCGTTACACCGATACGCTCCGAATCCACATCCGCCCGACTGGCCAGGTAATCAATCCCGCGAATGCCATTCCAACATTCCACCCCGGCAGGTGTAAAGCCACGCGAGAGCCACCACCAGCGTCCGTCGCGGTAGGTGCCATGATGTGTGCAGGTGATTTCCCCCATCTCGAGCGTATCCAGCACCAGGCAGAGGTAGCCATGCCGGGCAAACCAGATGCCGTGGGATTGATAGGCTGTCTTGTTTCCGTTGCGCGGACGGGGCGAGTGACCGCAGACGTAGAGAATGGCGGGCAGCCGCTCCCCTGCGGCGACCTTGGCCGGACGGTACAGGTTGCCGGTCACGTAAAGGCCTGGCTGGCTCTGATAATGGAGCATGTCCACCACATAATCCCCTCGGTCCAAAGTGCGTGTGATCGTCGCGCGCAAGGGAGTCTTTTCGGGCACTGGCCAGAGGCCCAGCATGTGGTAATACTCCCGGATCAAACGCGGTCTGGCCTGCTCCCAATCCTCAGATGACTTGATGCCCCCAAGGAAGTCTGCCTCGACCTGTTCCGCAGCCTGGCGCAAGTAATCCTGAATCATGGGGTCTCCGGGTTGCCCGCGATCCGGAGTGTCGTACATCGCCCCCACGCCGATGAAGGGCATGAATGCGGCCATGATGGCCAGGGCGACTTTCCCTTGAAACCCTTTTGCATCCCCTGCCGCCCGGCCACCGCCTGCTTTCCGTTTCTCGCCCAGCCGGGTCTCCGCGAATAGGCACGCACGGAAGAGGCGTCTGGCCGTGTTGTCACGCGGATGAGTGGTTCGGCACGTGCGTCGCTTCCCCCACCAGAAGGCAGGCAATCGAATAGAGTTCATGGGTTTGGTTCGAGGCCCACCCTACCGTTGCCCCGACGCCGTGAAAACAAGAAATCACGGCAGCATGAGGCTGCATTCCGAGAGGTCGGTGCTATCGGCCTGCGCCCCTGCTTGGAAAGCCCCCAACCAGGTCAGGCGACCACAGCCCGGCCACGGCCGGATCGTATCTCGCCAATCAGCCACGCCGGGTGTCCGGCGCGGCGCGCCAGGCGCAGCGCATCCTGAGCAGCGGAGGGGGCCAGAATCATCACCATGCCAATACCCATGTTAAAGACCTGATAAAGCTCGGCTGGAGGCACTTTGCCGCGGCTGGCCAACAACTCGAAAATCGGCGGCACCTCCCAGGTCCCCTTGCGGATCAGGGCATCGCAATGGCAGGGAAGGACGCGCGGGATGTTATCCACAAATCCTCCCCCGGTAATGTGCGCCAGTGCTTTAAGCCTGGCGGGACGGCCGGGCACATTGAAGTGTTTCAGGGCTCTCTGGATGAACGGTCCGTAGCTGACGTGCACCTTCAATAGTTCTTCGCCGACCGTCCCCGCCAGGCCCTCCAGCCGGCTGCCAGGTTTCAACCGCAAGTCGTCAAAGAGAATTTTGCGGGCCAGTGAATACCCGTTGGTGTGGAGACCGCTGGAGGCCAGACCAACGATCGCGTCGCCAGGGCGAATGGTCTTGCCGGTAAGCAATCGGTCTTTTTCCACGACCCCCACGATCGTGCCACTCACATCGTATTCGCCGGGCTGGTAGAAGCCGGGCATTTGCGCGGTCTCGCCGCCGATCAGAGCGCAGCGGTTTTCCGCGCAGGCCCTGGCAAAGCCACTGATGATCTCGGTGAAGACCGCCGGATCGAGACGGCCGGTGCCGATGTAGTCGAGGAAGAACAACGGCTCGGCCCCCAGGACCGCGATGTCGTTGACACAATGGTTGACCAGGTCCTGGCCAATCGTGTCATGGCGTCCCATCGCGAAGGCGATTTTCAGTTTCGTGCCAACGCCGTCCACACTGGAGACCAGCACAGGCCTGCGATAGGCGCGCGTGTTCAAGGCAAAGAGGCCACCAAAGCCCCCCACTTTGCCCAGGACTTCGGGGCGGTGGGTGGCCGCCAGCAGTTGCGGCAGCTTCGATTTGACCCGGTTCCCCAGGGCGATGTCCACCCCGGCGGCGGCGTAGGCTTTTTGTTTCATGCGCGGAGCGAGTTAAATGCTTCCCGGGTTGTCCCGCCACGAAAAAAAATGATCCCGAGCGGAGTGTGCCGGGGAGGGCTGCCGGGATGGCAGCCGGTCTCTACGATCGGTCCGAGGAGAAATCGAGTGAACGGGCTCCATCCAGTCGCTCGCGAATTTTAAGGAGCAGATCGGCGGGAGTGAAGGGTTTGGCGAGGAAATCCGCCCCTGCCGGCCATGATTCATTCTTGAGCGCCGCCGGGTCGGAATACCCGGAGATGAACAGCACCTGCAACCCCGGCCTCGACTGGACGAGCCGGCGCGCCAACTCGGGGCCCTCCATGGCTGGCATGACCACATCCGTGATCAGGAGGTCAATCTTGCCGATGCGTTCGGCCGCCTGAAGCGCCTGAGCACCCGAGGCGGCTTCCACCACGGCGTAGCCATGAGAACGCAGGCATTTGCAAAGCCAGTCGCGCACGCTGTCCTCGTCCTCAGCCACCAGGATGCTCTCCGAGCCGCGGGGCAGGAGATCCACCACCCGGCCGTGATCGTCCCGGCCCTGGGGCTTCTCAACTCGCGGGAGAAAAATCTCAAAACTGGTCCCGTGTCCCTCCGCGCTTTCCACGTCAATCTCGCCCCCGCTTTGCTTGACAATGCCGTACACGGTGGAGAGCCCCAGCCCGGTTCCCAGGCCGGAGGCCTTGGTGGTAAAGAAGGGTTCAAACAAATGACTCTTGACCGACGGAGACATGCCGGAGCCCGTGTCGGAAACCAGCAAAGACACATAGGCCCGCGGAGCCAGGAGGCCGGTCTGGGTGGCGCGCGGTTCCCGAAAATCCACGTTCGCTGTGCGCAAGGTGAGCACCCCCCCTTTGGGCATGGCATCCCGGGCATTGATGGCCAGGTTAACGATGACCTGTTCGATCTGGCCCACGTCGGCCCGCACCCAGCCCAGGTCGGCGGCCAGTTCATGGCGCAATTCAATATGCTCACCAATCAGGCGCCGGAGCATTTTGTTCATGTCCAACACCACGGTGTTGAGCGCCAGAACCGTGGGCTTCATCACTTGTTTGCGTCCGAAAGTGAGGAGCTGGCGGGTCAGGCCTGAGGCGCGTTCGGCCGCACGCTGGATTTGCTGCAGCTCGTCCCGGTAGGCGCCGCTGGCCGCGGTGTCCGCCAGGAGCAGACTGGTGTAGCCATGGATGGTCATGATGAGGTTGTTGAAGTCGTGGGCAATGCCACCGGCCATGCGTCCGATGGCCTCCATTTTTTGCGCCTGCCGGAACTCCTCGCGCAGCCGGGTCTGCTCCGTCACGTCCATGATGGCCACGATCACATGCTTCCAGTCGGGCTGGCCTGATTCCGTAGTCGCGTCCCAGTGCACCATGTAGTCCAGACGGCGGCCTTTAAGGGTCTGGCCTCGAACCTCGCCCGTGTGGCGGGTCTTCCCCTCCCAAATAGCCTCGACCTCCTCCAGAAACGCCCCTCGCGCTTCCGGGGAAAAGAGGCGGCCCACTTCCCCGGTCAACTGGGAAGCCCGTTCGGTCTCGAACATCCTGAGACTGACTTCGTTGACATCGGTCACCCGCACCAATTCCGCCGCCAGACTGGCCGCCTCCGGCCTCGCGTCAAAATACTGTCGCAGATCGCGCACCCCGGCCCGCCGCAGTTCCTCAAGCCAGCGAATCAGGCGGGTGAAGTCCTCCTCCCAGATGCCGATGGGGGCGTGGGACAGGAGATGGCGATAGCGGGCCTCGCTGGCCGCCAGGGCCCGCTCGCCCGCGATCCGTTCGGCGGTGGCTGCCGCCAGAATCAGGGTGGACAAAGCAAAGACCCCGTTAAAAACCCCCCAAAGCAAGGCCGCATCCGATGGGTTGGACACGGCAAAGGGCCCGTGCTCGCGGGCCGTGCCAAAGGCGGATATTAGAGCCACCAGCAACACCACCACCGACGCGCCAGCAGGGCCAAATCGAAGCGCCGCCCAGATCGCGGGCACAAACACCACATAGGCGAGGGAATAGCCTTGCGTCTGGAGGCCCGTTTGCCAGCAAAAGACACTCAATCCCATGAGGCTCAGGATTAGAAGCAACAGGGCCGCCTCGCGGACATTGCATCGAAGGGTCTGCCAGGTCGTCGGGGTAAGCCCGGACAGGGCCAGGGGGGTCACGACCAGAATGCCCAGAGCGTGACGCAACCAGCAAAGCCACCAGAGACTTAACCAGGACCCTGTGGCCTCGCTGACCAGAGCCAGACGCGCCACGGATTCGACTGTGGCACTGACCGCCGCCGCAGTTGGCATGGCCATGTAAAGCAGGTAGAGAATGTCCCGGATGCCCTCAACGCTCCGGTGGAAAGCGGGCAGCCCGCGCAGCAGACGAAAAGCCCCCACGACCGCAACGGCATTGCCGATGGCACCCGCAAGCGCAACCGAGGAGGGCTCGCCAGCCACCAGGTAGGCGGCCAGACATCCGAGGGTGATCCCGGGCCAGAGGGCCTGCCCCCAATGCAGGATGGCGCCCAGAGCAACCCCCAACGGCAGCCAGACCAGCAGAGGCCCGCATGGAGGCTCCCCCAGCCAGACCGCAACAATCCCCGAGACCATGCAAGCGAGGCCAACCAGGCCATTCCGACCGTAAGGGCTGGAGGAGAGAGTGCGCCAGAAACTCAGGAGCGTATGGGCGATCGTGTTGTCCATCCGGGCGTTTCCGTGATTCCAGGCCGTTTTCCAGCCTTTACACCGGCTTCTTGTCGCCGGTGGCGGGGCGAAAAACAAGCTTTTCCATGCGCCTTGATCCGCCCACAATGCGCCATGCTTTGGCCGGCGGATTACCACATGCACACGCCGCTTTGCCGGCACGCCAAGGGCGAGCCGTCTGAGTACGCGGCCGCAGCCCTCGCGGGAGGCCTGCGCGAGATCGGCTTTTCCGACCACTCACCCATGCCCCGGGATGACTTTGACAACTGGCGAATGCGGCTGGACCAGTTGGACGAATACGTCGAGGCGGTGCAGAGGGCCCGCCGCGATTTCCCTGAACTTACCATCAGGCTGGCTCTGGAGGCCGACTATCTTCCAGGCCACGAAGCGTGGGTCCGCGAGCTCGCCGCTCGTCACCCATGGGACTATTTCATCGGATCCGTGCATTATGTCTCCGGTGGTTGGGACATTGACAACCCCGCGAAACTCTCCCGCTGGACCGGTCTGGACGTCTATGAGGTGTGGACGGATTACTTCGAGCGGCTCACCCTGGCCGCATCCTCCGGACTTTTTCACATCATCGGACACGCCGACCTGCCAAAAAAGTTTGGGCATCGTCCGGATCGCGACTGCACGCCGCTGTTTGAGAGATTCCTGAATGGAGCGCTCAAGGGGGGCGTGGCGGTGGAGTTAAACACCGCCGGCTTGCGCAAGGAATGCCAGGAGATCTACCCGAAGGCGGACCTGGTTCGCATGGCGGCCGCCAAAGGGGTGCCCATCACTTTCGGCTCCGACGCCCACGAACCTGCCGATGTGGGCCGCGACTTTCAGGCCGCGCTGCTCCTGGCCCGGGAGTGCGGGCACACCCATTGGTGTCAATGGGCAGGAGGGCAGCGCCAGTTGCACCGGCTGCCTGCCCTGCCGGACTGAATGGCGCTTCCCGCTTTGCGCTGCGAGGCCGGATCTTCGTCCAGGGCGCAGGGGTATCTGATCCAGCCATCGGAAATCCGGGGGCGTGCGCCTCTCCTCCGCCACGCCGGGCGGCTCCGGACAGCCAGTTCCTGCCGTGTTGAGAGCCTCAGCTTCACTGCCGGGCCGAAGTGAAGCACCGCGAGCTCACACCGGCTGGTTGGCCGAGGCAAGCGTTCGGCAGGCGCCCGTTTTCCAGAACGCTGCAAAGATTCGTTGACGTTCGGCAAAGGCGATATATCTTCTTATCAAGATACGTTAATATGACACTCAGGTAACCAACTCGCATGAGCAACAGATACATCTTTTCCTCCGAGTCCGTGGGCGAAGGCCATCCCGACAAGGTCTGCGATACCATTTCTGATTATGTGCTGGACGCTTGCCTGGAAGTGGACAAGTTCAGTCGGGTCGCCTGCGAGTGCTATGCCAAGAGCAACGTGGTGGTTGTGGGCGGCGAGATCACGACCAAGGCGAAGTTGGACTACGCGGCTATTGCCCGCCGGGCCATCCGGGACATCGGCTACGTCAACGACGATGATGTTTTCCACGCCGACCGCGTCTTTGTGAACGTGTACGTGACCACGCAATCTCCGGACATTGCACAAGGGGTGGACGCCCGCAAAGCGAAGGGCAAAAAGACCGCCAAACAGGGTGCTGGCGACCAGGGACTCATGTTCGGATACGCCTGCAACGAGACCCCGGAACTCATGCCAGCGCCCATCATGTTCGCCCATCGGCTCGGGCGGGAATTGACCCGCATCCGCAAGAGCGGCAAGGTCCCGTGGCTGCGGCCTGACGCGAAGTCACAGGTGTCAGTCGTCTATGAGAACGGGAAGCCGGTGGCGGTCTCCAACGTGGTCATTTCCACCCAGCACTCGAAGGACGTGGAACATGATGAGATCGAGCGGTTTTGCATTGAAAAAGTCATCAAGAGGGTGCTTCCCGCCAGTCTGCTGACCCCGAAAACCGAGTTTCTGATCAACCCGACGGGACGGTTTGTCGTGGGAGGTCCACAGGGTGATACCGGGCTGACGGGGCGAAAAATCATCGTGGATAGTTACGGCGGCATGGGCCGCCATGGCGGTGGCGCGTTCTCCGGCAAAGATCCCACCAAGGTGGACCGCAGCGCGGCCTATATGGGACGGTGGGTGGCCAAGAACATTGTCGCCGCTGGTTTAGCCACGAAGTGTGAGATTCAATTCGCCTACGCGATCGGGCATCCCGACCCGGTCAGTGTGCATGTGGATACCTTTGGCACCTCGACGGTGCCCGAAGAGAAAATTGTCCGGGCCGTGAACCGCGTGTTCAGTTTCCAGCCGGCCGACATCATCGAGCAACTCGATCTGCGCCGCCCCATCTACGCGAAAACCACCAATTACGGCCACTTCGGCAAGAACGACCCCGATCTCACCTGGGAGAAAACTGACAAAATCGAGGAACTCAAGAAAGCCATCCGATAAAGGAAAAACTATGCCTGCCATTCGACTTGCTGCCTCACGAGCCAGGACCGTGAAAACCCGCTCCAGGAACGGGAACGGGCAACCGAAACATGATTATTGCGTCCGGGACCTCTCCCTGGCCGAGTTGGGCCGCAAGGAAATCGAGGTCGCGGAACAGGAGATGCCCGGCCTGATGGCCATTCGCGAGAAATACGGGCCGCAGAAACCCCTCAAAGGGGTGCGGGTCTCGGGGTCCTTGCACATGACCATCGAAACGGCTGTGTTGATCGAGACGCTTGTGGAACTGGGGGCCAGTGTCCGGTGGGCCAGTTGTAACATTTTCAGCACGCAGGACCAGGCTGCGGCCGCGATTGCCAGGGCTGGCGTGCCGGTGTTTGCCTTCAAGGGAGAAAGCCTTGAAGAATACTGGGATTTCACTCTGGCCGCCTTAACCCACCCGGGCAACAAGGGGCCAGAACTCATCGTGGACGACGGCGGCGACGCCACCTTGCTCCTGCACAAAGGGTATGAGATGGAGCAGGGAAGCGACTGGGTGAATACTCCAAGCACGAGCCACGAGGAGCAGGTTATCAAGAATCTCCTGAAGACATGCGCCCGGACTCGGCCGGGCTGGTTCACCGCCGCGGTCAAGGAGTGGAAAGGTGTGTCGGAAGAAACGACTACCGGGGTTCATCGGTTGTATCAAATGCTGGAGGCCGGGCGTCTTCTGGTGCCCGCCATCAACGTCAACGACTCGGTGACCAAATCCAAATTCGACAACCTTTATGGCTGCCGCGAATCTCTCAGCGACGGGCTGAAGCGGGCCCTCGGGGTAATGCTCGCGGGAAAGACTGCGGTCGTGTGCGGCTACGGTGACGTGGGCAAAGGCAGCGCGCACAGCTTGCGCGGTTTCGGGTGCCGCGTCATCGTCACCGAAATTGATCCCATCAACGCTCTTCAGGCCGCCATGGAGGGCTTCAAAGTCACAACCATCGAAGACGCTTTGCCCGAGGCCGACATCTTCGTCACCGCGACCGGCAACTGCGATCTCATCACCCTGGAGCACATGCTTCGGATGAAAGATCAGGCCATCATTTGCAACATTGGCCACTTCGACAACGAGATCCAGGTGGACCGCCTCAACAAGGCCAAGGGGGTTACCCGCGTCAATATCAAGCCGCAGGTGGATCGCTATGATCTGCCGGGCGACCGCAGCATCTACCTCCTGGCCGAGGGCCGTCTCGTCAATCTCGGCTGCGCCGAGGGGCACCCCAGTTTCGTCATGTCCAACTCTTTCACCAACCAGTGCCTCGCGCAGATGGACCTTTGGAAGAACCGGGACACCTATAAAGTGGGCGTCTATCGCCTGCCGAAGAAATTGGACGAGGAGGTCGCCCGCCTGCACCTTGAAAAAATCGGCGTCAAGCTGACCCGCCTGACGAAAAAGCAAGCGGACTACATCGGCGTTTCCGTGGATGGTCCGTACAAGCCAGAACACTACCGGTACTGAACGCGCATTTACGCAGCCGCGCTTCTCAAGTTTCGAGAGACTCGAGTCTCGCTCCGCGGAACTGATCGGTTTGCTCGTGATGGGCGCTGACACCGGGGAGGGCATCTCTTCTGGTCCTCAGTCACAGAGGTGAGGGCTGAATTCGTGCGCGAAGAGTTGGCGCGCGCGTGGTAGCCACTGAGGCGGCGACAAAGGCGTTTCCCGCCGGATTGGCGCTCAGTTGCGTGGCATGGATGAGAGACGGCGCCGGCGGGGGCCTGGCGGCCAGGGGCGGGTGGTTAGCGGCAACATCCCGGGCCCCCGACAACCGCCCGATGATCTTATTCGCTCCCGGGATTCGGGATCGCCGGGCTCAGGTGCCTGACGCGCTGGTCAGCAAGGAGAGACTTGGAGGGAGTCCGAGGCAAAGGGAAACTCACCGTGCAAGCCGAGTCCCTGGTGACGAGAGAACCATAACGGTATTTATTCCCAGCCAGATTCGTGATGCTGAGGGCGGAGAACTCTTCTGATCGCCAGCCTGCAGACCGGGAGGAGAAGCCGCGACCACCCGAATCTGCAATCAAGTCCAGTTTGACGGTCGCAGAAGGGGAGAATGGAGTCTGTCCGTACCCACTTCACATATCATCATATCAGGATATCTTGATTTG
>Ga0073934_10006270_pt1 | contig 17473 bp, 21 predicted proteins | sample LarsenN4metaG_FD_76834 | JGI IMG/M metagenome (GOLD analysis project Ga0073934, IMG submission 76834) | Hot spring sediment bacterial and archeal communities from British Columbia, Canada, to study Microbial Dark Matter (Phase II) - Larsen... ... | reverse complement strand
GGTGAAGTCTTCAAGGAAAAGAATCCGCAAATCAAAGTGATCGCGGTTGAACCAGCGACCTCGCCGGTCTTGTCCGGCGGCGATCCAGGACCCCATAAGATTCAAGGGATCGGTGCGGGCTTTATTCCCAAAGTCCTCAACCGAAAAATTCTCGATCGCGTCATCACCGTGACGGACGATGAGGCCTATCAGACCGCAAAACAGCTCTCGAAGAAGGAAGGCCTGCTGGTGGGAATTTCCGCCGGCGCCAATGTGTTTGCCGCCCAAAAGATCGCCGATGAACTGGGACCCGGCAAGAACGTCGTGACCATTCTCTGCGACACCGGCGAGCGTTACATTAGCATCGAGAAATACTTCAATATCTGACGTAAGGGGTAAGGGGTGAGGCGTAAGGGAAGGGATATCGACGGAAATCTCGCCTTACGCCTAACGCTTCACGCCTAGCGAGCGGGAGATGGAATTCACTGAAGAACAAATCAACCGCTACAGCCGGCATATTCTGTTGCCTGAGGTCGGCGGCAAGGGACAGAAGAAAATTGCCAAATCCCGGATTCTTCTCGTCGGCGCCGGTGGTCTCGGCTCCCCTGCCGCATTGTACTTGGCCGCGGCAGGAGTCGGCACTATTGGGTTGATCGACAGCGATGTGGTGGATCTGACCAATCTCCAGCGTCAAATTCTTCACCATACCCCCGATGTGGGTCGCCCCAAGGTCCTCTCCGGAAAGGAAAAGATTCAGGCGTTGAACCCTGACGTCTCAGTGTCGATGTACGAAGAACGGCTCACGGCCGGAAATGCACTCAAGATCTTCAGCGATTACGACGTTGTAATCGATGGTGTCGATAACTTTACGGCCAAGTTTTTGATCAACGATGCCTGTTTCTTTGCCGGCAAGCCGCTGGTCCATGGCGGCATTCTGCGATTCGACGGCCGTGTGACGACCATCATCCCGAAGAAATCGGCTTGCTATCGTTGCGTGTTCAAAGCACCTCCGCCGCCCGGCTTGGTGGCCTCCTGCCAGGAAGCCGGAGTGATCGGGGTCTTGGCCGGCATTATCGGAACGATTCAGGCGACGGAAGCATTGAAGCTCGTCCTTGGGATCGGACGGCCGCTGACAGACCGCCTGCTCGACTTCGATGCGCGCAAAACTCAATTCCGAGAAATCAAAGTCCGCCGTAACCCGAATTGTGCGCTTTGCGGGGAACATCCGACGATTACCGAGCTGTTCGACGATGGGGATCCCTACGCCGGATGCGCCATGCGTCCATCCGCCTAGGGTTTGAAGAAGGTGGTGCAACGATGACCAAAATGAAAGCGCTGGTTTGCCGCGAATGCGGCAAGGAATACCCGACGAAGGCGATCCACGTCTGCGAAATGTGCTTCGGTCCCCTCGAGGTGAAGTACAACTACGACGAGATCAAGAAGACGATTTCGCGTAAGAAGATCGAAGACGGCCCACACAGCATGTGGCGCTACCTCGACCTGCTGCCGGTCGAGGGAACGAACTTTGTGGGACCGCACGCCGGGTTCACTCCGCTCGTACGGGCGAAGAACCTTGGCGCGTATCTTGGGCTCGACGAACTCTACATTAAAAACGACACCGTCAACCATCCGACTCTGTCGTTTAAGGATCGCGTCGTCGCCATAGCCCTCACACGAGCACGTGAGCTCGGCTTCGAAACGGTGGCCTGCGCATCGACCGGCAATCTGGCGAACTCCGTGGCTGCTCACGCCGCCTCCGCCAATCTGCACTGTTACGTGTTCATCCCCGGCGACCTTGAGGCAGCGAAGGTGCTCGGTAACCTCATCTATAAGCCACATGTCGTCGAAATCGAAGGCAACTACGACGATGTCAATCGGCTCTGCAGCGAGATTGCCGGCGAACATGGCTGGGCGTTCGTGAACATCAACATCCGTCCTTATTATGCGGAAGGCTCCAAGACCCTTGCCTTTGAGACCGTGGAACAACTGGGGTGGAAGACTCCGGATCAAGTCGTCATTCCGATGGCGTCTGGCTCCCTCTTGACCAAGATTTGGAAGGGTCTGCATGAGATGAAGACCCTGGGCCTCATCGACAACGTTCGTACGAAGATCAACGGCGCCCAAGCGGAAGGTTGCTCACCGATCTCGACCGCCTTCAAGGCGGGACGCGACTTCTTCAAGCCTGTGAAACCACAAACGATTGCCAAGTCTCTTGCCATCGGCAATCCGGCCGATGGGTACTATGCACTCAAGGCGACCGCCGAAAGCCATGGATCCATGGACATGGTGACGGACGAGGAAGTGGTGGAAGGCATCCAGCTGCTGGCCCAAACCGAGGGCATCTTCGCGGAAACAGCCGGAGGCGTCACGATCGGCGTACTCAAGAAGCTCGTCAAGCAAGGGGTGATCAAGAAAGATGAGGTGACGGTGGCCTATGTCACCGGCAACGGCCTGAAGACCCAGGAGGCGGTAATCGATTCCGTCGGTCGCCCAGTACGCATTCAGCCCAGCCTGGTGGACTTCGAAAAGACGTTTAAAATGGGAAAGAACGGTGGTGGTGTCGCATGATTAAAGTTCGTATTCCGACTCCGCTTCGCCCTCTGACCAAAGGTCAGGGCGAGGTCGAAACTAAAGCGAGCAGCGTGGTGGAGATGATCGAGGCGTTGAACAGCACGCATCCCGGCATCAAAGATCGCCTGTGCGATGAAACCGGAGAGCTCCGTCGCTTCGTGAACATTTACGTCAACGAAGAAGACATTCGTTTCCTCAAGGGGAAGGACACTTCCCTGAAGGACGGCGATGAGGTTTCCATCGTCCCGGCAATTGCGGGAGGGTAACCATGGCACACTTACGCTTCCATATTCGTTTTCCTGAAGAGAAGATTCGACAGCCGATTATCTACCAGATCGGACGCGAGTATAACGTCGTGACCGACGTGAGACGAGCCGATGTTCGCGAAACGACCGGATGGGCTGACATCGAGCTCTCCGGCGACACGGCTGAGATCGAACGAGCCGTGGCTGGACTGCGGGCCAAAGGTTGTGTCGTCGATCCGATCGAGCTCAACGTGGTTGAATAACGATGGACCTGTCCGAATCGGAAATTCAACGCTACAGCCGTCACATCATCCTTCAGGATGTTGGCGGCAAAGGACAACTTAAGCTCAAGCGGGCCAAAGTCTTATTAATCGGTGCGGGTGGCCTCGGCTCTCCAGCCGGCCTGTATCTGGCTGCTGCCGGCATTGGGACAATCGGATTGGTTGATGGCGATGTCGTTGACCTCTCCAACCTCCAACGACAAATCATGCATTCGACCGCGACCCTTGGACAGCCAAAGGTTGAGTCCGGCCGGAAGACCTTGTCAGCCATTAACCCTGACATTACCATCAAGACCTATCATCAGCTGGTCGATGCCGAGAACATCCTCCCTCTCGTCTCGCAATACGATATCGTGTTGGACGGATCGGACAACTTCACGACGCGGTTCCTGGTCAACGACGCCTGTTTCTTTGCCAAGAAAACGCTGATCTCCGCCAGCATGTTTCGGTTCGAGGGTCAGCTGACGACGATCAAACCGCACCAAGGCTATCCTTGTTACCGCTGTCTCTATCCCGAGCCTCCGCCGGCCGGGCTGGTCCCGAATTGCCAGGAAGCCGGTGTGCTGGGCGTCCTCGCCGGTACGATGGGTATATTACAGGCCTCGGAGGCGATCAAAGAAATCCTCGGGATCGGAGAGACGATCGCCGACAAATTGTTGATCTACGATGCGCTGGAGATGAAGTTCCGAAAGGTTGGTCGACCTAAAGATCCGGCCTGTCCTCTGTGCGGCCCCAATCCTAAGATCAAAGATCTGAGTCTGGACTATACCGTCACTTGCACGATTTAACAGGATGCTGAAAACGCCCGCCAGCTTCGTTCTCGCATCGCTCAGGCCCTCAACGTACCGCGAACTGTACGCCTCGGCCCTTCGCTCGTTGCGGTCTCGCTGGACAGACGTTTTGATCATCCTGCAAATGCATCAACCGGTGATAGCCACTCTCCCTCCCATGCCGATCCAGATGCATTTCGGCTACGTCAAGATCGGTTAAGAATCGTGGCCGACCTCGTCATCCCCCGACAGATTCTCGATGACATCATTGCTCATGCCAAGGAGCTCACTCCGTACGAATGTTGCGGGCTCCTGGCTGGAACCAATGGGGTGGTCAGCCGTCTCTATCGCATTAAGAACATCGTCGCGATGGAGGGTGCGCAAAACCTCTCTTCGTTCGATTCAGCCAAGGCCGCGCATCTCGAACGGCTCTCGCCCGCTGAGCGCGCGGAAATCGCTTTTGTCATGGACATGCAGGACTTTTCATCCGCCAAGAAGGACATGCGCAACAACGGACTGGATCTTCAAGTCGTCTACCACTCGCATCCGCACGATCCAGCTCGCCCCTCTGTCACCGACATCAAAATCGCCACCGATTACGAAGAGATTTGGCCCAAGATTAACCTACCCCTTCCCGCCTATCTCTTGGTCTCGCTCATGAATTCAGAACCGGACGTGAAGACCTATTGGATCAAATCCGGTCGCGTCACTCTAGCCGAGATCCTCATCCGCTAAGCGAAATTTTTACGGTTCACATCGTCATCAGAATGTAATAATGTTCTCTTGGAGTCTGAATGCGGAGCGTTGCTCATGCCCGTTGGCCGACGACTATTCAGCTATGGTCTTGGTTTCGTGCTGTCCTTGCTCACATCCGTATTGACGCCGGTCTTTGCCGAAGACCGTAGCTTTTACAGTCCAGTGATTTACATCGACAAGGAGCAGAATCAGATCCTGATTTCCACGAGCGGGAAGGTCTTTTATGTTGAAGTGCCGGAGGCCGCAAAACCCCATATGGAGAAGCTCCCCATTTCCGGCCTCGTGGATTTCGTGGTGGAGATGAGAGGTGACGACAAACTGCCGTTGATCAAAACCTGGAAGGTCAAATCAGGCGAATCGACCTGTATGTACTTCAATGGGAAGGAGTGCAAATAGTTGCGATCGGCTGATTCCCAAGGATTTCGTGCTCAATCCATCTTTGGGCCCCGTCATTGTCTTTCGCTTTTAATAGAGAGCCCATCAGTTTCTTCTTTGCAACAATCTCCCTGTTTCAAGTTCCTGTAGAGACAGCATGATTGAACCGACCGTCCTCATACAGAATGATCTTTAGGTCGAGTTCACCAGCAACCACCGTTCTATTGCAGTTTGTGGATTGGCGTCGTTTTTCAGAGGCCTTGCCTCTAATGTTCCCCGAATGCAGTCTCCATTCGAAAGCAGACACATAGGTCTGCCACTAGCTTCATGGCAACTTACAACAGGCAAAACGCATCCCGTTAAGTGCAGTGTCATCGGCGTCGCTCCCCTGTTTGCCCTCTATGCGTACACCAGCTCCACAGATTGCAGAATTGGCAGGACAACTCCGCCAAGCGCCCCAGTTACCCCAACTTGTTGCGTGGGGAGCTTCAATTTCATTGCCACCTTCGCACCTAAACTTCGCAGCATTGGCTGCTGTATCGTCAGTCTTTGATCCTAGCTTTGGTTCTATCAACATTGCAGCATCAATCATGAAACGCTTGGGATTAGGATCACAAGATTCCGCAGAGTTCCAATCCCCCCATAAACCTGGATGAGGCACAAGCTCCTTCTGGGATAGGCCCTCTCTAGAGCTGCAAAAGATCTTGATAGCATTCAATGCTGTATCATCCTTCTTATGTCCTTGCGGCGGCTCAGACCTCAGTGAGTAGGCCTGCGCGTAAGTACCGGCCGGGCAATACGACCCGTACCATGTGCCCCAGTGGCCATCTCCTGGATAGATATAGGCTACAACATCATCACGCGCAGGAGCTGATTTAGCATTTGGCCAGTCGCTACTTTCAGGAGTACCCCCAGAACTGCTCCCTGACCCACCTTGGGGTGGAACTTCTATCCACGAGCATTCTCCCTGTCTAGCACAGCTCTCCTTGTTCATGGACTCACCACACCCCTTTATGAAGCCACCTGACTGATTGAAGGTACAATGATCCGTTCTCCAATAACAGCCCTCTCTAGTATTGCACTGGCTGGAAGATAACTCTAGGCAAGAGCTTGGCCCTGAGCAAAAACCTCCTCCATTTACCTTATTTAGCTCTAGACCAAACACAAGAAAGAAACAAGTTACCACCACTGTTCCGACTTGGGATACTTTGCGAAGCATGTCTTGCCTCCTTCTCACCAGTACGAATATTCGTTGTTTGTTCAACTCACATCAGCTTCTTGACAACCAGATGACAGACTGCTCCGCTAGTATTAATTAGGAGCGACGTGGTCACGATACCTCGCAGTAACGGAGCAACCCCCATGGCTAGGTCCTCGCTGTCTTGCATCCCGCTTCAAATACAGCAATAGTCATACCCGCCATCGGTCAGTGATACGCCTGGGCCACTTTGTTTGAATGTACTGGCGCCTCATTGAATCATGGCTATTTCAGAGACGGATTACTGCATCCAGTAATCGAAAGCATTTGCTGGTAGACAGTGAAGGTTATCAACCGGTTGTCTAAGCGTGGAAAAACTGGTCAGTGTTCCTAATTTAAGTGGGGCAGAAATGGGAAATTCATGGAGGAGTACTTAGACGATGTTATCGTGGACGGAGATACTGCTCGCAGTAGTAGCTGAAGGTAGCATAGAAAAAAGCACTAAATTCAGTCAAGTTTTTGTTGATAGCTTTAGAAACTAGGCCGACTATGACAGCACGAAAATACCCTCTCAACTGGGCTAGAACCTATCTCAAAATAGTTGACGACCTGAACATTCATGCCTATAAGCTCGGTCATGCTTCGCCTGCGCGACGATCAAGGGGAACGGATTCGGGAGCACTTCCCGGAAGAGCACATCCCGGACAGCCGCCCCGGCCGCAAACCCGTGCCCACCCGCGCGGTCTTGGAGGCCGTGCTCTGGATTCTGAACACTGGCGCGCAATGGCACCTGCTCCCGCAGTGCTATCCCAACTACAAAACCGTCCATCGTCGGTTCCAACAGTGGTGCCACCGGGAGGTGCTGCGGGACGTCCTCACCCAGCTGGCGAATACGCTGCGCGACGAAGGGGCGATCGACGAACGTGAGAGCTTCATCGATGCCACCTTTGCGGCCGCGAAGGGCGGCGGGGACGCCGTGGGACTGACCAAACGCGGCAAAGGCGTGAAAATCCTGGCGATTGTGGATCGGCATGGCCTCCCGCTCTCCGTGAGCACACATGCGGCCCACCATCATGAGGTCACGCTGGTGCAACTCAGGTTCGACTTCTACATGCTGAGGCCAAGCCGGAGCATCTCATCGGCGATCGGGCATACGACAGCGATGGGCTCGATGAGGACCTCAAGCAGGATGGGGTGAACTTGATTGCCCCGCATCGCTCGACTCGGAAACTCAAGACCCAAGATGGGCGCCACCTCCGGCGGTACGAACGGCGCTGGCTCGTCGAACGCTGCTTTGCCTGGCTCCAGTGGAAACGACGCCTTCTCATTCGCTGGGAGTACTACGCCTCTAACTTCCTCGGCTTTGTGCAACTCGCCTGCATCACGATGCTCCTCAAACAATTTTGAGATAGGTTCTAGTGAAACTTACGCGCAGTGGAGAAAGAGCCATGCCTTTTCTTCCCCGAAATCTCATCCCCGGCTGCCGGCCATGTCGTCGACGAGAGGGCGATTGATGTCGGAGCAGCGGAAAAGAGTAGTGTCGAAGATACTGAGCGTCTCACGGTAGGCTGCTTAATCGTCCAATTTGTTCAACGCTAAGCCGCGATGCCTTCAACAATCAAATGGCTGACATCGGTGCGCTGGCTTGCATGTTCAAAAGTGATGGCACAGACATTACCCTTTGCATCCACATCAAGAATGGTATTTTCGTCGAGATCTTTAGATTCGGTGATGTCACTGGCGCGGAATTCAATATACAAGGTGTCAGTATCTTGGAAATAACTGATTTTCATGGCGCATACCTTCTATCAAAAAAGGCGTTGTGAACAGTCTCTCCATCGCGCAGCAGGATGACTCGCAGATATCGGTTGTTCATCTCTTCGATTCTAGCCCATCGCCTGATTCGGCCATCCGCCTGTATGTACTCCTTTTCCGGATAACTGACAACAAACTCGATCCATTCGTCCTTAATGAGTTTTCTATCCGGCCTGGTCCTTGCTGCCCGGAAATAACGCGTCGTCTTCAATGAGGTCGATCCGGCAACAGCTATTCGCCGCTGCCGGCCATGTCGTCGATGAGGGGGCGATTGATGTCGGTGCAGCCGATGCAGATCGTATCGAAGAGCGCTTCGAAGTCGGCGACAAAGTTTTTCTCATCAGGAAGCTTTTCACTGACAACCTGGGCATAACAGGTCTCGCACAGCATCATCAGCCCTCGCGAGACCGCGACCGTTTTTCTGCCAGCACTCCCAGCCATACTGATTACACCGATCCCTTTTGAAGGGCCACGAAAAAATCTTCGGCTTCGAGATCAATTCCGCACTGTTGGCACTCATATGGGCGATCTGGTTCTGGCACGTTCAAGGGAGTCCGATCGATTCGCCCACGGCAGACATGGTAGAAACGCCCGCGTGCATGTTCGTCATCCAGTGGATCGCTCTCGTACACCAGGACCATGACGTTCCCATTCCTCGTTCGTCTGTGGAAGTATAACGAGCCCTGATCTGCAACCGCAACCGCTGCCATACCTCAAAGGCCGAGGCTTAGGTTGAGGCTAATGAAGAACCTGAATTACCCCTCTTCGCCCTTACCCACAGCCTGAACCTGTGGCTCCGTACTACACTTGAAACTGCGCTTCGTACAGACCAGCGTACACTCCTCCTCGGCTGAGCAGTTCCTCATGTCGGCCTTCCTCCACCAATCGACCTTTATCGAGCACCAGAATCCGGTCCACATCGTGAAGCGTGGATAGTCGATGGGCAATGATGAACGTGGTTCGCCCCATGGTGAGCTCGGCCAACGCTTCGCGGATTTTCACCTCGGTCTCCGTATCGATATTGGATGTCGCCTCGTCGAAAATGACGATGGGCGGATCTTTCAACAATACCCGGGCGATCGAGACTCGCTGCTTTTGCCCGACCGACAGTTTAACGCCTCGTTCGCCGATCCAGGTGTCATACCCTTCGGGTAACGCCGCGATAAACTCATGCGCCCGCGCTACGCGTGCAGCCGCTTCTAGCCGAGCCTGATCCGCAACCAAATCGCCGTACAACAGATTGTCTCGGACCGTTCCGTTGAACAAGAACGGCTCCTGTTGTACGAACCCGATCTGCCGCCGTAGATAGGCGATCGGAAGATCCCGAATATCTCTGCCATCAATGTATATCGCCCCTCCCGTAACATCGTAAAACCGCATCAACAGCTTAAGTAACGTGCTCTTCCCTGCCCCACTCATCCCTACGAGCGCGACCCGTTCGCCCGCCGGCACAGTCGTTGAGACCCCTTTCAGTACCGGAACATCTGGTCGATAGTGGAACCGAACCTGATCGAATCGAACCTCTCCGTGGGCCCGGTGAGCTGGAGCGATCACTCCCGGGCGATCGACGACCTCTGGAACCGTATCCAACACGTCAAAGACCCGCTCGCTCGCAGCCAACGCATGCTGCAACATATGATTGACCGAATGGATCTGATTGATCGGCACGTAGAACATCGCCAAGTAGGACAGAAACAAGACCAGCTCACCGAGCGTGAGACGCCCCTCCATGACCTCTCCCGCACCGTACCAGAGGATCAAGACCGTCCCAAAAGCGGCCACCAGAATCATCCCCGGCGAATACATCGACCACAAGACCATCGCCTTGAGGTTCTTCTCACTATAGGCCTGACTCAACCGATCGAAACGTGCTTGTTCGTGCTCCTGTCGGCCGAATCCCATCGTCTCCCTGATACCGGACAAGGCATCTTGTAGATAGCCGTTCAGTTCAGCGGCGCTCTGGCGGGTCTCCCGATAATACCCATGGACCCTCGAGGTAAACCAACTTGCGGATAGGGCAAGCACCGGGATCGGCAAGAGCGAGAGTACCGCCAGCTTCCAATTGAGCATAAACAAGAGTCCGGTAATTCCGATGAGCGTCAACGACGCCGTCAGTATCCCTTCGAGCCCATCAATGAAGATCCGTTCGACATGCTCCGTGTCATTCGTCACACGAGACATGATCTCTCCCGTCGATCGATTCTCAAAATAGGTGATAGACAAACGTTGGAGGGCGGAAAAGATATGCCGACGAAGATCGTGAACCACAGTCTGCTCAAGGTGATTATTCAGCCGGATCCTGAGCGAGGCAAACACGTTCTTGAGCACATAGGCGCCTACCAGGAGACCGATCGCCCATGGCAGCAATGCCGCCTGCTTCGCCTGAATCACATCGTCGATGATGATCTTGATGACCCAGGGAGGCACCAGCTCCATTGCAGTCGCACAGGCGGCGCAGACGAGTGTCGCAATCGCGAGGCCGCGGTGAGGCCGAAGATATTGCAGGACACGTAGAAGGGACTTCACAAGTGATTCGGTACGGCGGGCATCAGATTACGTTTGTCGGCTCTTTTTGCCAGTATTGGGCAAACTCGTCCAGTTGCGTCAGGGTGGACATATCCGTCATACGATCGAGAAAGACTTTGCCGATCAAGTGATCGAGTTCGTGCTGGATACAGACTGCGTACAGTCCCGTCGCCTCGAAATCCAGAGGCTTACCCTTCCGATCCAGCCCCTTGACCCGCACCAGTGAGGGTCTGGTCACTTTGCCCCTCAATCCGTCGACGCTCAGACAGCCTTCCCAGTTTTCCACCTGTTCGGGCCCGTAATAGACAATCGAAGGGTTGATAAGGACTGTTTCAGGAAATCCGCCCTCCCCTTTGCAGCCCATGACAGCGAGTTGAATCGAGCGCGACACCTGAGGTGCCGCCAGTCCGATACCCGGCTCCTCGTACATTGTTTCAAACATGTCGTCGATCAACCGCTGGATCTCGGATGATTTGATCTCACGCGGATCAATCGGAGCGGCAACTTTTCGAAGAACAGGATTCCCGAGCTTGGCGATCTTCAGTATGGTTCCACTCTTTAGCTTCATATTCATATTATTCGTAACACAGGAATCTCTCAGCCCGCAAGCTCCTGGACTGTCGTCACGAGCTCCGCTTCGGCCGTTGCGGTTCGGGAATCTCAAAAATCTCCTTATTGGCGTCCCACCACTCGGTCCATTCGTTCGACCACGCAACACGATCCTGCTTGGTTGACGTATCCCAATCGTGAAACTCGGTCTCATGGCGAGTCAGAATCCAAAGTGATTGTAAGGCCGACAGCGCCACGAACCGCTCGTCGTCGCTCACCATCGGAATCAAGATGGGGATGACGGCCTTCTGTCGGACATACCGCGCTTCAAATGCCGCAGCTTTTCTGACGGACGGATTGGAATCCTTTGCCATCACTTCAATCGCCTCGGGCGCTTTGGTCGAATCCAGACGAACGGCGACACGTAGGGCATGTTCCCGCACCCGAGGAATCTCGCCAGGCTCCTTTGCGGTGGAAACGAGGGCCGGTACCCCGGCGACCCCCTTCATCATCAGCAAGGTTTCGATCGCGTTGTACCGAATCCGCGGGCTCGGCATGGTCAGCGCTTGAACCAGGACGGGAACCGCCGGCTCTCCCAGATGCACGAATTCCCCCATCGCCCAGAATTCTTGTTTACCTTCAAGCAACGGCAGCAAGGCTTCCGCGCGCTTGAGTTCTTCAGGGCTGAGCGGGTTCTTATTGGGAGGGATCGAGACATCCGGCACATCTGGATTCTTCGGCGGCGCTTCATAGGGGATTTGGGTCGGCCATGCCTGCACAGGCTGATCAGGCAACGCGTGAAGAGTCTGTGCTTCCACGATACTGGCGAGAATGACCGCGGTGATGCTTGCATAGTTGATCACGACGTGTGAACTCCTCTTATTCCAGATCATCGTATGCGACACGTTTGAGAGGGTAAATTGATACGGGTACGTATCCGAAAATCGGCTGGAGCGAGGGACGCAACAGACCCAACGGTCGCCGGCCTTAGTCCAACCGTGAGTTGGCTTCTCGCAGATGCTTTCTTACCCGCACTTTCTCATGGTGCTTCCGAAGCAGCTGCCGGCGGACGACATCCTGGTTCTCTCCGACAATACGAACCAACCGATCCATATCTTCTGCATGGTCCCGTACCAGTTCGGATAGTTTCTGTATCTGCTCCTCTAATTTTTCCAGGCGCCAGGTCATGTTGCGTAATGGGTCTGAGGATTTCCCTCCAAGTTTCGCCACCCGTCTAGAATCGACTCGTGGAAGAGCCGCGACAACGACATCTCGCTTCATGCCCGCTCCTTTGTTCATGGTCAATCGACCCGAGATGCTCAATCTGATGAGCTGTCGGCTAGTATTATCCGCATGGGATCGGAAGTCAACGATTCCGCTTCCTTTCTATTTCATGGAGGTCCTGCTAGAATTCAGCCGATGAAGAACATTTTCACCATGGTATTGGCCGGCGGTAAAGGCGAGCGTCTCTTTCCGCTGACGGACCAACGGGCGAAACCGGCTGTTCCTTTTGGCGGGAAATATCGCATCATCGACTTTACCCTGAGCAATTGCCTGAACTCGGGGCTCCGTAAGATCGTCGTCCTCATTCAATACAAGTCACATTCGCTCGATCGTCATATCCGGACAGGCTGGAATATTTTCAACGCGGAATTAGGCGAATATATCGCGTCGGTCCCTCCTCAACAGCGTATCAGCGAAGATTGGTACCGTGGCACCGCCGACGCTGTGTATCAGAACATGTTCTTGATCGACGGCGAACACCCGGAGTTCCTGCTGATTCTGGCCGGCGATCACATTTACAAGATGAACTATGCGGAGATGTACCACTGGCTCATCGCCAAGAGTGCGGATGCGGTCGTCGGGGCCATCGACATTCCCGTCCAGGAAGCCACTCGCTTTGGAGTCATTGCCGTGGACGAAGACTATCGGATTACCCGTTTCGATGAAAAGCCGGCTCATCCCATTCCACTCCCCAACGATCCCGCCCATGCCTTTGCGTCGATGGGCATCTACTTGTTCCGCACCAAGGCGATCCGTGAACACCTGATTGCGGACGCGCGAGAGGGCGGGGCTCACGACTTCGGAAAAAACATCATCCCCAGAATGATCGAACAAGGGCGCGTGTATGCCTTCAAATTTCAAGATGCCAACAAAAAAGCCGTCAAGTATTGGCGCGACATCGGGACGCTCGACGCCTACTGGGAAGCCAACATGGATTTGGTCGCCGTCGATCCTCAATTCAACCTCTATGATTCTGAATGGCCGATCCGAACCTATCAAGGGCAGTTTCCACCGGCCAAGTTCGTCTTCGCACAGGATTTTCAAGGAGGACGAATGGGGGTCGCCCTTGATTCGATCGTCTGCGGCGGCTGCATCGTTTCGGGTGGACGGGTCCAGAACTCGGTGTTATCCCCGAACGTTCGCGTGCAAGACCACGCGGATGTTCGCGAATCCATCATCATGGAAAACGTGATGATCGGCGCACAGAGTCGCATCAGACGCGCCATCATCGACAAGGATGTGACGATCCCTCCCCATACGGAAATCGGGTACAATCGAGAGGCCGACGCTCGGCGATTTACCGTCACCGAATCAGGTCTCGTCGTCATCTCAAAGGGAATGAAACTGCATGCCGCCGTCGATCCATCCGGTTGATCTCGTCACTGCGCTCCGCCACAAACATCTCACGCCAGCCATCGTGTTTCTCACCTCACGCCGGGCCTGTGACGAGGCCATGGAAACATTTGACCATGCCGATCTCGTGCTTCCTCCGGTACGACAAGAGGCGATCGCCGCCGCAGTTGAACGGATAACGGCCCAGCACCCCAGCATTGCCGAGCACCCCTTGATTCCCATCGTCAGGCGGATGGGAGTCGCCGCCCATCATGCCGGACATCTGCCTTCTTGGAAGATCGCCATCGAAGAGTTGATGCGACAAGGCCTCCTCGATGCGGTATTCGCCACGACCACCTTGGCGGCGGGTGTCGATTTTCCCGCTCGCACGGTCGTGATCACCCAATCGAGCATCCGCAAGTCCCGTGACTTCACCGACCTGACCATAGGGGAAGTCCAGCAGATCGCCGGTCGAGCCGGCCGCCGCGGGAAAGATCATGTTGGGTTTGCGATCGTGACTCCCTCTCCCTATATCGATCTGATGGTTCTCACCAAAGGGTTGACCGGACAACCGGAAGCCATCGACAGCCAATTTACCATCAGCTACCCGATGGTGTTGAATCTCTTGAAGGCCCATCCCTATGAGCAGATTCAAGGAATCCTGGCCAAGAGTTTTGCGCAATTTCAACTGAATCAGCGTGCTGAAGTCCTCGAGCAAAAGCTCGACGCACTCCAGGTACAGATGGAACCGTTCGGCCCTCGCGTCTGTACGGACTGGATCACTCAGTGGCAAACCTTCGACCATGCACGAAGACACCGCCACACACGGCATCAGTCGCACCGGTCAGAAACACCTGAAATTTCGGCCCGGTTGCCCTTCCTGACGCCGGGACGTGTTGTAGGATTGAGTCGGGGACGGGGGATTGTTCTCCGGCAGTATCGGAGTAAAGGCCAAAAGAATTCCATGCTCACCGTCTTGCGACCGGACGGCGCCGTCACCGAATGCCCTGTCACCAGCGTGAAGGAAGTCTACGACCGCACGTACGACTGCGCGGAGACACCGACATACCCTTGGTGTTCCGCCGAAACGTTCGATCGACTCAGCCGACAGTTGGAAGAACTTCCACCGCGTTTGCCCGTGCTTCCCATCCTCGTATCCACCGCCGAGCCACTGCCTGATGCCATCGTCCAATCATTTGGCGACTTCCCCTGCCCCACGTGTCCCTCGCGACCGGCCTGCCAGAAAGACTTCATGACCGCGTCACGGCTTCGCCAGGAACAACAGCGTCATATGAAATCAATACAAGCGCTACGGACCAGTTTGTGGCATCGCTTTCAAGAGCGAGTAGAAGTACTGCAGAAATTCGGGTATCTCACCCCGGCAACGCAATTGACGACCGAAGGAGAATGGGCACGGCTGATCCGGATTGATCATTCGCTGCTCATTACCGAACTGATCCGCGCCGAAGCCTTTACGGGAGCAGACCCGTCCCTCCTCGCCGGCACCTTGGCCAGCCTGGCCCACGATGATGATCGTCCCGGGGCGTTCCCGCGCATCAGTACGGGACTGAGTTCCCTGCTCGGGCAGGTTCGCAAGTTAGCGGTGAGTTTATCTCCATACGAAGATCCTCCCCTCCTACGCGCTGATGTGGCAGCCTTAGTTGAGCGCTGGGTCGCCGATCCCACTCTCACGTGGATTGGACTGTGTCGACTGACGACGATGGCGGAAGGCGACATCTACCGATTACTGGCTAGGACTTTGGAGTTTCTGTCACAGGTACAGGCTTTAAAAGCTACGCATCCCGGTCTCGCTGAATCCGCTGCGCAAGCCATCACGTTGATCCGACGCGGAGTATTGGAGGAACTGCCATGAGCAGTGTAGGACTGAGGGCCGAGGCTTCAGGACTGAGCCATCCTACGACACAGTCCTCAGCGCTCGGTCCTCAGCACTTCAAAACATGACTACCGACGAGCTTGAACAACTGCTTGCCAAGCAACCTGTTGCACTATTGCATCGCCTGGCCCGCGGACGCGTCCATCGACACTTTCGAGCCGGTAAGAAGCGATTGATCGAGCTGCTCCTTCAACACTCGATCCACAACCGTGCCGGGCTCGAATCGGATCTGCAGGCATTGATCGAGGAAGGGCACTCTCGATCCGACTCCAGAGCGCCTCGTATCCATCGTCCTTCGGCGATCGTTCACAAAAAAGCATCGCCACGGGTCACAGAGCCGGAATCTGCTGAAACCGCTGTCTCGCTATCGGCCTGGTTGGAAGGCCTCGGCGTTCCTTCTCCACAACCGTTTGTGCCGGACCCCTGGCAAAGCGAGGCCCTGTCCGCCCTGAGTGAAACCGATGTCGTGATCAGTGTCCCAACCGGCAGCGGAAAGACCTATGTGGCCGTGGAAGCTGCCCGCCGAGCCATGGACGACAACCGCAGCGTCATTTACACCTCACCGCTCAAAGCCTTGTCCAATACCAAATATACGGAGTTTTCTCGGATCTTTGGTCCCGATAAAGTCGGCATCCTTACCGGTGACCGCCAGGAGAACGGGCAAGCACCGTTGCTCATCATGACCACAGAAATCCTGCGCAATCTGCTCTACGACGCCGCCAGCGGCGAAATCGATGTTCGGTTGGACACGTTGGGGCTCGTGATTCTCGACGAGTCGCAATATCTGGCTGATCCCGAGCGAGGGGTCGTATGGGAAGAAACCATCATCTTTTGTCCTTCACAGGCTCGACTCCTATTGCTCTCCGCCTCGATCGGCAATCCGCAAGACATCGCCGACTGGTTGACCTCGATCCGATCTACTCTCTGTAGACTCGTACGTCACAACAAGCGCACCGTACCTCTCAGAGCCGGTTATCTGCATCCGAACGGGAAATTAGTGCCGCTGTTTAGAACGTTGGGAATCCCTTACGGCCACCCCAACCAACTCCATCCAGAGGCTAAGCGACTCTTTCTTGAGTATGAAGAAGAAACCTTACCGGCCGGACGCCCGAGACGATAAGAACTAAAATGAAGCAGTGAGGGACACGATCGCACCGTGGCGGAAGGTTTGGAATTCAGTGAGAGGAGCTGACTCAGAACCGGTGCCAAGACCGTGAACTTCCCATCGCCCATAATAGCTCCGGCTCCACATGACCCGATACCCTCCCATGAGGGCGAGATGACGAGTCAGCATAATCTTTATGGACGGCTCAACAGTCCCACTTAGCCCTACACCCCACATCGAAAAACTCGGACCTTGTTCCAGATCAAACCGTTGAAAATGGATGTCCTCGTTGTAGACGACACTGGCTGGAGAAAAAAACATCTTCACGTTTGCGCTGACCCTCTGCAAGATTCGATACTCGAGTTGCCCACCGACCTGGAGCGGAGTAATCCAATGTGTCGTATTCTTGATCGCCGGGAAGGTTGACGGATCGCAAGTGAGAAAAACCGATATGTCGCAGACGATGCGGTCTATACCTGTCGCTTCGTACGTCGTTCTCCAATATTGAAATCCGCCCAGCACATCGATATGTCCGCGCTCATTGGAAAATTTGGCTGCGCGATATCCCACATTCCCATTGAAATACCATGTCCCCTTCCCCGTTATGTTGCTGCTTGTGCGCGAAATCAGTCGCTGGCCGGAAAAATAATCGTCATCGATCAATGAACCTCGATCAAAATCGACGGAAAAACCAAACTCTCCGTCTAGGAACAATCGTCGACTCAGATAGACTTTCGCTCCTAGCCCGACAAGATGAGTATCGTTGTCTTTGTATGTCAGTTTGGAAGTCGGG
>Ga0073934_10006269_pt1 | contig 17474 bp, 16 predicted proteins | sample LarsenN4metaG_FD_76834 | JGI IMG/M metagenome (GOLD analysis project Ga0073934, IMG submission 76834) | Hot spring sediment bacterial and archeal communities from British Columbia, Canada, to study Microbial Dark Matter (Phase II) - Larsen... ... | reverse complement strand
CCATGTGCCCGATCGAGGAATAGGCCATCAGCCGTTTGATGTTGCGCTGGCCGATGGCGGCAAAGGCGCCGAGCGCCATGGAGGCGATGGCGACGAAGACGACGATCTGCTGCCATTGCGCGGTGATGCCGGGGAATGCGCTGATGGTCGCGCGGGCGAAGATCGCCATGCCGGCGATCTTCGGCGCAGCGGCGAAGAACGCGGTCACCGGCGTCGGCGCGCCCTCGTAGACGTCCGGCGTCCACATGTGGAACGGCACCGCCGAGACCTTGAAGCAGAAACCCGCGAACAGGAAGACGAGACCGAACACGAGCCCGATCCCGCCCTGCGCCGAAGCCTTGGCGATGCCGGCAAACGAGACGTTGCCGGTGAAGCCGTAAATCAGCGAGCAGCCGTAGAGCAGCATGCCCGACGACAGCGCGCCCAGCACGAAGTACTTGAGCCCCGCTTCCGAGGAGCGCACGGAATCGCGATTCGAGGCTGCGACCACGTAGAGCGCAAGGCTCATCAGCTCCAATCCGAGGTAGAGCGCGATCAGGTCGGCGGCGGAAATCAGCATGCCCATGCCGACGGTGGAGAGCAGGATCAGGATCGAGTATTCGAACTTCTGCTGCCGCTCGACCGCAAGATAGTGGAGCGACATGACGATGGCGGCGGCCGAGCCGATGAACACCAGCACCTTGAGGAAGCGCGCGAAGGCATCCAGCACAAAGCTGCCGCCGAAGGCGGTGCCGTCAGGTAGAGCGGCGGTGACAAACGCCGCCGCGACGAGCAGCATGACCGCGCCGAGATCGACCACGGCGGTCGCGCGCTCGCGAAAGGCGCCGACGAGCAGCAGCGCCATGGCGCCGGCCGCGAGCATCGCCTCGGGCAGCGCCGGCAGCATCGACGAGAGCGAAGGAGCGGTCATGACAGCGGTCTCACTTTGCCAGCGCGGCGGTCTTCGCCGCCGCGAGCGCCTGCTGGTAGTTCTCCAACAGCGCCCCCACCGACGCCGCCGACAGATCGAGCACCGGCTTCGGATAGACCCCGAGCACGACGGTCAGCACCACGAGCGGGGCGAACACCGCGATTTCGCGCCAGCCCATGTCGCTGATCCCCGCGAGAGCCGGCTTCTCCAGCCGGCCGAAGATCACCTTGCGGTAAAGCCAGAGCGCATAGGCTGCGGAGAGGATCACGCCGAGCGTCGCCAGCGTCGCCACCACGATGTTGACGCGGAAGGTGCCGAGCAGGGTGAGGAACTCGCCGATGAAGCCGGACGTGCCCGGCAAGCCGACGTTGGCGAGCGTGAACAGCATGAAGACCGCGGCATAGACCGGCATGCGATTGACGAGACCGCCGTAGGCGGCGATCTCGCGGCTGTGCATGCGGTCGTAGACCACGCCGACGCAAAGAAACAGCGCGGCCGAGACGATGCCGTGCGACACCATCTGGAAGATGCCGCCGGCGACGCCCTGGGCGGTGGCGGCAAAGATCCCCATGGTGACGAAGCCCATGTGCGCCACGGACGAATAGGCGATGAGCTTCTTCATGTCCTCCTGCACCAGCGCCACGAGCGAGGTGTAGACGATCGCGATCACCGACAGCGTGAACATCAGCGGCGCGAAATCCTGCGAGGCGAAGGGGAACATGGGCAGTGAGAAGCGCAGGAAACCGTAGCCGCCCATCTTCAGCAGGATCGCCGCGAGAATCACCGATCCCGCGGTCGGCGCCTCCACATGCGCATCGGGCAGCCAGGTGTGCACCGGCCACATCGGCAGCTTCACCGCAAACGAGGCAAAGAAGGCGAGCCACAGCCAGGGCTGCATCTCGCGCGGGAACGCGTGCCGCAGCAGTGCGGCAATATCGGTGGTCCCCGCCTGCCAGTACATGGCCATGATGGCGAGCAGCATCAGCACCGAGCCGAGCAGCGTGTAGAGGAAGAACTTGAAACTTGCGTAGACCCGGCGCGGACCGCCCCACACGCCGATGATGAGGAACATCGGGATGAGGCCGCCCTCGAAGAACAGATAGAACAGCACGAGATCGAGGGCGGAGAAGGTGCCGACCATCAGCGTTTCCAGCACCAGAAACGCGATCATGTATTCCTTCACGCGCTCCTGGATCGAACGCCAGCTTGCGGCGATGCACAGCGGCATCAGCGCCGTGGTGAGGATGACGAACGGCAGCGAAATGCCGTCGACCCCCATCTTGTAGGTGCCGTAACCGCCGAGCCAAGCGTATTTCTCGACGAACTGGAATTCGGGCGAACTCGGCTCGAACCGCCAGACGAGATGGAGCGAGACGGCAAAGGTGACGTTCGTGGTCCACAGCGCCACCCAGCGCGCGTTGCGCACGCCGGCCTCGTCCTGCCGCAGCAGCAGGATGAACACCACGCCCGCAAGCGGCAGGAAGGTGGTGACGGAAAGGATCGGCCAGCTTGCCATCAGTGCGCTCCACCGCCTGCAAACATGAACCAGGTGATCAGCGCTGCGGCCCCGATCAGCATGGCGAAGGCGTAGTGATAGAGATAGCCGCTCTGCAGCCGGACCACGCTGCGGGTGACGTCGAGCACACGCGCGGACACCCCGTCGGGGCCGAATCCGTCGATCAGCCAGCCGTCACCGCCGCGCCAGAACAGGCGACCGATCCACAGCGCGGGCCGCACCAGGATCGCCTCGTAGATTTCGTCGAAGTACCACTTGTTGAGCAGGAAGCGGTACAGCGCCTCGTGCTGGCGTGCGAGGCTTTCCGGAATATCGGGCCGGCGCAGATAGAAGTAGGCGGCAACGCCCCAGCCGAGCGCCATCATCAACGTCGGCAGCCAGACCACGCTGGCCGGCGCGTGATGCATGGCATCGATGATCGCGCTCCCCTGCTTGACGGAATCGCGGAAGAATTCGCCGACGTGGTGGCCGACGAAATAGTCCTTGAATGCGTAGCCCGCGAGCAGCGAGCCGGCCGCGAGCACCGCAAGCGGGATCAGGATGACGGCCGGACTCTCATGCGCCGCCTCGTAATGATGCCGGTCGTGCGGCGTGCCGTGGAAGGTCTTGTAGACGAGCCGCCAGGAATAGAACGCAGTCAGCCCCGCGGCAGCAACCGTCAGGATGAAAGCGTAGAGTGCAAAGGGATTGGTGCCGGCGTAGGCCGCCTCGATGATGGCGTCCTTGGAGAAGTAGCCGGCGGTGAGCGGAAACCCGGTCAGCGCCAGCGTTCCGATCACCATGGTCCAGTAGGTGAAGGGGATCCTGTCCTTCAGCCCCCCCATCATGCGGATGTCCTGCTCGTGATGCATGGCGATGATCACCGAGCCCGAGCCGAGGAACAGCAGCGCCTTGAAGAAGGCGTGCGTGAACAGGTGGAACATGCCGACCGAATAGGCACCCACTCCCATGGCAACGAACATGTAGCCAAGCTGCGAGCAGGTCGAATAAGCGATGATGCGCTTGATGTCGTTCTGCACGAGACCCACGGTCGCGGCAAAGAAGGCGGTGGTGGCGCCCACCAGCGTGACGATGCCGGCGGCGTTCGGAGCAAGCTCGAACAAGGGAGAAAGGCGCGCCACCATGAAAACGCCGGCCGTCACCATGGTCGCCGCATGGATCAGGGCGGAGACCGGCGTCGGCCCCTCCATGGCGTCCGGCAGCCAGGTGTGCAGCAGGAACTGGGCCGACTTGCCCATCGCGCCCATGAACAGCAGGAGGCAAATGAGCGTGAGCGCGTCGGCGTGCCAGCCGAAGAAATTGATGCTCTTGCCGGCGAGCGCGGGCGCCTGGGCGAAGACCGTGTCGAAGTCGATCGAGGCCGTCATCATGAAGACGGCGAAGATGCCGAGCGCAAAACCGAAGTCGCCGACGCGGTTGACGACGAAGGCCTTGATCGCCGCGGCATTGGCCTCGGGCTTGTGGTACCAGAAGCCGATCAAGAGATAGCTTGCGAGCCCGACGCCCTCCCAGCCGAAGAACAGTTGCGCCAGGTTGTCGGAGGTCACCAGCGCCAGCATGGCGAAGGTGAAGAACGACAGGTAGGAGAAGAAGCGCGGGCGATAGGGGTCCTCGGCCATGTAGCCGATGGAATAGAGATGCACCAGGGCGGAGACCGTGGTCACCACGACCAGCATCACTGCGGTCAGCGAGTCGATGCGCAGCGCCCAATCGACCTTGAAATCGCCGGACGCCATCCACGGGAAGAGCGCGACGCGCTCGTCGTGATGCCCGAAGCCGACGCGCCAGAACGCGATCCAGGCCAGCACCATGGCGATCATCAGCAACGACGTGGTGATGACCTCGGCCGCGCGCGAACCGGCCGCGGCGGATTCGGCCGGATGATCGTGCGCGCCGCCGGCATGCGGCGTCGCCCCGTGGACGGCGTCGTGACTGGCATGGGCGTGCCGGTCGGCAAGGAACCCCTCGTCGGGTTCGCCGCCGGGGCAGCGCCCGCGTGCGCCCCATAGCGCGATGGCGGCGGCAAGCACCGCCCCGAGCAGCGGCAGGAAGACGATCGCCTGATACATCTCAGCCTTTCATCAGATTGATGTCTTCGACCGCGATCGAGCCGCGGTTGCGGAAGTAGACGACGAGGATGGCGAGTCCGATCGCCGCCTCCGCGGCCGCGACCGTGAGCACGAGCAGCGCAAAGACCTGGCCGACGATGTCCCCCAGATGCGTGGAGAAGGCGACGAGATTGATGTTGACCGCAAGCAGAATGAGCTCGATCGACATCAGGATCACGATCACGTTCTTGCGGTTGAGAAAGATGCCGAAAATGCCGAGCGTGAACAGGATTGCGGCGACCGACAGGTAATGTCCGAGCGTGATGGTCATGGTCCGATCCCCTGCCCCGGCCGCACCTTGACGACCTCGATCGCCGTTTCCTTGCTGCGCGCGACCTGCTCGGCGATGTTCTGCCGCTTGACGTTCGGTTTGTGCCGCAGCGTCAACACGATGGCGCCGATCATGGCGACGAGCAGAACGACGCCGGCGGCCTGGAAGTAATAGACGTAGTGTGTATAGAGAACGCGACCGAGCGCCTCGGTGTTGGTGACGCCGGCAGGCACGGGGGCGGCGATTCCCTGCGCCACGCTCGGACCGATCGTCCAGGCGCCGACGACCAGCAACAGCTCGGCCAGGAACACGACGCCGACCAGCGCGCCGACCGGCATGTATTGCAGAAACCCCTGGCGCAGCTCGGCAAAATCGACGTCGAGCATCATCACCACGAACAGGAACAGCACGGCAACGGCGCCGACGTAGACCACGATCAGGATCATGGCGAGGAACTCGGCGCCCATCATCACGAACAGGCCGGAGGCGTTGACGAAGGCGAGGATCAGATAGAGCACCGAATGCACCGGGTTGCGCGCGGCAATCACCATCAAGGCGGAAGCCACGCAGACAGCGGCGAAGAGATAGAAGAACAGGGCGGGTAGGATCATCGTGCCGGCACCCTCATCGGTACGGCGCATCGAGCGCGATGTTCTTGGCGATCTCGCGCTCCCAGCGGTCGCCGTTCGCGAGCAGCCGCTCCTTGTCGTAGTAGAGCTCCTCGCGCGTCTCGGTGGCGAATTCGAAGTTCGGCCCTTCGACGATGGCATCGACCGGGCAGGCCTCCTGGCACAGCCCGCAGTAGATGCATTTGACCATGTCGATGTCGTAGCGGGTGGTGCGGCGCGTCCCGTCGTTGCGACGCGGCCCCGCCTCGATCGTGATCGCCTGGGCCGGGCAGATGGCTTCGCACAACTTGCAGGCGATGCAGCGCTCCTCACCGTTCGGATAGCGGCGCAGCGCGTGTTCGCCGCGAAAGCGAGGCGAGATCGGGCCCTTCTCGAAGGGATAGTCGAGCGTCGCCTTCGGCTTGAAGAAGTAGCGCATGCCGAGGAAGAACGCCGAGACGAACTCCTTGAGAAAGATTGCGCGCGCGGCCTGATCGAGTCTCATGGCAAGCTCCTGTGCGCGATTGCGGCCGCCCCGGTGCCGGCGCCTGACGGCGAGTGCGCCCCCGCCTGTGGGCGATGCCCACGGCCCGCCCGGGCCTTGCGAACCATGTCGCCGCGTCGCCTCATCGCGGGGCAATCCCGGCAAATTGCAGCACGGCCGCCACGACCGCCACCATCGCCAGCGACAGCGGCAGGAACACCTTCCAGCCGAGCCGCATCAACTGGTCGTAGCGATAGCGCGGCACGATCGCCTTGGCCATGGCGAACAGAAAGAAGACGAACAGCGCCTTGAGCGTGAACCAGATCACGCCCGGGACCCAGGTAAACGGCGGCACCGGGAACGGCGGCAGCCAGCCGCCGAGAAACAGGATCGTCGCCATGGCGCACATCGTGGCGATCGCCACGTATTCGCCGAGCATGAACATCATGTAGGGCGTCGAGCCATACTCGACCATGAAGCCCGCAACCAGTTCGGACTCCGCCTCGACCAGATCGAAGGGCGGGCGGTTGGTCTCCGCCAGCGCCGAGATGAAAAACACCACGAACATCGGCAACAGCGGCAGCCAGTACCAGCCGAACAGGCCAAAGCGGGTGTCCTGCGCCTCGACGATGGCCGACAGCTTGAGCGAGCCCGCGCACAATAGCACGGTGATGATGACGAAGCCGATCGACACCTCGTAGGACACCATCTGCGCCGCCGAGCGCAACGCGGCCAGGAACGGATATTTCGAGTTCGATGCCCAGCCGGCCATGATCACGCCGTAGACCATGAGCGAGGAGATGGCGAAAATGTAGAGCACGCCGACGTTGATCTCGGCGATCACCCAGCCGGCGTTGACCGGGATCACCGCCCAGGCGGCGAGCGCGAGCGTGCAGGTGACGAGCGGCGCCAGCAGAAACACGCCCTTGTTGGCGCCGGCGGGAATGGTCGGCTCCTTGAGCACGAACTTGATGAGATCGGCGAAGGACTGCAAGAGGCCGAACGGCCCGACCACATTCGGACCGCGCCGGATCTGCACCGCCGCCCAGATCTTTCGGTCGGCGAGCAGCACATAGGCGATCGCGACCAAGAGCACCACCAGCAGCAGCACCGACTGCGCCACGATCACGAGCAGCGGCCACAGATAGCTGGTCCAGAGCTCGGTCATCGTCATCGCATCACTCCGCAGCGCTGAGCGCCGTGCGCCGGCCGGCCAGCGCCGAGCACTCGGCCATCACGGCGGACGCGCGCGCGATCGGGTTGGTGAGGTAGAAATCGGTGATCGGCGAGAAAAACGGCGCCTTGTCCGGCGTCCCGACGGACCCCGCCGCCTGCGCAAGCCTGCGGATGTCGGCGGCGTCGCCCGCGGCGATCGCGCCCTGGCGTTGCAGATGCGGATGGGCACGAAACAGCGCCTGCCGCAGCGCCGCGAGCGAGTCGTAGGGCAGCCGTTCGCCGAGCCGCTCCGACAGCGCGCGCAGGATCGCCCAGTCCTCGCGCGCCTCGCCCGGCGGGAAGCTTGCGCGGTTTGCCATCTGCACCCGGCCCTCGGTGTTGACGTAGAGGCCGGATTTTTCCGGATAGGCGGCGCCGGGCAGGATCGCGTCGGCGCGGTGCGCGCCGGCGTCCCCGTGCGAGCCGATGTAGACGACGAAGGCGCCGGGCGCGATATCGATCTCGTCGGCCCCGAGCAGGAACAGAAGGTCGAGCGCACCTTGTCTGGCCATGGCGCGTGCATCGAGTCCCCCGGCGGCGGGAACGCAACCGAGATCGAGAGCGCCGACCCGGGCGGCGGCGGTGTGCAGCACCGCGTAGCCGTTCCAGCCCTCCTTGAGCGCGCCGAGCTCGGCGGCGGCCCTGGCGGCGAGCGCCGCCACCGCCGCCCCGTCGGGCCGCGCCAGCGCGCCCATGCCGACCAGGATGAGCGGCCGCTCGGCCCGGCGCAGCGTCTCGGCAAAGCCGTGCCGGCCGGTCGCAAGCTCGGCCAGCGTCTCAGGGCCGGCGCCCAGGTGATCGTAGGCGTAGGTCAGGTCCGGCCGCTCGCCGATCATGCCGATCGGGAAGCGGCCGGCGCGCCAGCGCTTGCGGATGCGGGCGTTGAGCACCGCCGCCTCCTTGCGCGGATTGGATCCGACGAGCAGAAGCGCGTCGGCGCGCTCGATGCCGGCGATGGTCGGATTGAACAGATACGTCGCCCGCCCGGCCGCGGGATCAAGCGCCGCGCCGTCCTGCCGCGCATCGAGGTTGCGCACGCCGAGGCGGAGCATGAGGTCCTTCAGCGCGAAGATTTCCTCAACCGCGGCGAGATCGCCGACGATCGCGCCGACGCGCCCGGCATCCGCGGCGCGCAGCCGCTCGGCAATGACCGCAAAGGCCTGCGGCCAGGACACCGCGCGCAGGCGATCGCCGTCGCGGATATAGGGCTGGTCGAGCCGCTGGGTGCGCAGCCCGTCCACCACGTGCCGCGTCTTGTCCGAGATCCACTCCTCGTTCACCAGGTCGTTGGTGCGCGGCAGGATGCGCATCACCTCGCGTCCGCGCGTGTCGACGCGGATCGCCGAGCCGACCGCGTCCATCACATCGACGGTTTCGGTCTTGGCAAGCTCCCAGGGCCGCGCCGCAAAGGCATAGGGTTTCGAGGTGAGCGCGCCGACCGGACACAGATCGACCACGTTGCCCTGCAGCTCCGAGGTCATCGCCTGTTCGAGGTAGGTGGTGATCTCCATGTCCTCGCCGCGGCCGATGGCGCCGAGCTCGGGCACGCCGGCCACCTCGGCGGAGAAGCGGATGCACCGCGTGCAGTGGATGCAGCGGTTCATGATCGTCTTCACCAGCGGGCCGATGTACTTGTCCTCGACCGCGCGCTTGTTCTCGACGAAGCGGCTGGAGTCGAGGCCATAGGCCATGGCCTGGTCCTGCAGGTCGCATTCGCCGCCCTGGTCGCAGATCGGGCAATCGAGCGGATGGTTGATGAGCAGGAACTCCATCACACCTTCGCGCGCCTTGCGCACCATCGGGCTCTTGGTGTTGACCACCGGCGGCTCGCCGTTCGGCCCCGGTCGGCAATCGCGCACGCCCCAGGCGCAGCTCGCCACCGGCTTGGGCGAGCCCTTCAGCTCCACCAGGCACATGCGGCAGTTGCCGGCGATCGACAGCCGCTCGTGGAAGCAGAAGCGCGGGATTTCCGCACCCGCCGCCTCGCACGCCTGCAGCAGCGTGTACTCCGGCGGAACGTCCACTTCGATGCCGTCGACGATGAGTTTGGTCATCGTTGCTACTCCGCCGCTACCCGGACCGGGTCATGCCGATCCGCATTGCGCGCGTATTCGTCGATGCGTCGCTCGATCTCGTGCCGGAAATGGCGCAGCAGGCCCTGCACGGGCCAGGCCGCGCCGTCGCCGAAGGCGCAGATCGTGTGTCCTTCGATCTGCTTGGTGACCTCGAACAGCATATCGATTTCGCGCTTGTGCGCGCGGCCTTCCGCCATGCGGGTAAGCACCCGCCACATCCATCCCATGCCTTCGCGGCAGGGCGTGCACTGGCCGCAAGACTCGTGCTTGTAGAAATAGGCGATGCGCGCCATCGCGCGCACGATGTCGGTGGACTTGTCCATCACGATCACGGCGGCGGTGCCGAGCGCCGACTTGTGCTTGGCGCAGCCGTCGAAATCCATCAACAGGTCGTCGCAGCCGGTGGGGCCGGCGGGAATGAGCGGCATCGACGAGCCGCCCGGGATGACCGCAAGCAGATTGTTCCAGCCGCCGCGCACGCCGCCGCAATGCGTCTCGATCAGTTCGCGCAGCGGTATGCCCATCGCCTCTTCGACCGTGCAGGGGCGCTCGACGTGGCCGGAGATGCAGAACAGCTTGGTGCCGGTGTTGTTGGGGCGGCCGATGCCCGCAAACCAGGCTGCGCCGCGGCGCATGATGTCGGGGACGACGGCGATACTCTCGACGTTGTTGACCGTGGTCGGGCAGCCATAGAGGCCGACGTTGGCCGGGAACGGAGGCTTGAGCCGCGGCTGGCCCTTCTTGCCCTCCAGGCTTTCCAACAGCGCCATCTCCTCGCCGCAGATGTAGGCGCCGGCGCCGTGATGCACGATCAGATCGAAATCCCATCCGTGCACGTTGTTCTTGCCGATCAACCTGGCCTCGTAGGCCTGATCGATCGCTGCCTGCAGCCGCTCGCGCTCGCGGATGAACTCGCCGCGCACGTAGATGAAGCCGGTATGGGCGTCCATGGCGCGCGCGGCGATCAAGCAGCCCTCGATCAACAGGTGCGGATCGTGCCGCAGAATCTCGCGGTCCTTGCAGGTGCCTGGCTCCGACTCGTCGGCATTGACCACGAGGTAGTGCGGCCGTTCGCCCACCTGCTTGGGCATGAACGACCATTTCACGCCGGTCGGAAATCCGGCTCCGCCGCGGCCGCGCAGTCCGGAGGCCTTGATCTCGTTGACGATGTCGTCGCGGCTCTTTTCCAGGATCGCCTTGGTGCCGTCCCAGGCGCCGCGTTTGCGCGCACCGTCAAGCCCCCAGTCGTGCAAGCCGTAGAGGTTGCGGAAGATGCGGTCCCTGTCGTCCAGCATCGTCAGACCTTCTCCGCCTTCAGCGTGGTCGGGCCGCCGACCGGAGCCGAGAACTGGCGCTCGATTTGCGGCCCGGGCCTGGGTTGGCGCCCGGCGGCGATGTCGTCCAGCACTTTCTCGAAGCTCTGCGGCGTCAAATCCTCGTAGGTGTCCTTGCCGATCAGCACCATCGGCGCGTTGACGCAGGCGCCGAGGCACTCGACCTCCTCCCAGGAGAAGTCGCCGTCGGCGGACACATGATGCGGGTCGGGATGAATGCGCCGCCGGCATACGTCGATGATGGCCTGCGCTCCCCGCAGCAGGCACGGCGTGGTGCCGCAGACCTGCACATGGGCCTTCTTCCCGCAGGGCTCGAGCAGGAACATGGTGTAGAACGTCGCCACTTCGAGCGCGCGGATGGGGGCGATCCCGAGCAGATCGGCCACATAGCGGATCGCGGCCTCCGGCAGCCAGCCGCCGTGCTGCTCCTGGGCGCGCCACAACAGCGGGATGATGGCCGATTGCTGGCGGCCCGGCGGGTATTTGGCCATCTGCTGGCGCGCCCAGGCGAGATTGTCCGCCGTGAAGGCGAATTCCTTCGGCTGGACCTCAGGGGGGGCGACACGGCGAACGGACATCGGCTTCCTTGCCAAGGATCGGGTTAGTGGCGTGCGAGGGACGGCATCGATCTGATCCGTTCCTCCCACAGGGGACCGGTGGCGGCGAACACGTTGTATCCGATCGCGGGGTTCGCCTTGATGCGATCGAGCATGTCAAGCCGGTCGAGCGGCTCGACCCGATTGGTTTGCGGGTCGAACACGAACGGCCGATATGGCGTTTCGCTCAGGATGAAGCGCGAGACGGCATGGCTGCGGTCGGAGCCGTGGTCCTCCGCGATCAGCACCGCGCTCGTTCCGAACAGCCTGCGGCCGCCCTCGATCGCGGCGATTTCCGCGCCCTCGACGTCGAGCTTGACCACGAGCGGTTGGCCGGGCGCGATCACCCCCTGGTCGAGCAGGCTGTCGAGCGCGATCACGTCAACCCACTCGCCGGTTGGGCCTGCCGTGTCGTCGGTGATGCGCAGCGCCTCGTGTTTGTCGCCGCGCAGCCGCGCACGGCCGGGCTCGGCCCCGATCGCCCGTTGCACAACCTCGAAGCGGCTGCCGTTGAGCGCGGCATTGCGGGCAAGACGCGCGACGTTGGCGGCGGAGGGCTCGATGGCGATGACGCGATGGCCGCCGAAGGGTCGGCTCGACACCAGCACCGACCAGTATCCGAAGTTGGCGCCGCAATCGATGAAGGTGTAATCGGCGCCGGCAACCGCCCTGAGAAAGCGCTCGACGTCACGCTCGTAGGTGAAACCGCGGTCAAGCAGGAGGCTCCAATAGCCATCGCCGAACGGAAAGGCGAAGCGGGCGTCCTCGTTGAGCTGCAGCACGATCTCGTGCTCGGCAAGAACGGAGGCGACGAGGCGGCAGCCGAGCGAAAACCCGCGTCGCCCGAACGGCGCGCTTGCCTTCGATCCCGCCTGCAGGGCGAGCGCGGCGCAGCGCTCGAGCACGCTTGCCCCGTCGAGGCGGCCGGTCGTGCGGTCGAAGGCGATCGGCGGCCGTGTCATCACCGGTCGACCTCCCCGAACACGATGTCGAGCGAGCCCAGGATGGCAGAGACGTCGGCCAGCATGTGGCCGCGGCAAAGAAAGTCCATGGCCGACAGGTGGGCGAAGCCGGGCGCCCTGATCTTGCACTTGTAGGGCTTGTTGGTGCCGTCGGCGACCAGATAGACGCCGAATTCGCCCTTGGGGGCCTCGACCGCGGCATAGACCTCGCCCTTGGGGACGTGGAAGCCCTCGGTGTAGAGCTTGAAGTGGTGAATCAGCGCCTCCATCGAGCGCTTCATTTCGGCCCGGCGCGGCGGCACGATCTTGTTGTCATCGACCGTCACCGACCCCTGCCCCTCCGGCGAGCGGAGCTTTTCCAGACACTGTTTCATGATGCGGATCGACTGCCGCATCTCCTCCATGCGGATGCAATAGCGGTCGTAGCAGTCGCCGTTCTTGCCGACCGGGATATCGAACTCGAGCTCGGAATAGCATTCGTAAGGCTGCGCGCGGCGGAGATCCCAGGCGGCGCCCGAGCCGCGCACCATCACCCCGGAGAAGCCCCAGCGCCAGGCGTCCTCAAGCTTCACCACGCCGATATCGACGTTGCGCTGCTTGAAGATGCGGTTGTCGGTCAACAGACCTTCGAGGTCGTCGCACACCTTGAGGAACGGATCGCAGAAATCCCAGATGTCATCGATCAGCTTCGGCGGCAGGTCCTGGTGCACCCCGCCCACGCGGAAGAACGCCGCGTGCATGCGCGAGCCCGAGGCGCGCTCGTAGAACACCATCAGCTTCTCGCGTTCCTCGAAGCCCCACAGCGGCGGGGTCAGCGCGCCCACGTCCATCGCCTGGGTGGTGACGTTGAGCAGGTGCGACAGCAGCCGGCCGATCTCGCAATAGAGCACGCGGATGAGCTGTGCGCGCTTGGGAACGGCGAGCCGCAACAGCTTCTCGGCGGCGAGGCAGAAGGCGTGCTCCTGGTTCATCGGCGCGACATAGTCGAGCCGATCGAAATAGGGGATCGCCTGCAGATAGGTCTTGTGCTCGATCAGCTTCTCGGTGCCCCGGTGCAACAGGCCGATATGCGGGTCGACCCGCTCGACCACCTCGCCGTCGAGCTCGAGCACAAGCCGCAGCACGCCGTGCGCGGCCGGATGCTGCGGCCCGAAATTGATGGTGAAGTTGCGCAAGTTGGCCTCGGGCTTGTCCATCATGCCACTCCGGCCTTCGTCGCCTTCTCGGCGACGCGCGCGTTGAACCTGTCCCAGGACACGACGAAGCGCTCGTGGCGGCCCTTGCCGATCAGATCGAGGCCGTCGTGCGCCGCGACGCTGAAGACGCAGCGCTTGCCTTCGACCGCAACGCATTCGCAGTCGACCGTCACCGTCATTCCCGGGGGCGTCGCCGCCGCATGGCTGACATCGATATGAATGCCGACGCTGCCTTCGCCCGGATCGAGATGCGGCGCCATCAGCTGGATGCAGGTCCACTCCATCAGCACGACCATGAAGCCGGTCGCGAACACCTTGGGCATGGCCGCGATTTCCGCCGCTTCCGGATAGGTGAAGGGCACGGTCTTGTTTTCGGGGACCGTGTAGGAGAAGCGGTGCTTGAGGCCGGGAACGAGCGAGGGCTTCATCTTACGATCCCTTGGCCTTCTCGTCGCCCGGCAGGACGTAGCCCGGTCCCTCCCAGGGCGAGAGGAAGTCGAAGTTGCGGAATTCCTGGGCGAGCCGCACCTGGTCGTAAACGACACGCTTCTGCTCGTCGTCCCAGCGCACCTCGACGAAGCCCGTGAGCGGAAAGTCCTTGCGCAGCGGATGGCCCTCGAAGCCGTAGTCGGTGAGGATGCGCCGCATGTCGGGATGGCCGGTAAACAGGACGCCGTAGAGGTCGTAGGTTTCCCGCTCGAACCAGTCGGCGCCCGGAAACACCTCGATGATCGAGGGCACGCGAGTCTCCTCGCCGGCCTCGATCTTGACACGGATGCGGCGGTTATGGGTCGGCGACAGGAAATGATAGACGACGTCGAAGCGCCGCTCGCGCGCGGGCCAGTCGACCGCGGTGATGTCGATGATGCACTTGAACTGGCAGCGCTCGTCGTCGCGCAGGAAGGTCGCCACCTTGACGATGTCGCGCGCCGTGGCGGTGATGGTCAGCTCCCCGTGTGCCACCCAGTAGCCCACGACCGAGCCGGCAAGCGCGCCCGCGATGGTCTCGCCCAGTCTCTCCAGCGTCTCGTCCATGCGCTAGCCTCGGCGGGGTGCGAGCGGTCGGGGGCGAAGGCAGCCGCCGCGCTTGGTCATCGCTGGGTCCCCGTTCGCCACATGTTGCGCGCCTATCGTTCGATCGTTCCGGTGCGGCGGATCTTGCGCTGCAGCAGCAGCACGCCGTAGAGCAGCGCCTCCGCCGTGGGCGGACAGCCCGGCACATAGATGTCGACCGGCACGATGCGATCGCAGCCGCGCACCACCGAATAGGAATAGTGATAGTAGCCGCCGCCGTTGGCGCAGCTTCCCATGGAGATCACATAGCGCGGCTCCGGCATCTGGTCGTAGACCTTGCGCAGCGCCGGCGCCATCTTGTTGGTGAGCGTGCCGGCGACGATCATGACGTCGGACTGGCGCGGGGAGGCGCGCGGGGCAAAGCCGAAGCGTTCGGCGTCGTAGCGCGGCATCGACATCTGCATCATCTCGACCGCGCAGCAGGCGAGCCCGAAGGTCATCCACATGAGCGAACCGGTGCGCGCCCAGGTGATCAGTTCGTCGGTGGCGGTGACGAGAAAGCCCTTGTCGGCAAGCTCGTTGTTGAGGCCGGTGTAGAACGGGTCATCGGCCCCGACCGGGCGGCCGGTGCGGGGGTCGAGAATGTCCTTCGCCTCGGGGGCAACGACGGCGCTCATGGCGTCAATCCCATTCAAGCGCCCCCTTTCGCCACTCATAGATAAAGCCGACGGTGAGCACCGCAAGGAACAGCATCATCGACCAGAAGCCATAGGCGCCGAGTTCCCCGAACACGACCGCCCAGGGGAACAGGAACGTCACTTCCAGGTCGAAGATGATGAACAGGATGGCGACGAGGTAGAAGCGCACGTCGAACTTCATGCGGGCGTCATCGAAGGCGTTGAACCCGCACTCGTAGGCGGACAGCTTCTCCGGATCGGGCTGCTTGTAGGCCACGATGAAGGGGGCAACCAGCAGCGCAAGGCCGATGCCCAGCGCCACCGCGATGAAGACAACCAGCGGAAGATAGTCCTGAAGCACTCCGCTCATCGGCGACCTTCGATCCGTCTCCGGCCGGCAAATGCGCACCCCGGACCCACCCGGCGCCGGTCACGGCGTCGCAAGCCCACGACATCCTAAGGCCGGAGTTCGGATTCGTTCCAAAGACAGGCGCGGGAGGCTTAGCGCAGCGCACAATGGGTGGCAAGCGCGAACGGCCGGGCTCAACAAGCCACGCCGGGGCCGGGCTTTTCCGCGCCTGGCCGAGAGCGCACCCGTCGCGCCAGCGCCGGTTCCGAGGCGCCGGCGCACCCCGCGCAAGGCGATCAGTTCCGAGCCTGCGCCGGGCCGACCGGGGCGCCTGCAACGCACGTCCCTAGAACGACGGCTTCTTCCAGATGCCGCGCTCCTGCATCAGCGCCACCTGCCGGTCGATCACCTCGCGCTTGTATTCCTCATGCTTGGGCGGAATGCGATCGAGATAGAGGTTCTTCGGATAGATCGGCCTTTCGTAGATGAGCTGGGCCAGTTCCGCGCGGATGTCCTTCATCCAGTTGGTCACCTGCGCCGATTGCCGATGGTGGCGCAACGCCTCGATGTTGATCACGCCGGCAACGAAGGTCGAGCCGTTGGTGTCGCGCTGCTTGCCGACGATCTGGCCCCGATAATCCACAATCATCGATTGGCCTCCGCCGGCGTCGATGCCGACCGGATGATCGGCGTCGAGATGGTAGCTGCCGATATTGGGCGCCACGATGTACATGTTGTTCTCGAGCGCGCGGGCGCGATTGGAAATCTCGAAAATGTCATTCTCCGTAAACGGCGCCGGCATCGAGGCGCGATAGACCACCTCCGCGCCGTTCATGGCGAGCCCGCGGCCGTTCTCCGGATAGTTGCCCTCCATTGCCATCATGATGCCGAGCCGCCCGATCTTGGTGTCGACGACCGGCCAGAAGGCATCAAGCGTGCGGCCGTACTTCTCGATCCACCAGTCGTAGATATCGTGCGGCGACACCGAGCGCTCGACCGGCAGCAGGGCGGAAAGCTTGTAGTGCTGCAGGATGACGTTGCCGTCCGGATCGACAATGAAGCCGACGTTGAAGAAGCGGTCCTTCCAGTCCTTGTGCCGCGCCTTGGCCTGCGCCATGACGAACACGTTCCATTGCCGCGCGAGCTTGCCGATCTCCTCGGTCTCTGGACCGGGAATATCGATGCAGCAGGTGCGTGCATATTCGGCGTGGTCGACGTCGAGCACCTCGTCGTTGAATCCCATCAACGCCCCTTCGGGGATGGCGAGCAGGCGCACCGGGATATCGAGATTGGACAGCCAGAACGCGGCCTTGGTCAGGCTCTTCAGATGCTCGATGTTGTGCTTGATCTCCTCCCGGCGCCGAATCCCCCAGAAGCTCGGGATCAGGCCGACGGCGTTGTAGGGCTCGATCATCGTTCCCCCTTCCCCGAATTGCGTCCCCGAAATGCGCGGCGGCAGCGACGTGGTTGGGCTGCCGTGCCCCTCAGGCGGCGACGCCGACGCTCGGCAGGCCTGCGAGCGCCATGGCCAGCTCCTTCTCGTCGTAGTCCTGATCCACCAGCTTGCCCTCGTGATAGGCGATGTAGGCCTGCATGTCGAAGTGCCCGTGGCCGGAGAGGTTGAACAGGATGGTCTCGGCCTTGCCTTCGGCCTTGCAGCGCAGCGCCTCGTCAATCGCGCAGCGCACCGCGTGGTTGGCCTCCGGCGCCGGCACGATCCCTTCGCAGCGGGCGAATTCGACGCCGGCCTCGAAGCAGGTCTTCTGGTGGTAGGCGCGCGCCTCGATCAGGCCGAGTTCGTAGGCATGCGACACCGCGGGCGACATGCCGTGGTAGCGCAAGCCCCCGGCATGGAAGCCCGGCGGAATGAAGGTCGAGCCGAGCGTGTGCATCTTCACGAGCGGCGTCAGATGCGCGGTGTCGCCGAAATCGTAGGCGTATTTTCCGCGCGTGAGCGACGGGCAGGCCGCAGGCTCGACCGCGATGATGCGCCGCTTGCGGCCGCCGCGGAGCTGCAAGCCGAGAAACGGAAAGGCGAGCCCGGCAAAGTTCGAGCCGCCGCCGGTGCAACCGATCACGACGTCCGGATCGTCGCCGGCGATGGCGAGTTGCTCGATCGCCTCCTGCCCGACCACGGTCTGATGCAGCAGCACGTGATT
>Ga0073934_10006262_pt1 | contig 17480 bp, 18 predicted proteins | sample LarsenN4metaG_FD_76834 | JGI IMG/M metagenome (GOLD analysis project Ga0073934, IMG submission 76834) | Hot spring sediment bacterial and archeal communities from British Columbia, Canada, to study Microbial Dark Matter (Phase II) - Larsen... ... | reverse complement strand
GGCGGCGACGCTTCCACGCTCCGCGGCCACGCGCCCGTGCACCACAGGGCCCACACGATCAGCACCGGCTGGAACAGGAGACGCACCCAGCGCTCGACCGGCTCGTCGAGCCCGAACGTGCTCGTGCCCTCGATCGCCTGGAACAGGTTGCCGGGGAACACCAGGACGAAGAAGGCGGCGAGCGCCCAGCCGACCTGACGCCGACGGCTCGGGAGCAGGAGCAGCGCGAGCGCGAACCCGATCTCGACGACCCCGCTCACCACGACGATCAGCGTCCGCTGCGGTAGCCAGCTGGGGGTCTGCCCGAGGAACTCGTCGGTGGCGACGAGGTGGCCCACACCGGCGACCAGCATCAACGCGGCGAGCGTCCACCGCGCGAGCGCGCGTGCCGCGGCTCCCCGATCCTCGAGCACGGCCACCCCGGTCGCTACGCGAGGTAGCGCGCGAGCGCGAACGACACGGACGTCCCCTGGCTCGCCGCGCCGACCACGACGATCGCGCCGTCGGGCTGGGCGGCCGCGCCGCGCGCCGTCACCCCCTCGGCGAAGCTGGTGCTGACCTTCCCGTCGCCGCCCCAGGAGGTGTCGAGCCGGCCGCTCCGCAGGTACCTGGCCAGCGCGAACGAGGGAACGATCTCGCTGTCGGCCTCGTGCGGAGCCGCGTACCCGGCCGCCACGATCTTCCCGTCGGTCTGGACCACGAGCGCGGTGATCGCCTGCTCAGCACCCTGCACGACCCGGGTGCGGGCGATGCCGTTGCCGCTCCAGGAGGTGTCGAGCCGGCCGTCGGCCCGGAAGCGCGCGAGCCCGAACGCGAAGATGTCGTAGTCCCCGCCCACGAGGATCCGCCCGTTGGGCTGCACGGCGACCTCGAGCGGGAAGATCTCGATCGCGACACGTCGGACGGCGCCGCCCTCGCCGAACGCCGGGTCGGGTGTGCCGTCGGGCAGGTACCGCGCCACCGTGAGCCCGTACGCGTCGTACCCGGTCACGACGATGCGTCCGTCGGGCTGCAGCGCGAGCGCGCGGAGGATCCCACGTCGGCCGAAGACCTCGCCGCCGTCGCCGAAGGTCTCATCGAGCGAGCCGTCGCGCCGGTACCGCACGAGCGCGAACCTGGACGGCGAGCCGGCCGGGCCCGCCACCACGATCTTCCCGTCGGGCTGCAGCGCCATGTCGAGGCCGATGTCATCGCCCCTGGTCAGGTTGGTGCGGACGATGCCGTCCCCGCCGAACGTCGCGTCGAGCGAGCCGTCCGCCCGGTAGCGGACCACCGCGAACCGCTCACGGCTGTCCGTGCCGGCGACCACGATCCGGCCGTTGGGCTGGATCGCGACCGAGGTGGCCTCGTCCCCGCCCCCCGCGATCGGCGTGGTGACCATGCCGTCGCCGTCGAAGGTGGGGTCGAGCGAGCCGTCGGTCCCGTACCGGGCCACGGCGAACTCGCCCTTCCCGCTGCTCCCCGCCGCGCTCCCGACGACCACGATCTTCCCGTCGCCCTGGATCGCGACCGCGCTGGCGAACCCGCCGCCCGTGAACGCCGTGGTGACGGTGCCGCCGGTGCCGAACGACGGGTCGAGGTCCCCGGGCGCCGCGAGCGCTGGCCCCGCCTCGACCACGACCAGCACGCACGCCAGGACCGCTGCGGCCGTCCCCGACGGCCGGTGATGCCAGGCCGATCCGCCCATGAGCTCCACCTCCACCCCAGATGGTGGCACGCGGCGCGCGCATGCGCGCGGCCCCGGGTCCCGGCGGGGATGTGCCGAACGGCGCTTCCTCCCGCACAGGACGGAACCCAACAGTCCCCTCGCCGTCGACGGACCGTCCGGCGCGTCCGCCCAGGGCAGGGAGAGGATCGCCGGAGGGTGGCAGTACGATCGTCACCGAGCTCGACCTGTACGACGCCGCGAGCGCCGCTCCGTGAGCCCTCCCGCTGGGACGCCCCGGCCAGCCGGCCGAGGGCCGCTTGGATCCTTCGTCCTGATGGGCTCGGGTGCCCGCGGGCGCCGGGCTAGTGTCCGCACCCGAGCCCGACCTGGGACCGTCCCAGCCGTGCGTGGGACCAGCAACCCATCCCTCGGCGGCGCCACCGAAGCACCCTAAGGCTATCGGGAACCTCGCGAGCGCGAGGTCTCGACAACCGACGTGCACGTGGGAGGCAGGTGGGAGCCTTGGCTCAGACCCTCGAGGCACCGACGCAGGCACCGACCCCGGAACCGACCCTGGAACCGATCCCGTCTCCGGCCCACAGGCCGGTGACCGGCAAGCGGAAGAAGTGGCGGCCGGTCAAGGACCAGTCGAAGTTCGAGGCGCAGCTCGACCCGGGCTTCGCCGCCGAGATCGCCCGCGAGGTCGAGGACGGCGAGCTGCTGCACCAGTGCATCCAGTGCGGCACGTGCAGCTCGGTCTGTCCGGTCTCCGCGTACATGGACCTGACGCCTCGCCGGCTCATCGCGATGACGCGGGCGGGCGCCCGCGACGACGTCCTGCACAGCGTCTCCCCGTGGGTGTGCGTGTCCTGCTACGCGTGCACGGTCGAGTGTCCCAAGCGCATCCCGATCACCGAGATCATGCACGCGCTGCGACGCATCTCCCTGCGGGAGAAGACCTACCCGCGACGCTTCACCACCCCGGTCATGACCAAGGAGTTCGTCGACATGATCGAGGACCGCGGCCGCAGCACCGAGTCCTGGATCAGCATGAAGCTGTACCTGAAGACCAACCCCACCCTGCTGCTCAAGAACGCCGGGCTGGCGACGCGGCTGTTCCGGCAGGGTCGCATCGGGGTGAAGCGGGCGTCGATCCGCAAGCGCAAGGAGCTGCGCACCCTCCTGAAGGCGGTGTCCTCATGAGCGCCCAGACCGTCCCGACCCGCTACACGTACTTCCCGGGGTGCTCGGCCGAGGGCGTCGGGCGCGCCTTCACCGAGTCCCTGTACGCGGTCTTCGAGCACCTGGGCTACGGCCTGGACGAGCTCGACGACTGGAACTGCTGCGGCGCCACGGCCTGGCCGTCCGTGGACCAGGACCAGGCACACGCGCTCTCGGCCCGCAACCTCGCGCTGGCCGAGGACCGGGCGCCGGGCACCGACCCGGTCGACGTGCTCGCCTCGTGCACCGGCTGCTACCGGGCCCTGCTCAAGGCGCAGGAGGCGCTCGGCACGGTCGGACCGACCCAGGCCAAGCTCGGCCGGGCGCTCGCGGCGATCGGCCTGGACTCCGAGGGCCGGGCGCGCGTGCGGCACCCGGTCGACATCCTGCTGAACGAGATCGGCCTGGACCGCATCCGCGAGGCGGTCGTCCGGCCGCTGACCGGCGTGAAGGTCGCCTCGTACTACGGGTGCCAGCTGATCCGGCCCTTCTCCACGTTCGACGACCAGCACGACCCGACCTCGATGGACCGCCTCGTGGAGGCCGTCGGCGCCGAGCCGGTCGACTGGCCGCTGAAGACCCGGTGCTGCGGCGGCTCGTGCTACTGCGGCGGTCCCGTGATCGGCGCGATGCCGGAGGCCACGATGCAGCTCTCGTACGCGCTGCTGCGCGAGGCCGGCAAGCGGGGCGCCGATGTCATCGTGACGATCTGCCCGCTCTGCCAGTTCAACCTCGAGGGCTTCCAGGACCGGATGGCCAAGCGCTTCGGCCACCCGCTCGACATGGCGTCGGGCTTCATCACCCAGCTGATGGGCATGGCGATGGGGATCGACGAGAAGCGCCTCGGCATCCAACGGCTCCTGCGCTGGCGCCTGCCCGTGGCGCCGGCGCCCGAGCCGGCCGCCGTGGGGGCGGCGGCCGCGGCGGAAGGGGGCGGCGATGCTTCCTGAGACCGGCTTCACGCCCGAGACCCCCTCGACGAACGGCGGCCCCAGGATCGGCGTGTACGTCTGCCACTGCGGCCTGAACATCGCCGGCAAGGTGGACGTCGCCGCCGTGGTCGAGTTCGCGAGCACCCTGCCGAACGTGGCCGTGTCCCGCGACTACAAGTTCATGTGCTCGGACCCGGGGCAGGAGCTGATCGAGCAGGACCTGCGCGACGGCCTCGTCAACCGGGTGGTCGTCGCCTCGTGCTCGCCCCTGATGCACGAGGCGACGTTCCGCAGGGCCACCCAGGAGGGCGGCCAGAGCCCCTTCTACTTCCAGATGGCGAGCATCCGCGAGCTGGTCTCGTGGGTGACCCTCGACGGCGACGAGGCCACCGAGAAGGCCAAGGCGATGGTGGCCGCGGCCGTTCGCCGGGTCGCCCTGCACGAGTACCTCGAGCCCCGGAAGTCCGAGGTCCGGGGGGACATCATGGTCGTGGGCGGCGGGATCGCCGGGATCCACGCCGCGCTCGTGATGGCCGACGCCGGCAAGCACGTCTACCTGGTCGAGCGCGAGAGCACGATCGGCGGCCACATGGCCAAGTTCGACAAGACGTTCCCGACGCTCGACTGCGCGGCCTGCATCCTCACGCCGAAGATGTCCGCGGTGCGCATGCACCCGAACATCACGCTGTGGACGTACTCGGACGTCGTGGGCGTCGAGGGGTTCACCGGCGACTTCACGGTCCGCGTGCGCCACCGTCCCCGGTACGTCCGCGAGGACCTGTGCACCGGGTGCCTCGAGTGCATCGAGGCCTGCATCCACAAGCAGGGCAAGTTCGAGGACGAGTTCAACGAGGGCCTGTCCAAGCGCAAGCCGATCTACATCCCGTTCCCGCAAGCGACGCCGGCGGTGGTCGTCGTCGACCCCGAGACGTGCATCTGGTTCAAGACCGGCAAGTGCCCGCAGACGTGCATCGAGGCGTGCGAGCGCGACGCGTTCGACTTCGAGCAGACCGAGACCTTCGACGAGGTCAAGGTGGGGGCGATCATCCTCGCGACCGGGTTCAAGACCTTCGACGCGGGGAAGATGCCCGAGTACGGCTACGGCCTGTACCCCAACGTCTACACCAGCCTCGAGGTCGAGCGCCTGCTGAACGCCGCCGGCCCGACGGGCGGTGAGGTCGTCCTGCGCGACGGCTCCAGCCCCAAGGTCGTCGGCATCATCCACTGCGTGGGCTCTCGGGACGCGAAGCACAACCTGTGGTGCTCCAAGGTGTGCTGCATGTACTCGCTGAAGCTCGCGCACATGGTCAAGGAGCGCACCGGGGCCGAGGTCTACAACTTCTACATCGATATGCGCACGCCCGGGAAGGGCTACGAGGAGTTCTACGACAAGATCCTCAAGGAGGGCGTGCACATGGTCCGCGGGCGGGTCGCCGGCGTGACCGACGAGGCCGCCTCGCCGGAGGAGGAGGGTCACCTCGTGATCCGCGCCGAGGACACGCTGATCGGCTCGGTGCGCCGGATCCCGGTGGACATGGTGATCCTCGCGGTCGGCGTGGAGCCGCAGCCCGATGCCCAGGACGTCCGGCGGCTGTTCAACATCTCCTGCGGCGGCGAGGGATTCTTCACCGAGCGGCACCCGAAGCTCGCCCCCGTGTCGACGTTCACCGACGGGGTCTTCCTCGCCGGCGCGTGCCAGGGCCCGAAGGACATCCCCGACACGGTCGCGCAGGCCGGCGCCGCGGCGGCCGAGGTCCTGGCGATGGTCGACCGGGGCTTCGTGATGCTCGAGGCGAACACCGCGCACATCGACGACGAGCTCTGCTCGGGCTGCAAGACGTGCGTGGGCCTGTGCCCGTTCAGCGCGATCGCGTTCGACGAGGAACGGAAGAAGGCGAGCGTGAACGAGGTGGTCTGCAAGGGCTGCGGCGTGTGCGTCGCGGCCTGCCCGTCGGGCGCGGCGCAGCAGCACCTGTTCACCGACGAGGAGATCTTCGCCGAGATCGAGGGGGTGCTGGCGTATGTCTGAGACGCGCGGGGACGCCTCCACGGCCTTCGAGCCGAAGATCGTGGCGTTCTTCTGCAACTGGTGCACGTACACGGCGGCCGACCTGGCCGGGATCTCGCGGATGCAGTACGCGCCGAACGTGCGCGCGATCCGCCTGATGTGCTCCGGGCGGGTGGACCCCCAGTTCGTGCTGGCGGCGTTCCGCGAGGGCGCCGACGGCGTGCTGATCGGCGGCTGCCACCCGGGTGACTGCCACTACCAGGAGGGCAACTACAACGCGCGCCGCCGGTTCGAGCTGCTCAGGCTCATGCTGCGCGACCTCGGGATCGAGGACGAGCGGATCCGGCTCGAGTGGATCTCGGCCTCCGAGGGTGACCGCGTCCAGAAGGTCTGCAACGAGATGACCGAGCAGGTGCGCGCGCTCGGGCCGCTGCGGCTGGAGACCGCGCCGAAGGTGGACGGCGAGGGGGCCGCACGGACCCCGGAGCCATCCGCCGAGGCGCTCGTGGGGCAGGTGACGTCATGAGCAAGCCCAAGGTCGCCTTCTACTGGTGCGCCTCCTGCGGCGGGTGCGAGGAGGCCGTCGTCGACCTGAACGAGGTCGTGCTCGACGTGGTGGAGGCCGTCGACATCGTCTTCTGGCCGGTGGCGATGGACTTCAAGGTCTCCGACGTCGCCGCGCTCCAGGACGGCGAGCTCGCGGCCGTGTTCATCAACGGCGCGATCCGCACCTCCGAGCAGGTCGAGATGGTCGAGCTGCTCCGCCGCAAGGCCGGAGCGGTCGTCGCGTTCGGCGCGTGCGCGTGGCTCGGGGGGATCCCCGGGCTCGCGAACCTGTACCCGCGGGAGTCCCTGCTCGAGTTCGTCTACCGGGGATCGCCGAGCACGACCGACGGCGACGGCGTCCGCCCGCTCGAGGAGTTCACCACGCCGGAGGGCACGGTGCGGCTCCCCCACTTCGACGAGGACGTCCGCACCCTGGACCAGGTGATCGACGTGGACTACTACCTCCCCGGCTGCCCGCCGCCACCCGGGCTCATCGCGAGCGCCGTGATGGCGCTCGTGGAGGGGCGGCTGCCCGAGAAGGGCTCGGTCCTCGCCCCCGACGTGGCCCTGTGCTCGGAGTGCCCGCGCGCGGACAGCAAGCCCGAGGACCTGAAGATCGAGCGGTTCTACCGTCCGTACGAGATCGTGGCCGACCAGGAGACGTGCCTGCTCGCGCAGGGGCTCGTGTGCCTGGGGCCCGCCACGAGGGCCGGGTGCGGCGCCGTCTGCGTGAACGGGAACATGCCCTGCACCGGGTGCATGGGGCCGACCGGACGCGTCGTGGACCACGGCGCGAAGGCGGCCTCGGCGATCGCCTCGCTGATCGCCTCGCACGACGAGGACGAGATCGCGGCGCTCGCCGGGCAGATCGTCGACCCCGTGGGGACCTTCTACCGGTACTCCTTGCCCGCCTCGCTCCTGCACCGCAAGGTCGGCACGGGGGACGGGAACGGGCAGGACGCCGCGGAGCCCGCGGCCTCGACCTCGGGAGGTGCGTCGTGACCGAGATCCTCATCGACCCCATCACCCGGCTCGAGGGCCACGGCAAGATCCACATCTTCGTGAACGACGAGGGCTCGGTGGACCACGCGTACCTGCAGATCCCCGAGCTGCGCGGGTTCGAGAAGTTCGCGCAGGGCCGGCGCGCCGAGGACATGCCGCAGATCACGTCGAGGATCTGCGGCGTGTGCCCGATGGCGCACCACATGGCCGGCACGAAGACCCTCGACGACCTGTTCCACGTGGACCCCCCGCCAGCGGCGAAGAAGGTCCGCGAGATGGTCTACGACGCGTTCATGGTCGAGGATCACGCCCTGCACTTCTTCTTCCTGGGCGGGCCCGACTTCGTGGTCGGTCCCACCGCGCCGAAGGCCGAGCGCAACATCCTCGGCGTGATCGGCAAGGTCGGCCTGGAGATCGGCAAGGAGGTCATCGGCGTCCGCAAGGAGCTGCGCGACCTGATGGTCGAGGCCGCGGGCAAGGCCGCCCACCCGGTCTTCGGGCTGCCCGGCGGCGTCTCCAAGCCGATCTCGCCCGAGCTCCGCGACCGGTTCGTCGCCGCCGCGGCCCACGCGGTCGAGTTCGGCAAGTTCTCGCTCCAGGTCTTCCGCGACGTCGTGCTGGCGAACCAGCAGTACGTGGACCTCGTGACGAGCGAGGCGTACACGCACCGCACGTACTACATGGGGCTGGTGGACGCGCAGAACCGCGTGAACTTCTACGACGGGCACCTGCGGGTCGTGGACCCGGACGGCAGGGAGTTCCTGACCTTCGAGGCGAGGGAGTACCTGGACCACGTGGCCGAGCACGTCGAGCCCTGGTCCTACATCAAGTTCTGCTACCTGAAGGACGTGGGCTGGAACGGGTTCAACGACGGTCCCGACAGCGGCGTGTACGCGGTCGCGCCGCTCGCGCGGCTGAACGCCTCGGACGGGATGTCCACGCCGGTCGCGCAGGAGGCGTACGAGGAGCTCTTCGCGACGCTCGGCGGCAAGCCGGTGCACTTCACGCTGGCGACGCACTGGGCCCGGCTGGTCGAGCTCGTCAACGCGGCCGAGCGGATGGGCGAGCTCGCCGCGGACCCCGAGATCGTGAGCCCCGACGTCCGCGCCATCCCGACCGAGACCCCGACCGTCGGCATCGGCGTGGTCGAGGCCCCGCGCGGCACGCTGTTCCACCACTACGAGACCGACGAGCGCGGGCTCATCACGATGGCCAACCTGATCGTGGCGACCCAGAACAACGCCGCGCGGATCGCGCTCTCGGTGGACAAGGCGGCGAAGGCGCTCGTGCACGGGCCCGAGGTCGACGAGGGGCTGCTGAACGAGGTCGAGATGGCCTTCCGGGCGTACGACCCGTGCTTCGGGTGCGCGACGCACGCGCTGCCCGGCGAGATGCCGCTGATCGTCGAGATCCGCCGGATGGACGGGGAGCTCGTCCGCGAGATCCGCCGCGACTGAGGAGGCGCCCGTGGGCGCAGGGGACGGACGCCCGCGCACGCTCGTCCTCGGGCTCGGGAACGAGCTGGCGGGCGACGACGCGGTCGGCGTTCGGGTCGCGCGGGCGCTGCTGGTGGAGCTCGACGGCGTGGCCGACGTGGTCGAGAGCTCGGCCTCGGGCCTCGCGCTCATCGAGATCCTGGCGGGGTACGACCGCGCGGTGATCGTGGACGCCATCCTCACCGGGCGGAACCCGCCCGGCACGATCACGGAGATGGGGATGGCCGACGTCGGCCGGGTCGTGGCGCCGAGCACCCACCAAGCCGGACTCCCCGAGCTCGCCGCGGTCGCGTCGCGGCTCGGGCTCGCGTTCCCCTCACGGACCGTGGTCTTCGCCGTGGAGGTCGAGGACCCCTACACGCTCGGCGCCGGCCTGAGCGAACCCGTGGCCGCCGCCCTGGAGGAGCTGATCGACCGCGTGCGACACCGGGTCCGGAGCTGGGCGACCGGTGATCCCGGGCCCGACGCCGACACCTCTCCGGGCGGGTAGGCGAAGGGCCGGCCCCGAGGGGCCGGCCCTTCCCAGGAGGGAGCCGCTCAGCGCGGGGCCACGCAGGCGGTCCCGAAGTCGGCGCCCGTCAGGTCCTCGGGCTCGACCGGGAGGTCGAAGATCGCGTCGAGCGCTCCGGCGGCGTCCGACGTCAGCGCGAGGTCGGCCGAGGCCGCGCACCCGGCGGCCGGCGCGATCAGGGTCACGTCGAACAGCGGGATGCGACCGACCCGGACGTCGTCGACCGAGGCGACGGCCGTGAGCTGCCCGACGTTCGTGTCGATGAAGTACCGGGTGAGCTTCAGGGTGGTCTCGCCGTCCGACAGGCTGAGACCGCCCACGTGCTTGATGACGCCGTCTTTGGCGTTGCCCACGATCGGGAACGACGCCTCCAGGCCCGACAGCTGCCCGGGCGTGACGGCCGCGGGGCTGAGCCCGAGCACGTTCACCACCACGTCGATCGTGGCGGGCTCGAGGTCCACGCTGGTGGTGCCTCGGGCGACGGCGCCCGCGCTCCCACCGGCCGCGAAGGCGGCGATCGCGGCGATGGCCGCGACGATGCTCACGCGCTTCCAGAAGGTCCGCATACGAACGCTCCCTATCTCCTCGGTGCCCCATCCAGCTGCACCGATCGCTCCGGACCCCGCTGCAGGGTCCTCATGTGGGGCATTCCCCGCAGCGATGGCTGCGGATCGTCCAGAAGCTATGCAACGGCAACGCTGCGCTCGGCGGTGAGAGCATGGGGCGGGATGCACGACTACCACGCGGTCAAGACCCTGATCGAGCGGCTGACGGACGGCTCGACCGAGCTCCCCACCCCGGTGGTGGAGGTCCGGATCCGGGCCGGTGCGGCCTTCTCGCCCGAGGCGCTGCAGCAGGCGTACGAGATGCTCACGCCCGGGACGCCGCTCGAGGGCTCCGCGCTCGAGGTCCAGGACCTGCCGCAGGAGCGCTCGTGCTCGGCCTGCGGGCGGACGTGGAGCGTCTCGCGCGAGGACCTGGCCGGTCACCTGGTCGTGTGCCCGTCGTGCGGAGCCCTGTCCCCGATCGAGGGCAGCACGGCCCTCGAGCTGATCGAGGTCGTCGGCTAGGCGAAGAACGGCGTGATGGCCTCGACGGCCTGCGCGAGGCGCGCCGAGCGGCTCCCGGTCACCTTCAGCCACGGGAGCCAGCGCTCGGTCAGGACCTCCTCGAACCGGGCCGTCATCCGGGCGCGGGTCCGGTCCCCGAGCCTGATGTCGTCGGCCTCCCACGGGATGCCGGCGTGGTCGGTCACCAGGTACAGGGAGTAGGGCGCGCCGTGCGCCCGGACCGCGTGCCACGTCGCGTCCGAGGTCGAGCCCAGGTAGACCTCCTCCCACAGCGCCGTGGCCAGGCTGTCCGTGTCGCAGAACAGGATGCCGACCGGGGCCTCGCGCGCCATCCGGTCCTCCAGCGCGTTCTGCTCGAGCGCGATCCGCAGGAAGTCGCTCGGGAGCCACTGGTCACCGGTCCCGATCGTGAACTTCTCGACCGTGTAGTCGCGCCCGTACTCCGGCACCCAGATCGTCTCGTACGCCGCCGCGAGCGAGCGCGCGAGGGTGGTCGACCCCGTCGACTCGGCGCCGACGATGCACACGCGCCGGACGTAGTGGGCGCGCACCGGCGCGTCGATGTAGCGCCAGTACGCGGCGGGGTCGGCGCGGATCTGCGAGCCGGAGACGTCGATGTAGCTGCGCCCCACGTACCCGTTCTCGCACGGCGATCCCTGGACCTCGGCGATCGCGGCGGCCCACGGCGCCCCGTACGGCTCCGAGGTGAACACCGCGTCGATCGTCTCGCGGCCCACGCACTCCCAGGCGTGCCGAGCCCACGCCTCGGAGTCGTCGTCCACCTCGATGTCGGGCACGACCATCACGGTCGCGTCGGGATGGAGCTCACGCAGCCACCCGGCGCGGAGGTCGGCCGGTGGATCCTCGCCACGACCGTCGACGACCATGACCGTCACGCGGTCGGCGCGCGAGACGGCGGTGTCGATCAGGAACCGATGCCCGCGGTGCGGCGGGTAGAACTTGCCCACCACCACGCCGTGCCCGGTCATGCCGCCACCGTCTCCCCGGCCATCGAGCGCCTCCAGTCGCGCAAGCCCATCACGCACATCATGCCGAACGCCACCTGCGTGAGGGCGGTCAGCCAGAGCCGCTGAGAACCGTAGAGGCCGAAGTAGATGACGTCCACCGCGAGCCAGAGCATCCACGACTCGTAGATCTTCTTGGCCTGCCAATAGATCGCGACGATGCTCGTGATGGTCGTGAGCGAGTCCCAGACCGGCGCCGCGTCACCGGCCAGCCGCATCAGCCGCGTGCCGAGCAGCGTCCCCCCAGCGATCACGAGCAGCCCCCACATCCGCTCGGACGTGACCGCGCAGCGGACCGGAAGGGCGTCCCGGGCGGGACCGCCGTACAGCCAATGCCACCATCCGTACACGCTGATCGTGATGTAGACGAGCTGCAGGATCGCGTTCAGGTAGATCGCGTTCATCCAGAGCAGGATCAGCCAGGCGAGGCAGTTGACGATGCCGATCGGCCAGTTGGCGATGCGTTGCCTCACCACCCACCAGACGCACAGGATCCCGGAGACGAAGCCGGTCCACTCCAGGACCTCGCTCGCGCTCATCGCGTCCTCCGAGTGTTATCGTCGTACTGACGATAATCGCTCGATGAGGTTCATGTCAAGATGACAAGAAAGCCTCCGACCGCCGCCTACCCGCCGTTCGGCGTGGCGGTCGACCTCGTGGTCCTGACCGTGGTCGAGGCCGAGCTCCGGGTCCTGCTCATCGTCCGAGGCGAGGAGCCCTTCGCCGGCGCCCTCGCGCTGCCGGGTGGCTTCGTCCGGCCCGACGAGGACCTCGAGCAGGCGGCGCGCCGTGAGCTGGCGGAGGAGACCGGCCTGCGGGTCGCCCACATCGAGCAGCTCGCCTCGTACGGTGAGGTCGACCGCGACCCCCGGATGCGGGTCGTGAGCGTCGCGCACCTCGCCCTCGTGCCCGACCCGGCGACGCCCACGGCCGGGACCGATGCCGCGGGCGCCTCGTGGGTCACCGTCGACGCGATCCAGGATGCCGCCCTGGCCTTCGATCACGCGAGGATCCTGAGGGACGGCGTGGAGCGCGCGCGGGCGAAGCTCGAGTACACGACGCTGGCCACGGCGTTCTGTCCGCCCGAGTTCACGATCGGTGAGCTGCGAGGCGTCTACGAGGCGATCTGGGGGCAGGAGCTGGACCCCCGCAACTTCTCCCGCAAGGTCCTGTCGACGCCCGGCTTCGTGTCTCCGACCGGCTCGACCACGACCCGGGGCGGCGGCAGGCCAGCGAGGCTCTACCGGGCCGGCGGCGCGGTCTTCCTCTCGCCCCCGCTCCGCCGTCCTTCGGACGACGGCTGAGCCGAGGGCTCGGCGAGCGGGACCGGTCCCCTACCCCAGCGCCGCGAGGAACGCGTCGAGGTCGGGCTCGACGTGATAGCTGGGCTCCAGGGTGCCCTCGAGCGCCTCGACCGTCTTGTACCCGTTCCCGGTGACGAGGGCGACCGTCTCCTCCTCGGGACGGATCACGCCCTGCTCCACCAGGCGCCGCAGGACGGCGATCGTGACCCCGCCCGCGGTCTCGGTGAACACGCCCTCGGTCTCGGCGAGCAGCGTGATGCCCTCGAGCACCTGCGCCTCCGTGCACGCGTCGATCGCCCCGCCGGTCTGCCGGGCCGTCTGGATCGCGTACCAGCCGTCCGCGGGACTGCCGATCGCGAGCGAGCGGGCGACCGTGTCGGGCTTCACGGGACGGACCTCGGTCGCGTTGGACGCGAAGGCCTGCGCGACCGGCGCGCAGCCCTCCGGCTGGGCCCCGCTGATGCGGTAGGGACGGTCCTCCACGGCGCCGACCGCGACCAGCTCGCGGAACGCGCGATGGATCTTGGTCATCAGGGCGCCGGACGCGATCGGCACGACGACGTGGTCGGGCAGGCGCCAGCCGAGCTGCTCGGCGACCTCGAACCCGAGCGACTTCGAGCCCTCGGCGTAGTAGGGGCGCATGTTCACGTTCACGAACGCCCACGGGAGCGCCTCGGCGACCTCGGAGCACAGGCGGTTCACCGCGTCGTAGTTCCCCTTCACCGCGACGACCTTCGCCCCGTAGGCCTCGGTCGCGAGGATCTTGGCCCGCTCGAGGTCCTCGGGCACGAACACGTAGCACGGCATCCCGGCCTTGGCGGCGTGGGCGGCGGTGGCGTTGGCGAGGTTCCCGGTCGACGCGCAGCTGATCGCCTCGAACCCGAACGCGCGCGCCATCGTGATCGCGACGGACACGACCCGATCCTTGAACGAGTTGCTCGGGTTGACCGAGTCGTCCTTGACCCACAGCGTCCGCAGGCCGAGACGCTCGGCCAACCGGTCGGCACGGCGGAGCGGCGTGAACCCGGCGCCGAGATCCACCCTCGGCACGCCCTCGCCGCCGGGCAGGAGCGACTCGTAGCGCCACAGGGACGCCGGGCCCGCCTCGACCCGCTTGCGGAGGTCGGTCCCGTCCAGGTGCTCGAGGTCGTAGGCGGGCTCGAGCGGCCCGAAGCACTCCTCACAGATCGTGAGCGCCTCGACCGGGGAGCGCCGCCCGCACTCCCGGCACTCGAGCGCCGCGGGGCTCGTGATCGTGGTCATGGGCCGCTAAGCGTACCCGCGCGTGTGCGCTCCCTCCCAGTCCCGACCGAGGCCGCTCCCCACCGGCCCCGCTACCAGGTCACGGCGCCGTGGTTGGCCTGCCCCACGACCGCCGCGTACTTGGCCAGCGCGCCCTGCGTGTACCGGGGCGCGGGCTGCGTCCACTCGGCGCGGCGCCGTTCGAGCTCGGCGTCGTCGACCTCCAGGCGCAGCGTGCGCGCGTCGGCGTCGATCACGACGCGGTCGCCGTCGCGCACCAGCGCGATCGGCCCGCCGACGAACGCCTCGGGCGCGATGTGGGCGACCGAGTAGCCCTTGGTGGCCCCGCTGAACCGCCCGTCGGTGATCAGCGCGACGTCGCTCCCCAGCCCCGCCCCGGCCACGGCCGCCGTCACCGCGAGCATCTCGGGCATGCCGGGAGACCCGCGCGGGCCCTCGTAGCGGATCACGATGACGTCGCCGGGCACGATCGCCCCGGACGTGACGGCCGCGAACGCGTCCTGCTCGGAGTCGAACACCTTCGCGGTCCCGGTGAACACGAGCCCCTCCGCGCCCGCGGCCTTCATCACGGCGCCGTCGGGCGCGAGGTTGCCTCGGAGGATCGCCGTTCCGCCCCACGGGTGCAGCGGCGCGTCGAACGGGGCCACGACCTCGCCGTCGGGCGCGGGCGGGTCCAGCGCCGCGAGGTTCTCGGCCACGGTCCTGCCGGTGACCGTGACGCAGTCGCCGTGCAGGAGTCCGTGGTCGAGCAGCTCCCTCATCACGACGGGCACGCCGCCGACCCGGTCGAGGTCGCTCATCACGTACGTCCCGGCCGGCCGGACGCTCACCAGATGCGGCACGTCGCGCGCGATGCGGTCGAAGTCGTCCAGCTGCAGGTCCACGTGCGCCTCGCGCGCGATCGCGAGCAGGTGCAGGACCGCGTTGGTCGAGCCCGCGAGCGCCATCACGACCGCGATCGCGTTCTCGAACGCCTCCTTGGTCATCACGTCGCGCGGCAGCGGGCCGCCCTCGGCGACCAGGCGGGCCGCGAGCGCCCCGCTCTCGCGCGCGGCGACCTCGCGGCGGTAGTCCACGGCCGGAGGCGAGGCGCTGCCCGGCAGCGACATGCCGATCGCCTCGCCGACCGCTGCCATCGTGTTGGCCGTGTACATCCCGGCGCACGAGCCGGCGCCCGGGCACGCCGAGCGCTCGATCCCGAGCAGCTCCTCGTCGCTCAGACCGCCGCGGGCGTGCGCGCCGACGGCCTCGAACACGTCCTGGATCGTCACGTCGCGGCCCCGGTACGTGCCGGGGAGGATCGTGCCGCCGTACAGGTACACGCTCGGCAGGTTCATGCGCGCCATCGCCATGAGCATCCCGGGCTCGGACTTGTCGCACCCGGCGATGCCGACGAGCGCGTCCATCCGCTCCGCGTGCATCACGAGCTCGACCGAATCGGCGATCAGGTCGCGGCTCATGAGCGAGGCCTTCATGCCCTCGTGGCCCATCGCGATGCCGTCGCTGACCGCGATGGTCGTGAACTCGATGGGCACGGCGTCGCCCTGCCGCACGCCCTCCTTCGCGAGCGCCGCGAGCTTGTCGAGGTGGTAGTTGCACGGCGTCACCTCGTTCCAGCTCGAGGCGACGCCCACCTGGGGCTTGCCGAAGTCGTCCTCGGAGAACCCGACGGCCCGGAGCATCGCGCGCGCCGGTGCGCGCTCGGGACCCTCCGTGACCATCCAGCTCCGCGGCCTGCTGTCGGGGCTCATCGAGCGCAACCTCCCTGGTCCGAGGGGTTCGGTGGCCGCACGATAGCAGTCGGCAGCCGGGGCCGGACGTCAGCCCGGCGTCGGCCCAGGACCGCCCCCTTCCGGCGGCGGCATGCAGTTGGAGATGCTCCCCACGACCCAGGTGCCGTTCGGCAGCTCGCTCGCGACGAACCGAGCGTAGATCCGACCGTCGATGGACAGATGGCCGGTCTCGGGGTCGTAGCGGGTCGGGCCCGAGCGCGACCCGAGGGCCTCCAGGTACCGATCGCCGAGGAGCGCCCCGTCGGCGGCCTGGAACTCCGCCTCGTCGCGGAGGGCCTCTGCGGCTGTCGAGGATCCGCTGGACCCGCTGTCGAACTCGTAGACGGTCGTGCCGATCCGTGCGGGTGGGCAGCCCCATCCGTCCCCCGGCCCCGCCGTCGAGCCCGGTCGCGTGAGCACGACCACCGCCGTGACGGCAGCCGCTCCTCCTCCGAGCACGACGAGCCAACGTCTCGGGCTCACGCCCCGAGCGTGCCGTTGCGGGTCGGGATGGTCAAGGCGACCCTCAGGCCACCTGGAAGGACCGCTTCGCGAGCCCCATGAAGTAGCCCTCGATCGCGGTACGGGAGGGCCCCCGGGGTCGCCTGCGGCGCCGAGCGTGACGAACAGCGGCGCGAAGTGCTCGACCGTCGGATGCGCGTAGGCCATGCCCGGCGCCCGTTCACGGAAGGCCATCAGCTCGTCCACGTCGCAGAGGTGATGTGCATGCTACTGTATGCATATGCTCGAACGCCGATTACAGATCCTCCTCGACGACGCCCGCTATCAGCGGGTGGCGGCAGAGGCGAGCCATCGAGGCGTGTCGGTGGCCGCCGTGATCCGTGAAGCGATCGACCGCGCCCTGCCGGCAACCGCCCCGCAGCGTCGCGCCGCCGCCGAGCGGATCCTCTCGGCCCCCGACATGCCGGTCCCAGCCGATCCGTCCGAGCTGCGAGCTGAGCTCGAAGAGCACCGGGGACGCCGGCGGTGATCGTCCTCGACACGACGGTCCTCGTGTACGCGAAGGGCGCGGATCACGTCCTGCGCGAACCCTGTCGAGCCCTGATCGAGGCGATCCAACGAGGGACGGTCATCGCGACCACCACCGCCGAGGCCATCCAGGAGTTCGCGCACGTGCGGGCGCGCCGTCGCGACCGATCCGACGCCGCCGACCTCGCGCGGGCGTACGTCGACCTGCTCGCCCCTCTCCTGCCGATCGGGGAGAGCCATGTGCGCGCGGGTCTCCGCCTGTTCGAGGAGCATCGCGAGCTGGGCTCGTTCGACGCCGTGCTCGCCGCGGCGGCGCTCGACGTCGGGGCACAGGCGCTCGTCTCCGCCGATCGCGCCTTCGGGGTCGTGCCCGGCCTCCCGCACGTGGATCCGACCTCACCGGAGATGCGGACGCTCCTCGCCGGCTGATCGTCGCGATGCGCGGCACGCGCCGATGCGGCAGGATGGACCCGGACCGGATCGGAAGGAGAGCAGCACGATGCCCGCCGCACCTCGGCCCGCCGAGCGCTCCTGGTGGCTCGAGGAGGCGCTCGCCCATCCGGGGTTCGCGGGGCCGGCCGCACCGCCGCTCTCGCGCGACACGTCGGCCGACGTCGTGATCGTGGGCGGCGGCTACACCGGGATGTGGACGGCCTGGTTCCTCAAGGAGCGCGACCCGGGCATCGACGTCG
>Ga0073934_10006260_pt1 | contig 17485 bp, 32 predicted proteins | sample LarsenN4metaG_FD_76834 | JGI IMG/M metagenome (GOLD analysis project Ga0073934, IMG submission 76834) | Hot spring sediment bacterial and archeal communities from British Columbia, Canada, to study Microbial Dark Matter (Phase II) - Larsen... ... | reverse complement strand
GCCGGTGTCGTTACCAAAATCATCGAATAGGAAATGGCATGACCAAGCAAAAAATCCGCATCCGCCTTAAAGCGTACGATCACCGAGTGCTCGACTCGACCGCCAAACGCATCGTCGAAACTGCCGAGCGCAGCGGCGCGCATGTTGTGGGTCCTGTACCCTTGCCAACCAAGACCGAACGGTTTACAATACGGCGCTCGACATTCATAGACAAGGACTCGCACGAGCATTACGAGATTCGCACTCACAATCGTCTGATTGATGTTCTTGACCCTGATTCGAAGACGATTGACATGTTGATGAGGCTTTCACTGCCTGCGGGCGTGGATATCGAAATTAAAATATAGTTGGTCGTTCTCGAGAGTAGAGACCGCACGTTGAATCTCTGCTCTCGATTTTCGCCAGCGCAAGAACGACACTACCCGGGACAACAAAACCCTGAGCGTCCCGTCAGGTTGTTTACTGCGCTGTCCGGAGATGATGCAGCCCAAGCCCGGGCTGACAGTCTCGCAAAATTTCTTGAAGGAGAAAATTGAGCATGTTGAAAGGGCTTATTGGAAAGAAGATCGGCATGACCCAGATCTTCGATGAGCAAGGCGTCGCGTATCCTGTGACGATCATCGAAGCTGGGCCGTGTTACGTTACACAGGTCCGCAACCAGGATCGCGACGGGTACGCCGCGATCCAATTGGGGTTTGGTGAAGTTCACCCGAAGAAAATCTCTTCCGGGGAATTGGGTCATTTGAAAGCGAGTGAACTCCCTCCGCTTCGTTTCATCCGCGAGTTCCGCACAAAGGATGCCGCAAATATCGGCGACAAAGTCACTGTGGATGTGTTCGCAGTGGGTGAGCGTGTGGACGTGGTCGGCACGAGCAAAGGGAAAGGATTTGCCGGTGCGGTGAAGCGGCATCACTTTGCAGGCGGTAAAAAGACTCACGGTCAATCTGACAGGCATCGTGCTCCCGGTTCACGTTCATCGGGTACGACTCCCGGCCGCGTCTTCAAGAATTCGCGCGGCGCTGGTCACATGGGAACGGACCGCGTTACTGTGCAAGCGTTGAAAGTAGTTCTCGTGGATACGGAGCGCAATCTGTTAGGCGTGAATGGCGCAGTGCCTGGCGGCAAAGGCGGACTCGTGGTGATCAAAGAGGCGCGCAAGCAATAGGCGCACAAGGAATTGATGAGATGAAAGTAGACGTTTTGAACCTCGAGGGAAAAAAGCTTCGCGAAGTGGAACTCCCCGCCGCGATCTTTGAAGCACCCATTAATGTAGATTTGATGCATCAGGCGTATGTGCGCCAGATGGCAAATGCACGACTCGGCACGCACGATACCAAAGTGCGCGGTGAAGTCGCAGGCGGCGGCGCCAAGCCGTGGAAGCAAAAAGGGACCGGTCGCGCCCGCCAAGGTTCGCGCCGGGCAGCCCAGTGGGTGGGAGGCGGTCGTATCCACACACCGCACCCGCGCAGTTATAAACAACGCATGCCCAAGAAGATGAGGCAGGCAGCGCTTCGTTCGGCACTGTCGGCGAAAGCGGCTGAATCCAGTGTTGTGGTTGTGGATGATCTAAACATGACCGAGGCAAAAACACGCGTGATGGCACAGACCTTAAGCAACCTGATCGGTGGATCCACCGCGTTGGTGGTCCTTCCACAGAAGGATCAATCGTATGAAATGGCCATGCGATCCGCGGATAACCTTGAAACCGCAAAGGTTTTGCTCGCGGGTTATCTAAATATCCGTGATCTTTTCAATTACGACAAACTGGTGCTTCCCGTAAAAACGCTCGATGCGCTGGCGGCAAGTTTAGGATAGGAGACTACGATGACAACGATCTATGATGTACTTCGCCGCCCTCTCGTAACTGAAAAGACCAATTACCAGTCCGGTAAGTTGAACCAGTATTCGTTCGAGGTTGCTGATTTCGCCACACGCACCTCTGTGAAAGATGCGGTCGAAACCTTATACGATGTGAAGGTTGCGCGCGTAAATATTATCAATACCCCAGCCAAACGTGGCCGCCGACTACGAAGCCGCAGATTGCTCGTACGCAAGGCCGGTGTTAAAAAGGCGATTGTCACATTGGTTGAAGGTCAGACACTTCAAATCTTTGAAGGGGTGCAGTAATGCCAGTAAAAAAATATAAACCCGTTACGCCGGGCACGCGCGGAATGACCGGCTACACATTCGAGGAGATTACCAAATCTACACCAGAACGCTCGCTCCTTCTGCCATTGCGGAAGAGTGGCGGACGCAACGGTTACGGACGTGTGACCGTTCGCCATCGCGGCGGCGGACACCGACGTTTCATCCGCATCGTGGATTTTAAACGCGACAAGCATAATATCCCTGCGAAGGTCGCGGCGATCGAATACGATCCGAACCGCACCGCGCGCCTCGCCCTGCTCTTTTACACGGATGGCGAGAAACGATACATTGTAGCGCCGACCGATCTCAAAGTTGGCGATACAGTTATGGCAGGTGCAGGAGCCGAGATCCGATCTGGTAATGCGTTGCCCATCTCGAACATCCCGGTCGGTACGCTCATCCATAACATCGAAGTCAAGGATGGACGCGGCGGTCAGTTGGTTCGTTCCGCAGGCGGCGCGGCGCAATTACTCGCGAAAGAAGGCGATTTTGCCCAGGTCCGCATGCCCTCTGGTGAGGTGCGGCTCATCCGCCAGACTTGTTACGCGACAATTGGTCAGGTTGGGAACCTCGACCATGGGAACATCAAACTTGGTAAAGCAGGTCGGAAACGCCACAAGGGAATCCGCCCGACTGTTCGCGGTTCCGCAATGACCCCGCGCGATCATCCGCACGGCGGAGGTGAAGGACGCCAGCCCATTGGTTTGCCCGGGCCGAAAAGCCCATGGGGTAAGCCGACTCTTGGTTATAAAACCCGGCGCAACAAGAAGACCGATCAATATATTGTTCGTCGTCGAAGCAAGACGAATCGCTAATTGGATTTGAGGTAAGCATGTCACGATCATTGAAAAAGGGTCCCTTCGTGGAACCCAAGCTGTTGAAGAGAATTGAAGCCATGAACCAGAAAGGCGAGAAGAAAGTGCTGCGCACATGGAGTCGTGCCAGCGTGATCTTCCCCCAAATGGTTGGGCACACTATAGCCGTTCACGATGGACGCCGCCATGTGCCAATCTACATTACCGAAAATATGGTTGGTCATCGCCTCGGCGAATTTGCGCCGACGCGCACATTCCGCGGTCATACGATTGGTGAAAAAGCTGCGCCTGCGGCTGCTCCCGCAACACCGGCGGCATCGTAAGGATTTTGAGTCATGCATGATATTCAGGCACATTTGAAATTTCTTCCTATGTCCGCACAGAAGGTTCGGCTCGTGGTTGACCTGGTGCGTGGCAAAGGAGCCAACGAAGCGCTGGAAATGTTGCGCTTCGTGAATAAAGCCGCGGCGCTGCCGGTGCGGAAATTGCTCGCCTCCGCGGTTGCCAATGCGGAGGAAAACTTTGGCGTGAGCCGTGATGACCTGGTCGTTGCGAAGATCTTTGCGGACGAAGCGCCGACCCGCAAGTGGAGACGTTTCGGCGCGCGCGGACGCTTCAAGCCGATTCTGCGCCGTAACTCACATGTCACAGTCGTTCTGCGCGAGCGCGGCGCTGCAGCGTCCTAAAGAGTCAAGGAGAAATCATGGGTCGTAAAGTTCATCCAATCGGAATGAGGCTTGGCATTAATCAAGGCTGGCAGGGTCGCTGGTTTGCCGAGGGTTCCGAATATCGTCAGCAACTGCATCAGGATCTTGCCATTCGCAGCCTTTTGTTGGGCATTGACTCCAAGGGCGGCGCCGCAAAGAGCGCGGAAGTTCGCAAGTTGCGCAAGACCATGCCGGATACCATATTAAATCGTAAAGCCGGGATTTCCCGTGTGGATGTGGAACGCTATCCCGGCAAACTCAAGATCTCCATTCATACCGCCAAGCCTGGCATTCTCATTGGGCGCAAAGGCGAAGGTGTGAAAAAGATTCGTACAGCTCTTGAAACGCTCGTCGGGCGGAAGGTCGATCTCGATATTAAAGAGATCGGTTCCCCGGATACGGATGCGATGTTGGTGGCGATGAATGTTGCCGACCAGCTGGAACGACGCATTGCCTATCGCCGCGCAATGAAGCGCGCGATTCAACAGGCGATCAAGCAGGGCGCGCAGGGAATCAAGATCATGGTGGGCGGACGTCTGGGCGGCGCGGAGATGTCGCGCGATGTCTGGCTGCGTGAGGGACGCGTGCCTTTGCAGACCCTGCGCTCTAATGTGGATTTTGCCATCGCCGAAGCGACCACAACCTATGGACAGATCGGCGTGAAGGTTTGGATCTATAAAGGCGTAGCCGCCGCGCCCGAAGTGGAAGAAAAAGTCGAATCTACGGAAGGCGTGTACGTGAGCCAGTAATCGGCGCGCGGTTGCGATAAAAGAGGTAGTTGATTATGTTGATGCCAAAACGTGTTAAGTGGCGCAAGCAAATGCGCGGACGAATGAGAGGCAAAGCCTTGCGCGGCGCTGAGATCAGTTTCGGTGATTTCGGTCTACAAGCGTTGGAGCCCGGCTGGGTGACTGCGCGACAGATCGAGGCGGCGAGGCGGACCATCGTCCGCGAAATGAAGCGCCGCGGCAAGGTGTGGATTCGAATCTTCCCTGCCAAACCGTTCACCCATAAACCACCGGAAACCCGCATGGGCTCCGGAAAAGGAAACGTGGAGTATTACGTCGCTGTAGTCAAGCCGGGACGGATCATGTTCGAGGTGGGCGGTCTGGATTCAGCCACAGCTATACAGGCATTGAAGAATGCTCAATATAAGTTTTCGATCAAGACCAAGGTGGTTGCCCGCCATGAGGCAGGAGAGCAGGCATGAAAGCGGTAAAGACCAAGGATCTGCGAAACTTGAAACCCGGTGAGATCGAGACGAAACTGGCTGATGCCCGGGATGAATTAATGAAACTGCGCTTTCAGCAGGTGACCGGTCAACTGACCGACACCGACCGGTTGCGAATCCTCCGGCGCGATATTGCGCGCATGTTGACCATTTTGCGCGAGCAGAAAGTGACCGAAGTTACGGAAGGTGAAGCATGAACAATCGTCGTCGCATGACTGGTGTCGTCACCAGTAACAAGATGACCAAAACAGTCGTGGTCGAGGTGACGCGTGTTTTCCGTCATCCGCTGTACCGCAAGGTCGTCCATTCGAGCAAGCGCTTCAAGGCGCACGACGAGATCGGGTGCCAGGTGGGGGATGAGGTGCAGCTCGTTGAATCCAAGCCGCTTTCGCGCGATAAGCGCTGGGTGGTCGAATCCATCGTCAAACGCGAGACGCGCACAGCCGATACCGGCGTTCCCGATTTGAAGGTGGAGGAATAAGCCATGATTCAGCATGAGTCTCGGTTGAAGGTTGCGGATAATTCCGGCGCCCGTGAATTGTTGGTGATCCATGTACTGGGCGGATCAACCCGCAAGTACGGCGGAATCGGCGATGTCGTGGTGGCGTCTGTGAAATCCGCTTCGCCGCAAGGCGGCGTCAAGAAGAGCGAGAAGGTGCGTGCGGTGATCGTCCGTTGCTCGAAGGAATGGCGGCGTGAGGATGGTTCGTACATCCGCTTTGACGACAATGCCGCCGTCCTTTTGGATGCCGACGGCGTGAACCCCAAAGGCACCCGCATTTTTGGTCCGGTGGCACGGGAACTTCGTGAAAAAGGTTTCATGAAGATCGTTTCGCTGGCTCCGGAAGTGCTGTAGGCGCAGGAGTGATCAGATGAGAGTGAAGATTCGCAAAGGCGATACCGTTGAGGTCATCAGCGGGCGCCTCGAAGATAAAGGAAAGCGCGGCGAGGTGATCAATGTGTTGTTGAAGGATCGCCGTGTGGTGGTGCAGGGTGTGAACATCCGCACTAAACACCAGAAGCAGGTGCAGACGCAGGCCGGGCGTAACATCAATCCGGGGCGCATCCAGTTCGAAGGCTCGATGGCCATATCCAATGTGATGCTGGTCTGCCCGACGTGCAAAGAAGCCACCCGCGTTGGTGTTCAACGCGATGAGAACGGCGCGCGCCGTGTGTGCAAAAATTGCCAGGCTTTGATCGATTAGCTGCGGAGTGATTGAACGATGAATAGATTGCAGGATAAATATAACAAAGAGGTCGTCCCAGCGCTTCGCAAGGCGTTCGAGTACAAGAACGTCATGCAGGTACCGCGCGTCGACAAGGTTGTGGTGAATATCGGCTTGGGTGAAGCGATGGACAACCCCAAGGCGCTCGAAGCCGCGGTGAACGACCTGACCATCATTACCGGTCAGAAACCGATCATGACCAAAGCGCGCAAGAGCATCGCGAACTTCAAACTGCGCGAAGGTCGCTTGATCGGGACGAAGGTGACCCTGCGCGGCGAACGCATGTGGGCTTTCCTCGACCGGTTGATGACTACGGCGCTCCCGCGCGTGCGCGATTTCCGCGGCGTTTCGGCGAATGCCTTCGATGGTCGTGGCAACTACACCCTCGGTTTGAAAGATCAGTTGATATTCCCAGAGATCGAGTACGACAAGATCGATAAACTGCGCGGGATGGAAGTCACGATCGTGACCACCGCGAAAAACGACAACCAGGCGCGCGCAATGTTGCAATTGCTCGGCATGCCGTTCAGTAAGAAGGATGCGTAAATATGGCGAAGAAATGTATGCAATATCGAGAGGCTCGTCGGGCTCACCCCAGCCAGGTGCGGAACCGCTGTGTCCGTTGCGGTCGTCCGCGCGGATATATCCGCCGTTTCGGTCTGTGCCGAATTTGTTTTCGTGAACTGGCGCTGCAGGGTAAGATTCCCGGCGTGACCAAGGCTTCGTGGTAAGCGGAGAGAGGTGATAGCATGGCTGTAAATGATCCAATCGCTGATATGCTGACCCGCGTCCGCAACGCTGTGATGTCCGGTCATACGCTCGCGGCAATGCCCAGCTCGAAGCTCAAACTGGAGATCGCGAAGATTCTCAAAGATGAAGGCTTTCTCGAGAGTTTCGAGGTGGTCGATGGCGAGCAGGTCCCGCAAAAGACCTTGCGCCTGAAAATCAAATACGTTGGCGAACGACGTGAAAAACGGCCAGTCATTTCCGGCTTAGAGCGTGTCAGCAAACCTGGTCGCCGCGTATACACAAAGAAACAAGATATCCCCTGGGTGTTGTCCGGGATCGGCGTTGCCATCCTTTCGACGCCCAAAGGTGTGATGACCGGCGCGCGTGCCCGCCAATTAGGCGTGGGCGGCGAGATCCTTTGTAAAGTGTGGTAGGCAGGAGGTTTAAGTGTCTCGTATTGGAAGATTACCCGTGGCAGTACCGAGCGGTGTGCAGGTGAATGTGCAAGGCTCGAATGTCCACGTAAAAGGACCCAAAGGCGAACTCAATCGCACGTTTTCTTCCCATGTGGGGATCTCAATGGAAAACGGGCAGGTGGTTGTGACGCGCCAGTCGGATCACCCCGCAGAACGCGCCTTACATGGCACCACTCGCGCGTTGATCGCCAACATGGTGCGAGGTGTGAGCACCGGCTTTGAAGTGGTTCTCGAAGTGGAAGGTGTAGGGTACCGCGCCGAAATGGAAGGTAAGGTGCTGGCTTTATTTGTCGGCTATTCACACCCGGTGAAGGTGGAGCCGCCCGCAGGCATTTCATTCGAAGTGGATCAGAAGACGCGTCAGATCAAGGTGTTGGGATACGACCGCGAACAGGTCGGTCAGACCGCCTCTGAGATTCGCGGTGTGCGCCCGCCTGAGCCGTATCATGGCAAAGGCATCCGCTATGCAGGTGAGAAGATCAGACGCAAAGCTGGTAAAGCGGCGAAAGGAGCCAAGTAAGTTATGGCGAACAAGTCTCGTGCAGTGGCACGTGTGCGTCGTCACGCGCGCGTGCGAAAGAATTTGGCAGGCACAGCTCAACGTCCGCGTTTGAACGTGTACAAGAGTCTCTCTGCGATCTATGCGCAGGTGATCGACGATGGCGCGGGTCGTACGCTGGTCTCCGCGTCCACTGTGGATCGCGAGTTGCGTGAAAAGGCAAAAGGCATGAAGAAGTCCGAGCAGGCAAAACTGGTCGGGCAGGCGATCGCTGAACGCGCGAAGAGCAAAGGTATCCAGTCGGTCGTTTTTGATCGAGGTGGTTTCCGTTATGTGGGTCGTGTCAAAGCGCTGGCAGATGGCGCCCGCGAAGGCGGTTTGCAATTTTAGGTTCGTGGTTTCGGCAGGCTTGACCTGTCGGTGGAGCAATGATGGCAGAATACGATAAAACTCAACAAAATTATGAAGCGCAGGATCAGTTCGAAGAGCGCGTCATCGAAATTGCCCGCGTCGCGAAAGTGGTCAAAGGCGGGCGCCGCTTCCAATTCCGTGTGACCGTTGTGGTCGGCGACAAAAAAGGAACCATTTCGATGGGCGTCGGCAAGGCGAATGCTGTGCCGGATGCGATGCGCAAGGCTTCGAGCCGAGCCCGTAAGAATATGAAAGTAGTAAACCTTGCCGGGACGACCATTGCGCATGAAGTGCTTGGTAAGGTTGCCGGAGCGAAGGTCATGCTCAAGCCTGCATCTCCCGGAACCGGTGTGATCGCAGCCGGTGGTGTGCGCGCGGTGCTCGAAGTGGCAGGCGTGCGCGACATCCTGACGAAATCGCAGGGCAGTGCGAATGTGTTGAATGTGGTGCAAGCCACCTTCGATGCGCTCGGTCAGTTGAAGTCTCCGCAGGAGGAAGCCGCCCGACGCGGGAAGAATGTGAACGATCTTAAGCCGTTCTGGGAACGGAGGAAGCAACATGCCTAAGAACGACTCGAAGGAAATGACCATCTTTGTTACGTTGGTGCGCAGTCCGATCGGCTATACCAAGGATCAGAGAGCAACGGCTCTCGCGCTCGGACTCCGAAGATTGCATCAGACCATCGAGCATCGCGACACGGCGGCGATCCGAGGCATGATCAATAAGATTGTGCATCTCGTCCAAGTGGAAGAAGCAGGATAAATCGATGAAACTTCAAGACCTCACGCCCAACCCGGGCTCAAAAAAGAATCGAAAACGCGTGGGTCGCGGTATTTCTGCTGGTCAGGGTAAGACAGCAGGACGCGGTACCAAAGGAGAAGGTTCACGCTCCGGCTCCGGCGGCAAGATCTATCGTCAGGGCGGCAACCTGCCGTTCTATCGCCGCCTGCCGTTCATGCGCGGTCAGGGTTTCACCCCGCTCAATCGCGCCACGTACAACGAAGTGAATCTGGATCAACTTTCCGCGGCGTTCAAAGCAAATGCGGAGGTCACGCCGGAAACGTTGGAGCAAGCCCACTTGCTGCGCGATCCGAGAAATCCAATTGTGATTCTCGGTCGCGGTGAAATGAACGTCGGGTTGAAGGTCCGCGCGCACCGCGTCAGCGCGAGCGCCAAAGCCAAGATCGAAAAAGCCGGCGGAAGCGTCGAGTTGATCGGTTCGTAATTTCAAAGGATGAAGAATCATGGCTGATAAGAAACCGTCCGCATGGCGGTACTTGTGGAAATCGGAAGATATTCGACGGAAACTGCTCATTACGTTGGGCATTCTCTTGATCTTCCGCATTGCCGCGAATGTTCCAGCCCCCGGGGTTGACCGCGATGCCTTAGCGGCATTCTTTCAGACCCAGGGCGCGCAGGGTGGATTCATCGGCTTTTTGAATCTACTTTCGGGCGGCACCATTTCAAATTTTTCTTTGCTTTCGATGGGCGTATACCCATACATTACCGCGCAGATCATCCTGCAATTGTTGGTTCCGATCATCCCTTCGCTTCAGAAACGAATGGAAGAGAATCCGCGCGAAGGCCGTCGCTGGATGGAAAAATGGACGTATTATCTGGCTGTTCCCATGGCAATGCTTTCCGCTGTCGGGCAGATCAACATCTTTAACTCCCTCGCTTCGCAACCCATTCTTCCGTTCGGGTTCACAGCCGACCTGTGGTTGCCTTCGCTAACCACACTGCTGGTTATGACCGCCGGGACGATGTTTGCCATTTGGCTCGGAGAATTGATTTCCGAGTACGGAATTCGCGGGCAGGGTCTCTCATTAGTGATCTTCGCTGGTATCGTTTCGCAGATTCCCCAAAATATTCAGGCGTTGCTGTTGGATGAACAAAACCGATGGGTATTACTGACGGCGATGCTCGTGATCATTCTCCTGACGGTGATTGCCATCGTGTATGTTTCACAGGGACGACGAAATGTACCCATCATGTTCGCCCAGAAAAGCCAGGTGTTCTACGCGATTCAGCGCGGACGGTCGGTTAAAACGCCTCAACCGTTCCTGCCGTTGATGGTTAATCTTGCCGGCATGATTCCGCTGATCTTTGCCAGTGCAATTCTTCAATTTCCCGCCATTGTGGCAAGTTATTTCCTCACCTCCGAAACGAAATGGATCAGTGATTTCGCCACGAGCATCACCACATTCTTCAATCAAACCGGAAGCGGTTCGTGGGGATATTGGACTTTATATTTCCTCATGGTCGTGACATTCACCTACTTCTACACGACGGTGCTCTTCGACCAGCAAAATTACGGTGAGAACCTCAAGCGCCAACGCGCGCAGATTCCCGGCGTGCCGGAAGGCACAGCGACACAGCGGTATCTAAGCCGCATTCAAAGCCGTATTACCCTTCCAGGCGCGTTGTTGCTCGGCGTGGTGGCGATCATGCCCTTCCTGTTGCAGTTGATCATACCGGCGGCGGCTAATAATGCCGGGTTGTTCCTTGTTTCCTCTTCGGGCTTGTTGATCGTGGTCGGCGTTGTGCGCGACACGTTCATGAACATTGAAGCTGAATTAAAACTGCACGGTTATCAGGAAAAACTCCTCATCAGTTAGGAGCGTCCATGGCGACTTACATCGTTCTCCTTGGTCCACCGGGTGTTGGTAAGGGTACGCAGGCGAATCGATTGTCACAGCAGACGGGACTCGCTCATATTTCCTCCGGCGATTTGTTCCGTGAGAACATTAAGAACCAAACAGATTTGGGAAAACTTGCCCAGACTTACATGAGCAAAGGCGACCTTGTGCCCGATGATGTGACCATCGCCATGATCAAAGACCGCCTCCGTCGTCCGGACTGTGCGGCTGGCGCGATCCTGGACGGATTTCCCCGCACCCCGGCGCAGGCAGACGCGCTCGAAGCCATGCTGGCAGATTTCGATGGGCGTGTCAACGTTGCACCGGTGATTTCTGCCCCCAGGAATGTGCTGGTCGAACGGTTGAGCGATCGTTGGACGTGCCGCGAAAGCGGGCACATCTTCAATATGAAATCCAACCCGCCAAAGGTGCCGGGCAAATGCGACTTGGACGGTTCTGAACTTTATCAACGTGATGATGACCGGGCTGATACAGTCTCGAAGCGCATCGATATATATATGGAACAGACCACGCCGTTGATCACATACTATCGTGATCATGGCAAATTGGTAGAGATCAATGGATTACAATCCATCGAGCAGGTGACTCAAACCTTGTTGGATGCATTGAAAAATAAATCATGAGCTGGGCTCGCCAAATTCATATCAAAAGCTCCGCCGAGTTGCAGACCATGCGCCAGGCGGGGCGCATCAATGCAGAAGTTTTGGCGACCGTACGAGCACTTTTAAAACCGGGTGTTTCCACTGCCGACCTCAACGCGGCTGCTGAGGAAGTGCTGAGGAAATACAACTGCGTATCGCCGTTCAAGGGTTACGGACGACCGCCGTTCCCGACTTCGATCACGACGAGCATCAATCAGGAACTTGTCCACGGGATCCCGAGCAAAAAACGCATCCTGCAGGATGGAGATATCATCTCGATTGATTGCGGAACGACCTTCGAAGGACTGGTGGCGGATTCAGCTTTTACTGCCGGGGTGGGAGAGATCTCACCGGAAGCGCAAAGCCTGCTCCACGTCACGGAAGAAGCGCTACGCGTTGCCATTGAGAACATGCGCGCGGGCAATCGCACAGGCGATGTATCGGCGGCGATACAAAACTATGTTGAAGGTCATGGTTATCACGTCACCCGCGAGTATACCGGTCACGGGGTGGGGCGGCAGATGCACGAAGGTCCGCAACTGCCAAACTACGGGAAAGCCGGGACGGGTATGCTGCTGAAGCCCGGCATGACCATAGCCATCGAACCCATGGTGCTGGTTGGAACCGCGGAAACGCGTGTCCTTCCGGATCAGTGGACTGTGGTTTCAGCGGACGGATCATTGACGGCGCATTTCGAGCACTCAGTCGCCGTCACCGAAGGAGACCCTCTACTCCTGACTGTCTTGTGATCCTGAGCAAAGTGAGTTTGTGTATCGGCTAGACGAAAGAAATATGAGCGTGTATAATCAAAACTTCGGCTTTTGAAGGAAGTTGTAAGGAGTAATTTTCAATGAAAGTTTCACCGTCCATACGGAAACGCTGCGCCAAATGCAGGATCATTCGGCGCAAAGGCAGAATCTACGTGATCTGCGAAAATCCAAAACACAAGCAACGGCAGGGATAGAACTATGGCGAGAATTGAAGGCGTTGATCTCCCGCGTAACAAGCGGGTGGAAATCGGTCTGACCTATTTATACGGGATCGGTCCGACGCGCGCGCGCAAGATTCTGGCGCAGACGCGTGTGAATCCGGATACGCGGGTGAAAGATTTGTCCGAGGCGGATGTTTCGGCGATTCGCGAGTTCATTAGCAAGAATTACAAGGTGGAGGGCGACCTCCGCCGCGATGTACAAATGAGCATCAAGCGGCTGATCGAGATCGGGTCCTACCGCGGCTTGCGCCATCGCCGTAATCTGCCCGTCCGCGGTCAGCGCTCACGAACGAATGCGCGTACCCGCAAGGGCACCAAGAAAACCGTAGCCGGTCGCGGACGTCGCCGCGGCGCGAAGAAATAACGAGGCAGGAGAATTATGGCTCAAAGTGTTCGATCTACGCGCCGCGCGAGCGGCACAAAGAAGGCAAAGAGGTCCTTGTCCGCCGGGCAGGTGCATATCTTTGCCTCGTTCAACAATACGATCGTCACCGTTACCGATATGGAAGGCAACACGATCGCATGGGGGAGTGCCGGCTCGGCGGGCTTCAAGGGTTCGCGCAAGAGTACTCCGTTCGCTGCGCGCCTCGCTGCTGAACAGGCGATCAAGGCTGCGCAGCAACTGGGTGTGCAGGAAGTTGAACTCTATGTCAAAGGGCCGGGACCCGGACGTGAGAATGCGATCCGTGCGGTGCAGGCGATGGGTTTAAGAGTGCGCCTCATTTCAGATGTGACCCCGATCCCGCATAACGGTTGCCGCCCGCCGAAGAAGCGACGCGTGTAATTTGTGCAGAGGAAAGTAATCTATGTCAAAAAATTTGAGTCCGGTTTGTAAATTGTGCCGGCGCGAAGGCGAAAAATTATATTTGAAAGGGGAGCGCTGTTTCACTCCGAAGTGTTCGTTCGAGAAACGCAGTTTCGCTCCCGGCCAGCACGGGCGGACGGGTAGCCGAAGTGTTGGTGGCAGCCGAATGGGCCGCGAGTCGGATTATCTTCGTCAGTTGCGCGCCAAACAACGTGCCCGCCGCGTCTACGGCGTTTTGGAGCGACAGTTCCGCCGCTATTATGAGATCGCGTTGCAACGCCGCGGCTTGACTGGTTTGAGTCTGCTCCAGATCCTGGAATCCCGGCTGGACAATGTCGTCTTCCGCCTCGGGTTTGCTTCGAGTCGTTCACAAGCCCGCTTGCTGGTCACCCATGGTCACTTCACTGTGAATGATCGCAGGACGGATGTGCCCTCGATGTTGCTCAAACAGGGGGATGTCGTGGCAGTTCGTGGCGGCTCGCGCGATTTGTCCTACTTCAAAGGGCTTGGCGATCTGGCGGATGCCCGCAACTCGCCCAGCTGGTTGAACCGGGATACCAAGCAGTTATCCGGTTCGGTCCAACGCCTGCCTGAGCGCCCCGAAATTGACGGCATCTTGAATGAGCAGTTGATCGTTGAATACTACTCACGGTAGTAGTTTATTACGGACGGTGGCGGAATCTTCCGCCTCAGAGATTAGTATAAAGTACAGAGGTGAACCGTGACGGGTATCATGAATATGGTTATGCCTAAGATCGAGCGCGAGGCTGAGGCTCGAAACTACGGCAAGTTTGTCATCAGCCCATTGGAACGTGGATATGGCGTAACACTTGGGAACGCCCTGCGGCGGGTATTGCTCTCCTCGCTGGAGGGTGCCGCTGTCACTGCCATTCGCATTGCGGACGTGTTGCACGAATTCAGTGAAATTCCTGGCGTGCGCGAGGATGTCATCCAGGTGATGTTGCAGGTCAAACAACTGCGGCTCAAACTGGACGGGGTGGACAGCACCCGGATGCATCTGGAGGTGCGCGGCGAAGGGACGGTTACAGCCGCGGACATCATTACGCCGGCAGAGGTTGAGATCGTCAACCCCGAACTCTTCCTATTCACAGTGGATAACCCCAAGACCAAGCTCGACCTTGAATTCACTGTCGAGCGCGGACGCGGTTATTCACCCGCCAACGAACGAAGCGGGCATATGCCCATCGGCGAACTGCCCATCGATGCGATCTATAGCCCGGTTAAGCGAGTGAACTGGGAAGTGACCTCTGCCCGCGTGGGTCAGAGCACGAATTACGATAAATTGAACCTTGAGATATGGACCGATGGCACAATTTCGCCCGAACGCGCATTGAGCACTGCCGCGCGGTTGATCATCGACCACCTGCGTTATATTGCAGGTGTCAGCGAAGAGTCGTTGACCATCGCTGTCGAAAAGGAAGTGACCGGCAGCCGTATGAGCAGTGAACTCGCGGATACACCGGTCGAATCGCTCGACCTTTCGGTGCGCGTGTTCAACTCGCTCAAGCGCACAGGCATTGCCACAGTGGGCGATGTGCTCGACCTGCTTGAAAAAGGCGAGAGCGCCGTGATGTCCATTCGCAACTTTGGCGAGAAGAGTCTCGATGAACTTCGCCAGAAGATGCGCGAAAAAGGCTATCTCAAGGACGAAACGAATACTGCGGAGTAATTTTCAATGCGACATCAAGTATCAGGGTACAGGCTGGGTCGGACGTCCGGGGCGCGAGTGGCGCTTCGACGTAACCTCATCAAACAGTTTTTTACGCACGGGCGCATCCAGACCACGCGCGCCAAGGCGGCTGCGATTCGCGGTGATGCTGAACGGTTGATCACCCTTGCGCGCAAGAGCGCGGACGCAACGCCGGAACAGAAGGTTCATGCGCGTCGCCTCGCAATCTCCAAGCTGGGCGACAATCAGGTTATCAAGCAGTTGTTCGATGATATCGCCCCGCGCTTTGCCAGCCGCAACGGCGGGTACACCCGCATGTTGAAACTCGGACCTCGCATGGGCGATTCGGCTGAGATGGTGATTCTGGAACTGGTTGAGGAATAGAAATTTCAGCGTTCGGCTAATGGCTGACTGCTAAAGGCTGAAAGCTAAAATGGCACGTTACCAATTGACTCTTGCCTACGACGGCACGGATTTTTTCGGAAGTCAGCGGCAGGCAAAACGCAGGACCGTGCAAGGTGAACTTGAAACCGCCTTGCGTAAACTCGGATGGTCAGGACGCTCGATCCTCCTCTCAGGGCGGACGGATACCGGCGTTCACGCGACGGGTCAGGTTGCCGCCTGCGACCTCGAATGGTCGCACACTGACGAAGAACTCGTCCGGGCGTTGAATGCGAAACTGCCCAATGACATCTCAGTCTGGGACGCGAGGCTCGTTGGCAACGACTTTCACCCGCGCTTTGATGCAACTTCACGGATCTATAGTTACCAGTTGTTTTATGATGATGTCCGCAACCCCATCCGTGAGCGGTTTGCATGGAGGGTGAATGTCGCCCTCGATGACGTGTTGCTGAAAAAAGCATCGCAGGAATTGATCGGCACACATGATTTTTCAGCATTTGGTTCACCTACAACCCCAAAAGGTGGTACCGTGCGCACTGTGAAGAAAGCCGCATGGCACCGGGTTGAAAAGGATCAATGGCGGTTCGAGGTTGAAGCAGATGCCTTTCTGTATCGTATGGTGCGGCGGATGGTCTTTGTACAGGTCGCTGTCGGGCAGGGAAAACTCCCTGAGGAAGTGATCGTCGAAAGCCTGGCGAAGCAGGCTGGGAACCGGAAGCGAAGCGTGCTCAAATCCGGTCTTGCTCCCGCCCACGGGCTGACGCTCATCGAAGTGAAATATCAAGAGTCAATGAAGTAGAAATTATTGAAAGAAAGAAACGGAGAACTTGAACGTGTACAAATCGTACTATCCGAAAGCAAGTGAGATCGAGCGCAAATGGCTGCTCGTGGACGCCGAAGGGCAGACCCTCGGGCGTATTGCCACGCGCATCGCCCACGCGTTGCTCGGCAAACACAAACCGACCTTTACGCCCGGCGTGGAAATGGGTGATTTCGTGGTGGTGATCAACGCTGAACGCGTCACTGTCACCGGCACAAAGACGAAATCGAAAATGACCACCAAGATCTATCACCGTCATTCGAACTACCCCGGCGGGTATAAATACATCAATTTGCGCGATCAGTTACAGCAACACCCTGATCGCGTCCTGCGTGAGGCAGTGTGGGGCATGTTGCCGAAGAACCGCATGGGCCGCGCTCTACTCAAGCGTTTGAAGATCTACGCCGGACCCAGCCACCCGCACGGCACGAATAACCCCGTGCCGCTGGCTTAATCGGAAAGAGGAAGAGAATTATGTCTGTTCAATATTATGAAGCCATTGGTCGTCGTAAAGAGAGCACTGCCCGCGTCCGTTTGATGGGCGGCTCTGGCAGGTTTGTGGTGAACGAGAAGGAAGCCGCAACCTATTTCCCGCGAATCGGTGATATGCAGGATATCCTGCGCGCGTTCGATGCCGTGGGGCAGGATGTAAAAAAATACGACATCACCGTGAAGGTCAACGGCGGCGGCACGACCGGTCAGACCGAGGCTGTGCGCCTTGGGCTCGCCCGCGCTCTCGTGTTGCTCAATGGAGATTGGACCTCCACTCTTCGCAAGCATGGTTTGCTGACCCGCGACGCTCGCATCAAGGAACGCAAAAAGCCGGGTCTCAAGAAAGCCCGCAAGGCGCCGACGTATACCAAGCGGTAGTTCGGTAACCAGTTATCAGTGACCAGTGATCCGTAATTCGTGAGATACAATTTGCGAATTACGGATTATTGATTTAATTGGAGAACTTCATGGACATTTCCCTCGTTGCTCAAGCTTTCGACGCTCTCCGCATCGCTCCGCCCTCGAGGCTGACACTCATAGACGCTTCGACTCTTGCCTCTGCCCATGTGCCACCGTTCCCGCCGGATATGCCCGCGTTGATAATCGGAATCAATTCGAAGGAACTGGTGTCTCAGGTTAAGGAGGTGTTGCTTGTAGCATATCCGAACGATCACTTTGTGACTGAAGTGGGTGAAGGAAAGAGGAAAGAAGAAAGATTAAGCGAGTTAAGCGGCATATCGTT
>Ga0073934_10006259_pt1 | contig 17486 bp, 15 predicted proteins | sample LarsenN4metaG_FD_76834 | JGI IMG/M metagenome (GOLD analysis project Ga0073934, IMG submission 76834) | Hot spring sediment bacterial and archeal communities from British Columbia, Canada, to study Microbial Dark Matter (Phase II) - Larsen... ... | reverse complement strand
GAGGAGGAGCAGGCCGAAGCCGCCGAATAGGCCTATTCTTCGGGAACCGTTTCAGGGGCCGGGGCAGCAGGGGCTGCTTCGGCCCCTTCGCTTGGGGGAGCACCCTCGACGCCCTCTGCCGGGGTGACCACGGGCTGTTCGGCATCGAGATCCTGCGGCGCCTCGCTCTGACGCGGGGCGAGCGGGGCCTGCGATTCGAGCTGTTCGAGCGGGATCATCGCGTCGCTGATCGAGCCGCCGAGCACCTCGCCTGCAGCCTCGCCGCCCTGCTCGGCGGGCCCGGCGGCCTCGTCGGTGCAGGCGGCGACAGCCGTGAGGCACAAGGCAAGCCCGAGGGCCAGGGGAGCGGCGCGGTTCATCGGCACGCTCTCTTGGCGGCGGCGTCGAGCGCGTCAAGGAAATCCTCGGACGTGGCGATCAACGCCGCGTCCCACGCCTCGGCCGAAACGCTCAGCCCCAGCCGCGCCATGCTGGTGACGCCGTATTCGGCGATGCCGCAAGGCACGATCCCGCCGAAATGGGAAAGATCGGGATCGAGGTTCACCGAAAAGCCGTGCATCGTCACCCAGCGCCGCACCCGCACCCCGATCGCGCCGATCTTGGCCTCGCTGCCGTCGATGTCCTTAGTCCAGATGCCGACCCGCCCCTCGGCGCGCCAGCTTTCGACCCCGAAGCGCGCCAGCGTTGCGATCACCCAGCCCTCGATCGCATGGACGAAGCAGCGCACGTCCTTGCCCCGCCGGTTCAGATCGAGCACCAGATAGCCGATCCGCTGGCCCGGTCCGTGATAGGTGTAGCGCCCGCCGCGCCCGGCCTCGACCACCTCGAAGCGCGGATCGACCAGTTCGGCCGGGTCGGCGCTGGTGCCGGCGGTATAGACCGGAGGGTGTTCGAGCAGCCAGACGAGCTCGCGCGCCGTGCCCGCGGCCACATCCGCGTTGCGCGCCTCCATCGCGGCCAGCGCCGCGCCATAGGGCACCGGCGCAGCCTCGCGCCGCCACTCGATCGGCGGCGAGGGTTCGGTTTGGGGAGCAATGCTTGCCATGCCGCTTCGGTGGGGGCATTGAGCGCGCTTATCAAGAGGCGATTGCACACGCCCCTGACGCGAAGGGATCGGGACGGGATCATGGCGAACACCAAGCTGGACATGGGCAAGGCCTGGACACAAACGACCGCGCTGATCGGCGCCAACAAGGACACCATTTCGGCCATTGCCGGGCTGTTCCTGTTCCTGCCCTCGTTCGCCGCAGCGCTCCTCGTGCCCGAAGCGAGCACCGCCATTCCGGCTTCTGGCGGGGGCGAGGATACGCAGGTGGCGATGCAACGGATGATGGACCAGATCACCGCGCTCTATGCCGAAAACTGGCCGGTGCTGCTTGCCGTCACCATTGCCGGGTTCATCGGCTCGATGAGCCTGCTCGCCCTGCTCACCGATCGCGGCAACCCGACGGTGGGCGAGGCGCTGGGCAAGGGCATCAGGAGCATCCCGTCCTACATCGCGGCGCAGTTGCTGAGCGCGCTCGGCGCGGGCGTGGTGATCGGCCTGCCGCTGGGGCTGGCCAGCGCCTTCGCCCCGCCGCCGGTTGCCGCGGTGGTCGGGCTCGCGCTGCTGGTCGTGATGATCTACCTGCTGGTGAAATTCTCGCTGATCGCCCCGGTGATCGCGATCGACGAGGAACGCAACCCGATCGCGGCGGTCGCCCGCTCGTGGCGGCTGACCAAGGGCAACTCCTTGCGCATCTTCGCCTTCATGGTGCTGCTGTTCGTGGTGATCGTCATCATCGGGGCGCTGGTGCAGGGCGTCCTCACGCTGATCCTGTCGGCCATCGGCGGTACGGTGGCGAGCATCGGAACGGGCCTCGTCGGAGCCCTGATCAACACGGTGATGAGCGTGATCTTTCTGGTCGTCCTCGCCGCGATCCATCGCCAGCTCGCCGGGGCCGCGCCCGAGCGACTCGCCCAAGCCTTCGAATAGCGCCGGCGCCCGGCGTCCATGGCCGACAGCGACTCCGATCCCTCCCGGACAGGCGCGGGCGCACCCGCCACCGGCGCGATTCCGCCTGCGCGCATGGCGCTGCTGTTTCTGGTGATGCTGGTGACCGCCGCGGGCAACACCGCGATGCAATCGGTGATGCCCTCGATCGGCACCGCGCTTCAGGTCGACGATGTGTGGATCAGCCTCGCCTATAGCTGGTCGGCGCTGCTGTGGGTGGTGTGCGCGCCGCTGTGGGCGCGGCGTTCGGACCGGCGCGGGCGCAAGGCGATGATGGCGCTGGGGCTGGCCGGGTTCATCACCTCCTTCGTGCTGTGCGGCGCGGCGCTGTGGGCCGGGCTCAACGGGTGGCTTTCGGCGCTGTGGACGCTGATCGCCTTCGCCGCGGCGCGCAGCCTGTACGGCGGGTTCGGCAGCGCCGCGCCGCCGGCGGTGCAGGCCTATGTCGCCTCGCGCACCCCAAGGGCGGAACGCACCCAGGCGCTGTCGCTGATCGCCTCGAGCTTCGGGCTCGGCACGGTGATCGGCCCGGCGCTCGCACCGCTGATGGTGCTGCCGTTCCTCGGCCTCGGCCTTACCGGACCGTTTCTCTGCTTCGCCGCGATCGGGCTGGCGGCGCTGGTGCTGCTGCGCTGGCGCCTGCCCGATGACGAGCCGCGCTTCGCCGCGCGCGGGCAGGCGGTGGCCTATTCGAGCGGCTCGGGCGCGCCGGTCGATCCGGCGGGGTCGATGGAGCCCGATGCTGCGGGCGAGCCGCCGCGCCTGAGCTGGCGCGACCTGCGGCTGAGGCCCTGGGTGTTCGCCGGGTTCTTCGGCGGCCATGCGCAGGCGATGGTGCTCGGCATCGCGGGCTTTCTGGTGCTCGACCGGCTCGGCCTGCGCGATACGCCGGCCGAGGGCGCGGGGCCGGTGGGGCTGGTGCTGATGAGCGGGGCGATCGCGACCTTGCTGGCGCAGTGGGGGCTGATCCCGCGCTTCGATCTCGGCCCGCGCGCCGCGACGCTATGGGGCATCGCCACCGCGGCGCTGGGTACGGTGGTGCTGGGGATCGCGGAGGATCTCCACCTGATCGCGCTGGGCTATGCCATCGCTTCGCTCGGCTTCGGGCTGTTTCGCCCGGGGACCACGGCGGGCACCTCGCTGGCGGTGACCCGGGCCGAACAGGGGCAGGCGAGCGGCATCGTCGCCTCGCTGGCCGGGGCCAGCTACATCTACGCCCCCGCGCTCGGCGTGTGGCTCTATGGCCATTCGGACTGGCTCGGCTTCGGACTGATCGTGGCGCTGTGCCTGATCGTGCTGGCGCACGGCTGGTTCGCGCTGCAGGCGGATAGGGAACTCACGAGGTCTTGATTTGCATGCCCGCCTCCGCGGGCATCGCCTCGGCGCTGTCTCAAGCCCTGCGGACTTGAGCACCCGCGGGCGGCCGGTCGGCCTTGCGGCCCCTGCGGGGCCGATGCACGGCCGAACCTACAAGATCTCCAGCACCACGTCCTGCGGCCGGCACAGGCGCACGCCCTTGTCGGTCTCGACCAGCGGGCGTTCGATCAGGATCGGATCGGCCGCCATGGCGGCCAGCACGGTCGCGTCGTCGGCCTGCGGAAGGCCGCGTTCGGCCGCGTCGGTGCCGCGCAGCCGCAGGCCCTGCTGGGGGGTGATCCCGGCGTCGCGGTAAAGCTGCGCGAGCTTTTCGGCGCTCGGCGGGGTCTTGAGATATTCGATTACCGTCAGCTCGACCCGGCTGAGATTTTCGAGGATCGCGAGCGTCTTGCGCGATGTGCCGCAAGCGGGGTTGTGCCAGATGGTCGCCTTCATCGCCGCGCTCCTCCTGCTGTCCGATCGCGGGACGGATAGTCGATGCGCGGCGCGGATGCCACAGTTTGATGATTATCAATTTCATCACCACGCAACACTTGCAGATGCGAGTAAGTTGCAATAGCTAGCTCGCAATCACGAGAAAGGCACTCCATGATTCTTCCCTTTGCGCGCACCGCCCTGCTGCTGGGCTGCGCCACCATCGCGTTCCCCGCCCTCGCCGAAACCGCTCCCGACGCCGCGCTCGAGGCCGCCGACGATGCGGGCGAGCGCGGCCCCAATATCGTCGTCACCGGCGAGGTGCTCTATTCCAACCGGATCAACGCGACGCGGACCCCGACGCCGATCATCGACGTGCCGCAGTCGCTCAGCATCACCACCGCCGACCAGATCGTGCGGCAGGGCTTCGATTCGATTGCCGACATCGTGCTCTACACCCCCGGCGTCACCAATTCGCAGGGCGAAGGCCACCGCGATTCGGTGGTGTTCCGCGGCGTCCGATCGACCGCCGACTTCTACGTCGACGGGGTGCGCGACGATGTCGAATATTACCGCGGGCTCTACAATCTCGAACAGGTCGAGATCCTGCGCGGCCCCAACGCCCTGCTGTTCGGGCGGGGCGGCACCGGGGGCATCCTCAACCGCGTGACCAAGAAGGGCGTGGTGGGCGAGACCTTCGCCGGTTTCCGCGCCTCGGCCGGCGCCATCGGCGCCTATGACATCTGGGGCGATGTCAACCTCGCGCTCGGCACCGGCGCCGCGCTGCGGATCAACGCCGCCTACGAGCACCTGGACAACCACCGCGATCTGTTCGACGGCGAGCAGTTCAGCATCAACCCGACCTTCCGGGCCGAGCTGGGCAGCCGCACCACCATCGACCTGTCCTACGAATATCTCGATCACGAACGCTTCATCGATCGCGGCATTCCTACCGACGACAACGGCGATCCGGCGCGCGGCTTGCGGCGCATCACTTTCGGCGATCCGGACAACAACTTCGCCACCTTCGAAGCGCACGTGCTGCGCGGCACGGTGCAACATTCCTTCTCGGACAGCCTCAAGGCCAATTTCACCGCCTCCTATGGCGATTACGACAAGGTCTATTCGAACGTCTTTCCGGTGGGCTACAACCCCGCCACCAATGTCGTGGCGATCGACGGTTACATCGACTCGGGCCAGCGCCGGAATCTGGTGCTGTCGGGCAACCTGATCGGCGAATTCGCCACCGGCAGCATCGGTCACACGCTGATCGTCGGCGGCGAATTTATCGACACCAGCAACGACAATGACCGCTTCAACGCGGTGTTCGATACCACCAACGACGATGTCGAATTCTTCGAGGCGGTCCGCCCCTTCCCGCTCAGCGGCGGGGTGGGGATCAATGCCGACGGGGTTACCACCAATCTCACCTTCTCCGCGCTCAACGACGATACCGAGGCCGATCTCACCGTCTATTCGGCCTATATCCAGGACGAGGTGAAGCTGGCCGACTGGCTGCGGGTGGTGCTGGGCGCGCGGTTCGACAGCTTCGAGATCACCGTGCTCGACAACCGCACCGGCACCGTGCGCACCCGCAAGGATGAAGAGATCACTCCGCGTGTCGGCGTGATCCTCAAACCGCAGGAGAACCTGTCGATCTACGGCAGCTATTCGGAAACCTTCCTGCCGCGCTCGGGGGATCAGTTCGCCGACATCAACCCGCCCGCCGACGCGCTCGATCCGGATACCTTCTCCAACCTCGAAGCCGGGGTGAAGTGGGACATCCGCCCCAGCCTCGCATTGACGGCTGCAGCGTTCCAGATCGAACAGTCCTCGCCGCAGGTGTCCGACAGCAACCCCGACACGCTCGACGTGATCGATTCCAAGATCCGCGGGTTCGAGGCCCAGCTGCAGGGTCAGGTGACCGACTGGTGGTTCCTGTCGACCGGCTATTCCTATCTCGACGGCGAACAGGTCAGCCGCACTGGCCCCACCGGCCTGCGCCTGCGCGAGTTGCCGGAGCACATGTTCTCGATCTGGAACAACCTGCAGGCGACCGACCGGCTCGGCTTCGGCCTCGGCCTGACCGCGCAGGACGAAAGCTTCGCCGACAACGGCAACACCGCGACGCTGCCGGCCTATGCCCGCGTCGACATGGCGGTGTTCTTCGAGCTGAGCGAGAACCTGCGCGTGCAGGTCAATGTCGAGAACCTGTTCGACACGCTCTATTTCCCCAACGCCCACTCGGCCGACGAATTCACCGTGGCCCCGCCCCTGAACGCGCGGTTCACGCTGGTCGGGCGGTTCTGACGGCCTATTCCGGTTCCGGCGCGATGACACGCAGCGCCGGAACCGCCTTGGCCGCGTCCTCGGCGCTGATGCCCGGGGCCGGCGCGGCGCTGATGCGCTCGCGGCGCTGCGCCACCCGCCCGGCACGTTCCACCGCACGCACCAGCCGCGGATAGACCCCGCAGCGGCAGATATTGGGGATCGCCGCGGCGATTTCCTCGCGGGTGGGAGCGGGATTGCGCTGGATCAGCGCCGCGGCGGCGATGACGATGCCGGGAGTGCAGTATCCGCACTGGATCGCCTGCTCGGCCACCATCGCCTGCTGGACCGGGTGCGAACGGTCGCGGGAGAGCCCCTCGATCGTGGTGATGATCCGCCCCTCGGCTTCGGCGAGCGTGATCTTGCACGAACGCAGCGCCACCCCGTCGACCAGCACCATGCACGCGCCGCCGCACTCGCCCCCGCCGCAGGCCTTGGTGCCGGTAAGGTTCATCGCCTCGCGCAGCGCGTAGAGCAGCGGCATGCGCGGATCGAGATCGAACTCGACCGGCCGCTCGTTGACGGTCATGCGCGACATGGCGTGGCGTTAGACGATGCTTACTGGCGCCAGCTGTCGTCGATCCGGTCGATCTTGCGCTTCCACGCCTCGAAGTCGAACAGGCCCGCGCCGCCCTGCCCGCTCATCACCGAAAGGTCGCGCTGGTGCACGTCGACCACCTCCTGCGGCACCAGCACGGGATCGCCCATCGAAAGCGTCGCCACCTGGATCTCGCAGGCGCGCTGGAGCGCCCACATCTTGACGAACATGCCGGGGATCGTGCGGTCCATCACCACCGGGCCATGGTTGCGCAGCATCAGGATGGTGTGATTGCCGAGGTTCTTGACCAGCCGCTCGCCTTCTTCGGGCCGCACGGTCACGCCTTCGAAATCGTGATAGCCGATCTGGCCCTGGAAGTTGCAGGCGTAGAAATTGATCGGCAACAGCCCGTCCTTGTGGCTTGCCACGGCCATGGTCGCGGTGGTGTGGACGTGGCAGATCGCGTCGGCGCGCGCGCCCAGGTGCTTGTGGAAATAGGCGTGCTGGGTGAAGCCCGCCTTGTTCACCATATAGGGCGAGCCGCCGACATTATTGCCCTCGACATCGATCTTGACGAGGTTCGACGCCGTCACTTCGCTGTAGAGCAGGCCGAAGGGGTTGATGAGGAAGGTGTTCTCCTCCCCCGGCACCTTCACCGAAATGTGGTTGTAGATCGATTCCGACCAGCCGAGATGATCGAAGATGCGGTAGCACGCCGCCAGATCGAGCCGCGCCTGCCACTCTTCCTTGCTGCATTCGATCCCGGGTTTGAGCTGGGTTGCCATGGTCCGATCCTCTCCGTTCCATCCTTTGTCCATGCTATCGCACGCGCAGGGAATGCTTTGCAAGCCGGACGCGGGGTGGCTAGGCCGATGGGACCGATGAGCGCGCCCGAGCAAAGCCTTCCCCGACTGGTCAGCGGCTCCATCCCGGGACACCTCGTCAGCCAGACGCTTCCGGCGGTGATCGGGGTGGCGGCGATCATGTCGATCGGGATCGTCGATGCCTATTTCATCGGCCAGCTCGGCAGCGCGCCGCTGGCCGCGATCAGCTTCATCTTTCCGGTCGCGGTGGCGAGCACCTCGCTGGGGGTGGGCGTTATGGTGGGGATCAACTCGGTGGTCGCCCGAACGCTCGGCGAAGGGGACTTCGAACGCGCGGCGCGGCGCGCCAATTTCGGGATCGTGTTCGCCGCGCTGATCGGCGTGGCGATGGGCGCGGGCTTGTGGCTGGCGATCGATCCGATCTTCACCGCGATGAACGCGCCCGCGCACCTGATGCCGCTGATCCGCGCCTATATGGCCCCCTATGCGATGGGCTTCCCGCTGAGCCTGACGATCATGGGCTTCAACGGGGTGCTGCGCGGCCAGGGCGAGGCCAAGCGCACCAGCACCGTCAGCATCGTCTATGCCGCGGCCAACTGGGTGCTCAACCCGATCCTCATCACCGGCGCTTTCGGCTTTACCGGCTTCGGGATCGCGGGATCGGCCTATGCCACGGTGATCGGCTGGGGCATCGGCGTGATCGCCGCGCTGTGGCTGCTGCGCGGCACGGCGCTGCCGTTCAACCTCGCCTTGCTCAAGGACTGCAACCTTCTCGAACAGGCCCGCGCGATCACCCGCATCGGCCTGCCCGCGGCGTTTTCGAACGCGATCAACCCGCTCGGCCTGTCGATCCTGACCGCGCTGGTCGCGCTCGAGGGCGAGGCGGCGGTGGCGGGATTCGGCGCGGCGGGACGGCTGCAGAGCTTCGTGATCGTGCCGCTGCTCGGGCTGTCGGGCGCGATCGGCGCGATCGTCGGGCAGAACTGGGGTGCGCGGCGGTTCGACCGTTCGCTCGAGGCGGCGCTGTGGGCGGCGGGTTTCTGCATCGTCTGGGGGCTGCTGGTCGCTGCCGCGATGATGGCGGCGGGCGAGCGTTTCGCGCAGGTCTTCACCGACGATGCGGCGGTGATCGCCGAATTCGCGCTCTATCTCGAAATCGCCGCCTGGGGCTATGCCGGGTTCGGGCTGCTGATCGTCGGCAACGGGATCATGAACGCGGTCGACCGGGCGGGCTATGCGCTGGTGCAATCGGTGGCGCGGGTGTTCCTGGTGATGCTGCCGGTGGCGCTGATGCTGCAGCCGGGCATGGGTTCGGCGGCGATCTTCACCGCAGAACTCGCCGCCAACCTGTTCGGCGCGGTCTCCGCCGTTGTGCTGGTGCGCTACATCTTCGTCCGCAAAACGCCTGCATGGGCCGCGCGCTAGGCCTTCATTAACCAACCTGCCGCATAGACTGCCCGGAAAGGAACAGGGGCGCGCACCGCATGGACGATCTGCTGGCGGAATTCATCGCCGAGACCCGCGAAATGCTGGAGGCTTCAGGCGGCGAGATCGTCGCCTGGGAAGCCGATCCGGACGATCGTGCGCGGCTCGATGCGATCTTCCGCTTCGTGCATACCGTGAAGGGCAATTGCGGGTTCTTCGACTTCCCGCGCCTTGCCAGCCTGTCCCATGCCGCCGAGGATGCGCTGGCCGATTGCCGCGCAGGCCGGCGCGAGCCCGATCAGGTGCTGGTCTCCGCCGTGCTCGCGATCATCGACCGAATCGCGGCGATGGTCGACGCGATCGAGGCGGGCGAGGACTTCCCCGAAGGCGGCGACGAGGATCTGATCGCGGCGCTCGGCGACACAAGCGAGACCGCGCCTGAAGAGGGGCAGGAGGGGGACGAGGATGCGCCTGCACCCGCTCTCCACGCCCCCGCCAGCGCGCTGCTCGAACGCGGCGAGGAGGCGGGCACCCCGTTCCGCCGCAACGATGCCGCCGCCCAGCGCACCATCCGCCTGCCGGTCGAACTGCTCGACCGGGTGATGAGCGGCGTGAGCGACATGGTGCTGGCGCGCAACGATCTGGCCCACCGGCTGCGGCAGGCGGGCAACCAGCCGACCATCGACGGCCCGTTCGAGCGCCTCACCGCGATCCTCTCCGACGTGCGCGACGCGATCACGCGGATGCGGATGCAGCGGATCGAGACCCTGCTCAGCGTGGTGCCGCGCATGGTGCGCGACCTGTCCGCCGAACTCGGCAAGCAGGTGATGGTCGATTGCGACGGCGGCGATGTCGAACTCGATCGCGAAATGATCGAGACCATCCGCGATCCGCTCACCCACCTGATCCGCAACGCCATCGATCACGGGATCGAACCGCCCGCCGCGCGCCTTGCCGCGGGCAAGCGCGAGATCGGCCTGCTCACCATCGCCGCGCGGCAATCGGGCAATACCATCGCCATTCTCATCAGCGACGACGGGCGCGGGATTGCGGAGGAGAAGGTCGCGGCCAAGGCGCTCGCCACCGGGCTCATCACCCCGGCCGAACGCAGCGCCATGAGCCGCGACAAGATCCTCAACCTGATCTTCGAACCCGGCTTCTCGACCGCCGAAACCGTCAGCACCGTTTCGGGCCGCGGGGTCGGGCTCGACGTGGTGCGCCAGAACCTCGAGAAGGTCGGCGGCAGCATCAAGGTGGCGAGCCAGCCGGGGCTCGGCACGCAGTTCACCCTGCAGATCCCGCTCACGCTCAGCATCATCGCCGGGCTCACTGTCGAGGCCGGGGGGCAGCGCTTCGCGATCCCGCAAGGCTATGTCGAGGAAATCGTCCAGGCCACCGCGAGCGCGCTCGATTTTACCCGCATGGGCGAAGCGGCGCTGATCACCTTCCGCGGCAACCGCATTCCCTGCCTGATGCTCGCCGACGTGCTCGGGCTCGACAACGCCGACAACGCGCGCGAACTCACCCTGGCGCTGCTGCGCCTTGCCAGCGGCGATCTGTTCGCGCTGGTGGTCGATCGCATCCACAGCCACGGCGATCTGGTGGTCAAGCCGCTCGCCCCGGCGGTGATGAAGAACGGTCTCTATGCCGGTTCGACCCTGCTCGACGATGGCCAGCCGGTGCTGCTGCTCGATGTCACCAACATCGCCGCGCGCCACGATCTGATCGCGGACGGGCGGGCGCGGGTGCTCCAGCCCGTCGAGGACGAAGCCGCTTTCGCCGCCGCCGCGCCGCGGGCGATGCTGTTCACCGATTTCGCGGGGCGGCGCTCGGCGGTGCGGCTCGAACTGGTGCAGCGCATCGAGACCGCGCCGGTGAGCGCGATCGACCGTTCGCTCGCCCGCCCGCGCGCCGTGATCGACGGAATGATCCTGCCGCTGGTCGGCCTTCCCGATGCCCCGCTCGCCGGGGACAAGCTGCGCCTGCTGCGCCTGTCCGACGGGGCCTGCGAACTGCTCCACGCGGTGCGCGAGGTCGAGGACGCGGTCGAAATGACCGATGCGCTGGTCGCGGTGCCCGAAGACCCGCTGGTCGAGGCGATCACCCTGGTCGATGGCCAGCCGGTCGCGCTGATCGATGCCCATGCCCTGTTTGCCCTTCACGGCGAGCCGCCGCAGCCTGCGGAAGGTCTGCGTCCGCGCTGCGCCCTGCCCGACAGCGAATGGGCGCGCACCATCCTCGCCCCGCTGGTAACCGCGGCCGGCTATGAGGTGGTGCCCGAGACCAGCGCCGATCCCGAAGTCGTCAGCATCCTGTTCGAAGACGTCTACGAAGCCGCCGCGGCGCTCGGACGGACCCCGCCCGGCCCGGTGATCCGCCTGCGCGATCACCCCGAAGAGAGCCATGCCGGCGCGACCATCTACCGTTACGACCGCGAGGCCCTGCTTGCCGCGCTCGCCGCGACCCGCAAGGCCCGGCCCGCAGGAGGACAGGGGCAATGAGCGAGCTGCTCGTGATCGTCCAGATCGCCGGACGCCGCTGCGCGCTTGGCGCGCATGACGTGAAATCGGTGATCGAGATCGGCGCCATCACCCCGGTGCCGCGCGCGCCCGATTTCATCGCCGGGATCACCGCACTGCGCAGCCAGACACTGACCGTGATCGATTGCCGCCGCGCGCTCGGGCTTGACGATGCCGACGGCCCGACCGACGATCGCGCCGTGGTGGTCGCGAGCGGCGGCCATTCCTACGCGCTGATGGTCGACGCGATCGAGGACATCACCACCGCAGCCGGCGCGCCGGGGCAGGTTCCCGGCGGCTTCGGCGCGGGCTGGTCGCGCGTGGCGATCGGCATGATCGAGACGATGACCGGCCCGGCGCTGCTGATCGATCTGGCCACGCTCATCGCCGGTCCCGAAACCGCGCGCGGCGAAATCGAGGCGGCGGCTTAATCCTATGCTTACCCAATCCGCCTAGGCTGGTGCCCCGGTCCAACGCAGGAATTACCATGAAAACGTGCCTGATCGTCGATGATTCCCGGGTGATCCGGAAGGTTTCGCGGCATATCCTCGAAACCCTCGGCTTTGCGGTCGACGAGGCCGAGAACGGCAAGGCGGCGCTTGAAGCCTGCGAAGAAGTGATGCCCGATGTGGTGCTGCTCGACTGGAACATGCCGGTGATGACCGGGATCGAATTCCTCGCGCACCTGCGCAAGCGCCCCGGCGGCGAAAAGCCCAAGGTGGTGTTCTGCACCACGGAAAACGATGTGGCGCATATCCGCGAAGCGATCGAAGCCGGGGCGGACGAATATGTGATGAAGCCGTTCGACCACGAAACCCTCCAGATCAAGCTGCAACTCGTTGGATTCGCGTGAGCCCCGCGTCGCCCCTTCCCTCCCCCGGCGGCCGGCCGGATGCGCCAGGACTTGGTCCGGCCGCCGACCGCGCGCGCGCCATCCGGGTGATGATCGTCGATGATTCGCTGACGGTCCGCACGATTTTCAAGCGCATGGTCGAAAGCGATCCGGCGCTGGTGCTGGCGGGCACCGCGAGCAGCGGCGAACGCGCCATCGCCCAGCTCGCCGCCGAGCCGGCCGATGTGGTGCTGCTCGATCTCGAAATGCCCGGCATGGGCGGGCTCGATGCGCTCCCCGCGATCCTCGCGACCCCGGCGAACCCGCAGGTGCTGGTGGTCTCCTCGCTGACGATGGACGGGGCCGAGCACACCCTTGCTGCGCTGTCGATGGGAGCGGCCGACACCCTGCTCAAGCCGCGGCCCGGCGGCTTCAACGAGGATTACCGTTCGCAGCTGCTCGGCAAGATCCGCGCGCTCGGTGCCCGCGCGATCGAGGCCGGCACCCCGGCCACGGCGCTGGCCGAACGCTCCTTCGTGCGTCCCGGCGCGGTGCTGCGCCCGCGGCGTCCCGAAGTGGTGGCGATCGGCGCCTCGACCGGCGGGATCCACGCGCTCGGCCTGATGCTCGGCGCGATCGGGCGCGACTGCGAGTTGCCGATCCTGATCACCCAGCACCTGCCCGCCTCGTTCATTCCGGTTTTCGCCCGCCAGGTGGAAAACGCCTGCGGCCGGCCCGCCGATATCGCCGAGGACGGCATGGAAATCCGCCCGGGCCGCATCGCCATAGCCCCCGGCCACGGCCACATGCTGGTGCGTCGCAGCGGCGAACGGCTGTTTACTCGCATCTCCTGCGAACCCGCGCCGAGCGGCTGCGTGCCCTCGGTCGATCCGATGCTCTCCAGCCTGGCGATCGCCTGCGAGGGCCGGGTGCTGGGGGTGATCCTCTCGGGCATGGGCCGCGACGGCCTCAGCGGTGCACAGGAACTGGTCGCGGCCGGCGGCGCGATCTACGCGCAGGATGCCGAAAGCAGCGCGGTGTGGGGAATGCCGGGTGCCGTCGCCAAGGCCGGGCTCGCCAGCGTGATCGCCAGCCCCGAGCGGATCGGCGAGACGATCTCGGCGCAGGCGAGCGTTCCATTGCTGCGGCAAGGCTGAGGCGGGCACGCGTGGAAACCAGCGAAGCCTCGCACCAGATCATTGCCGATCTGCTTGCCGCACGCACCGGCCAGCACCTCACCGAAAGCCGCCGCTGGCGGGTCAATTCCGCGCTGGCGGGCATTTTCCGCGAACACGGCATCAGCAATGTCGACCAGCTCGTCTGCCTGCTCGCCTCGCCGCGCACCGGTCCGGAAAGCCCCGACCTGTCGCAGGAAGTGGTCGAGGCGCTGCTCAACAACGAAACCTATTTCTTCCGCGACAAGCCCACCTTCGACCAGCTGCCGCATGATATCCTGCCCGAACTCGCGCGCCGGCGGCAGGATGTGAAGCGCCTGTCGATCTGGTCGGCGGGCTGCTCGACCGGGCAGGAGGTCTATTCGCTGGCGATGCTTTTCGCCGAGCAGAAGGAACGCTGGCAGGGTTGGACCATCGAGCTGACCGGCACCGATGTCTCGTGCCGTGCGATCAACGCCGCGCGCAGCGGGCTCTACAGCCAGTTCGAGGTGCAGCGCGGACTCGGCGTCACCCAGATGCTGCGCCATTTCGACGAGACTGCCTATGGGTGGCAGATCCGCGACGAGGCGCGCTGCATGGTGCAGTTCCGCCAGCACAACGTGCTCGGCCCTCCACCCGGACGCCACCCTTTCGATCTGGTGCTCTGCCGCAACGTGCTGCTCTACTTCGATCGCACCACCCGTAGCCTCGCCTTCGACCGACTCGCCAGCGCCGTTGCGCCCGACGGCTTCCTGATGCTCGGCGCGGGCGAAACCGTGATCGGGCAGACCGACCGCTTCATGCCGTCACCGCGGCGCGCCAGCTTTTTCGAGCCGCTGAGCGCCGCCGGCGAGGCGCAACAGCGTCGCGTCGGATGATCCGAAATTTGCGGCTGCAAACAGCTGCAGGCTTTACGCTTCCTTAGCCGCTACTCTTTACGATGATCCCTACACCGGCAAGGCAGGGTCGCCCTGCGCCGACAAGGGAAAAGATCGTGTCGCGGACCATAAAGCCCTTGCGCCTGACCCCCACCGGCCTGGTGCTGGTGCCGTTGGCGCTTGCCAGCCTGATTTCCGTGGTGGCCGTGATTGCGATTGGGCTTAACCAGCGGCTCACCATCACCTCGCCCGGCCCGCTGATCACCGCGACGATCCTGGTCTATTCGGCGATCCTCATGCTGCTGGGCCGCAGCACCATCGCCAACGTGCGCGAGCTCGAAGCACTGGGGGTGACCGATTCGCTGACCCGCCTGCCGAATCGCCGCGCGCTGCAAGAGGATGTCGAGCGGATGTCGACCGGCGCCGACGAGGTGGCTCTGGCGCTGATCGACCTCGACAGCTTCAAGCAGGTCAACGACCATTTCGGCCATGCCGTCGGCGACCAACTCATCGAACAATGCGCCGCGATGCTGCGCGAGGTGTGCGGCACCGAGGCGCGCTGCTACCGGCTCGGCGGCGACGAATTCGCTGCGGTGATGAGCGGCAAGGTCGCCGGGACGATCCTCGAAGGCATGTGCCGCACGCTGCTCGAGCGGCTCAACACCCCTTTCTCGATCGACGAGCGGCAGATTTCCGTAGGGGCCAGCATCGGCCTGTCGCGCAGCACCGCCGATCACCGCCTGCCCTCCTCGGAACTTCTGCGCCGCAGCGACGTGGCGATGTACATGTCGAAGCGCGGCGGCAAGATGCGCTGCACCTGGTTCAACGAGAGCTTCGATCGTCGCCGCGAGCGCGTGCGCGAGATCGAGGACGAGATCCGCGTCGGCATCGCCGCCGGCGAATTCGAATTGGCCTATCAGCCGCTGGTCGATGCCGATGGCGGCCGGATTGTCGCGGTCGAGGCCCTGCTGCGCTGGGATCGCGGCGCGCGCCCGCCGATCGGCCCCAATGTGTTCATCCCCGTCGCCGAGGAATCCGGGCTGATCAACCCGCTGGGCCAATGGGTGCTGCGCCGGGCGGTGTGCGACGCGCTGCGCTGGGACGGCATCACCCTGTCGGTGAACATTTCCGCGGCGCAACTGCGCAACCCTGAATTTCCGATCAAGCTGGGCGAAGTGCTCGAGGAAACCGGTTTTCCCCCGCACCGGCTTGAACTCGAAGTCACCGAGACCTGCCTCGTGCTCGATCCGGTGGTGGCCGAGCGCACGCTCGACGTGATCCGCTCCTTCGGCGTGCGGATCGCGCTCGACGACTTCGGCACCGGCTATGCCTCGATCGGCTTCCTGCGGCGCTTCCGCTTCGAAAAACTCAAGCTCGATCGCAGCCTGGTCGAAATCGCCGGCGCGGACGAGGGTAGCCGGGCGATGATGCTGTCAAGCATCGCGCTCGCCCGCGCGCTCAACATGGGGGTCGCCGCCGAAGGGGTGGAGACCGAGGAACAGGCCGAACTGGTGCGCCTGGCAGGCTGCGACCAGATCCAGGGCTGGCTCTATTACCGAGCCCTGCCCGCCGACGAAATCGATCGCCTGATCGATCAGCAGAACCGCAACAATCAAACGGACGAACAAGCAGCATGAGCGCGCTCAAGGACATCGCCACCGATCTCGCCGCAGAACGCGCATCCGATGAAGCGCCAGTGGTGAAGCCGGGCGTCGCCCGCCGGCTCCTCGACTGGTCTGCCGGCCTGTCGATCGGCGCCCGCATCACCATGCTCTTCTCGGTCTATCTGGCCTTTGCGCTGTGTGCCGGGGTGTTCGCGATCGGCGGGCTGATGGAACTTGGCAGCCGGGCCGAGCGGATCAACGTCACGCACGACCATGCGATCGAGGCCGAACGGCTGGTGGCGCACCTGAGCGAAGGCCAGCGCAATGCCGAAATGCTGCTGGTCACGGGCGATCGGGCGCGCGCCGACGCGGCGCTCGACAACCTCGCCGCCGCCGACCGCACGATCGCCGCCCTCACCGAGACAGTGCGCGACAGCAATGTCACCGCCTTCGACCGGCTGGCCCTGATCCGCGAGGGCGTGGCCGATTTCCGCCGGCAGATCGCCGCCTTCGAGGCCGGCGCCGGCGGCTCGCAGCGCCGCGAGAGCCAGGCCCGCGAAGTCGCCGCGACCGGCGGCGCGGTGCTCGAGGCCAGCCGCGAAATGGCGCAGCTTCTGGGCGAAGATGCCGACGCCCGCTCGGATGCGGGGGCCAATCTCATCGCCACCCTGCTGTTCGCGTGGGTCGGCGTGGCCGGGGCGCTGGCCGTGCTCACGCTGGTGGCCCACCGCTATGTCAATCACACGGTCAGCGGGTCGCTGCGCTCGATGGCCGGGCAGATGACCGGGCTCGCTTCGGGCGAAAAAGGCGTGACCATTACCGGCACCGAGCGCCGCGACGAGATCGGCGAGATGGCGCGGGCGCTGGAGGTGTTCCACCGCGCAGGGCTCAGGCTCGAACGGCTCAGCCGCGAACGGGCCGAACGCGCCAAGGCCGAACTCGACGAACAGACCCGCCTCCAGCTCCAGCAGGAAGAAGCCCGGATCGAGCGCGAAAAGATGCTGCGCGATGTCGCCGACCAGTTCGAACGCACCGTCGGCGAAGTCGTCACCGGCGTGGTCGCGGCCTCGAGCCAGCTCCAGAGCACTTCGAAGCTGATGGCGGCCACCGCCGAGCAGACCAGCCAGCGCACCGGCGAAGTGGCCGCCTCGATGGAAGAGGCCAATGCCGGGGCGACCGCCGCAGCCGCCGCGAGCGACGAGTTCGCCATGTCGATCGGCGAGATCAGCCGCCAGGCCGCCTCCTCGGCCGAACTGGCGCGCGAGGCGACCCATTCGGCGCGCGCGGCCGATGTCACCATCAGCGCATTGACCGCATCCGCGCAGCAGGTCGGCGAGATCGTCGAACTGATCCAGAACATCGCCCGGCGCACCAACTTGCTCGCGCTCAACGCCTCGATCGAAGCCGCGCGCGGCGGCGAGGCCGGGCGCGGCTTCGCGGTGGTGGCGAGCGAGGTCAAGGAACTCGCCAACCAGACCAGCCGCGCGACCGAGAAGATCGCCGAGCAGATCCGCGACATGCAGGACACCACCGGGGCCAGCGTCTCGGCGCTTCGCGCGATCGCCGGACAGATCCAGCAGCTCGAAACCACCGCGGTCTC
>Ga0073934_10006258_pt1 | contig 17487 bp, 14 predicted proteins | sample LarsenN4metaG_FD_76834 | JGI IMG/M metagenome (GOLD analysis project Ga0073934, IMG submission 76834) | Hot spring sediment bacterial and archeal communities from British Columbia, Canada, to study Microbial Dark Matter (Phase II) - Larsen... ... | reverse complement strand
TCGACCAGGAACACGCGGTCGGCGTCGCCGTCGAACGCGAGGCCGACGTCGGCGCCGGCGTCGACGACCGCTCGCTGGAGATCCTTGAGGTTCTCGACCTGGATCGGGTCCGCGGGGTGGTTGGGGAACGTGCCGTCGAGCTCCCCGTAGAGCACCGTCAGCTCGAACGGCAGCCCTTCGAAGACCTTCGGGACGACGAGCCCGCCCATGCCGTTCGCGGTGTCGGCGACGACCTTCAGCGGAGCGAGCACGCCGACGTCGACGAACGACCGGACGTGCTGCGCGAACTCCTCGAGCATGTCGCGCACTTCGACCTTGCCGGCGACCTCACCGCGCGAGGTGACCCCCGACGCGACCATCTCCTTGATCTGGAGCAGACCGGTCTGCTCGCCGACGGGAGCCGCGCCGGCCCGGCACATCTTGATCCCGTTGTACTGCGCGGGATTGTGGCTCGCCGTGAACATCGCGGCCGGTGCGTCGAGCTTGCCCGACGCGAAGTAGACGAGATCGGTCGAGCACAGCCCGAGCAGCGTCACGTCGGCACCCGCGAGCGTCACCCCCTCGGTGAACGCGGCGACGAGCGGCTCCGAGGAGGGGCGCATGTCGTGCCCCACGAGGACGTGCTGCGCGCCGGTGAAGTGGGCGAACGCGTTCCCGATCCGACGCGCGAGCGTCTCGTCGATCTCGTCGGGATAGACGCCGCGGACGTCGTAGGCCTTGAAGACGGTGTCGAGCGACAAGGCGGTGCAGCCTATCCGGGTGGTGCGCCTTCGACGGTTGCGGGCTCACGTTGCGGAGGCGGCCAGGCATCGACGCCGTCCCCCTCCACCGGCCGGTGCGCATCGGTGTCGACGTCGTCGTCGTCGGCGGCCGGGGCGGCCGCCGCGTCGGCCGAGAACCTCGGCGCGGAGCGCCACCGCGCGAGGGCGAGCAAGGCCGCGATGCCGAGCAACGTCAGCAGGCGACCGAGCCAGTCGACACCGGTGAGGTCGTAGGTGAGCGACACGTCTCGTTCGGTCGGGATGACCACCATCATGTTCGGCGCGATGCGGTAGGGACCTTCGGCGCCGTGCGCGTTCCAGTTCGGGAAGTACGACGCGCGGACGACGACCGGCACGCCGACCTGGTCGACCGAGAACGAGATCTTGTCGGGCCGCTCCACGACGTCGGAGACCTCGACCGCCGGGAGCCGCTCACGGGGCGCGTCGGCGAGCTCGTCGACGTCGATGCGCAGCCACTCGTCGGGACCCGACGCCGTCCACGGGCGGTCGAGGAGCTCGCCGTCGCGCCACCAGCGCGCCGCGTCGCACTCCCAGCCCCCGAGCTCCGCCTGCGATGCGTTCTGATCGGGCCAGGGTTGGTCCCAGCACTCCTCGTAGGTTCCGCCCGACGTGCGCGCGACGACGGGCTCGTAGCGCAGGCCCTCGACGAGCGCCCAGCCGTCGATCTCGTAGACCTTCCAGCCCTTCGGGTCGAAGGTGTCGACGTCGGGGATCTCCGCGGCCAGCTCCAGGTTGGGGTGTGCGTCGGCCTTCGCCTGCGCTTCGGGAGTCCATGCCATGTAGTAGCGGACGCCGAGCATCCGCATGTGCTCGACGCCCTGGTCGAAGTCCTCGAGTGTGCCGTACACGAGGCCGCGCACCGGGTTCGACGGCCGCTTCGCCACCTCGCTCACCGTCAGGAAGTGGAACGAGGTGGTGGCCGACGACTCGAAGTACAAGCCCTCCATCGAACCGATCTTGCCGTCGGTCCAGTACGGGATGAGCTCGAGCGCGAGCGACGTGCCGTAGGTGTTGATGGGATCGGGGTCGCCCGCGGATGGCTCCCAGAGCAGGCGACCGGGCTCGAGCGTGTCGAGCGTGTCCATGATGAGCTTGTACTCGGGCCAGGCCGGCTTCTTCTCGTACCCCTCGTAGTTCCAGCGCGCCCAACCCTGCGGGACGATGCTCGGGTTGTCGTCGCGCGCGTCCCAGGCGTGGTTGATCCCGTACGCACCGACGACCACGACGAGCCCGGCGAGCCCCGCACGAGCGAGGAGTGCGGCACGCGCGCGCACCCACGGCTCCTGCAGCCCGGGCGGCGGTTCCCACCCGGGAGGCTCGCGGTCGAAGTCGCGCATCGCCACGACCTCGACCGCTTGCGTGCGCAACGCGGGATCGACGACGCCGTGCTCGTCGCGCGCGATGCGAATCCACTCCTGCGCGCGCGCGTCGTGGAGATCGCCCTCGCTGATCCAGCGGAAGGTCCAGCGCGCCGCGAGGGCACCGAGCCGCAGCAGTTCGGTCGCGCCCATCGCCGCGAGGAAGCCCCACGTGAGCAACCAGAACGGCAGCCAGCGCGCGTTCCACACCGCGTGCTCCGGCCACTGCACGAACAGCACGCCGACCGTCACGGCCGCGACGAGCAAGACGAGCGTCACCGCACGCCGGTACCAGCCGGCCGCGACGACGGCGACGGCCGCGAGGGCGAACACCCACCACGGCAGCCGGAGGTACGCCTCGCTCCCACCGGTCGCCTGGAACCCGCGCGCGAAGCCCTCGATCGTGCGCTCGACCGGGCCGGGTACCGGCAACCAGCCCCACAACGACCAGTCGCCCTGCGGGCGCAACTTCCCGTACCGCATGCTCTGCGTGTAGTTGTGCCGCGCGAGCAGCGGAAGGCTCCACACCGCGGTCAGGGCGATGGCGGTCGCGCCGATGGGCAGCGCGAGCGGCCACGTGCGCAGCGGTCGACGCGCGAGCCAGAGCAGCACCGCCAGGAGCGCGACGAAGAAGGCGACGACGACGTGCGACATCGCCGACGCCGCGATGAGGACCGCGGGGAGCCAGCGCCGCTCGCCCGTGTCCAGGGTGCGCGCGAGCGCACCCAGTCCGAAGAGGCCCAGGGCGAGCGCCAGCGTGAACGAGAACTCGCCCGCGAGCGTGCTCGAGAGGTTCCCGCCGTAGATCTGCCAACCCGAGCGCGTCTGGAGCAGCGTCCCGAGCGCGGCGACCGCGAACGCCGGCGGCGCGGGCCACGGCGCGCGGATCCCGCGTGCGAAGGAGTACGCGGCGGCGGGCAGCAGCAGCGGCCCCGACACCGTGACCCACTTGAACGCGACCTCGTAGGGGACGGGGGTCAGCCACTCGATGAGCGCGATGAGGACCGCGGGAAGGGGGAAGTAGTAGTGCCCGGCCGGGAAGCCGGCGTACCAGTCGGGCGCCCAGCCCGACAGCCGCAGCTTCGTGAACCAGTTGTCGGCGAGGAAGTCGGGCCACCACACGTGGGCGCCCATGTCGCCGCCGTTCGTGGTGGTCTTCGAGAACAGGTCGCCGAAGCGGATGTCGGTGAGCGGCCAGACGTCCGCGTTGGGATTGAGGATCGTGAGCACGACGAGCGTCGCGCCCGCGACGACGACCCAGCCTGCCGCTCGTTCCCACGACGCGAGACGGGCCGCGCGCGCGGGGTCGTCGCGCGCGGGGTCGTCGCGCGCGTCGTCGAAGACCGGTTCCTCCACCGTCGCCATGATGGCAGCTGGCGCGGCCCGGTCCCGGGCGCGCGACCCGATGGTCAGCGAGGGCCTCAGCGAGCGGCGCGGGCGAGCTCGAGCACCTCGTCGAGCGAGAGCACGTCACCCTGCTCCTCCCAGGTGTTCGCCTCACACCGGGCGCACCGGTGGAATACGATGTCGTGACCGGCGATCCGCATGCGGATCGTGATCAGCGCGCCCTTCGCACATCCTGTGCACACGTGCATTCCATGCCTCCCAGCGTCCAGGAACCGCCAGACGTACATCGGTCCCGCTGAACACCGACTGAAGCGATCACGGGGTGACATTGGCCACTGAACGTGGGTTTTGCACCCGAAGTTGGACGTGCGCCCTCAAGTTCCCAGGGCGGCGACCACTGCCAGCAGGTTGAAGCCCAGGTGGAGGAGGATCGAACGCGAGAGCTCCCCCGTCCGCTGGGCCCAGTGCGCCGACAGCGCCCCCAGGCCCACCAGCGCGGGCAGGGCGACGACCGACCCCAGCGAGAAGTCGAGCAGGTGGACCACCCCGAACGCGAGCGCCGAGGCGGTGATCGCCACCGGGACCGTGTAGCGCGCGAGCAGCGAGCGCAGGAGCAACCCGCGAAAGACCAGCTCCTCGAGCACCGGAGCGAGCAGGCCGGCGCTCACGGCGAGCACCGCGAGCATCGGGCCGCCCGCGTCGTTGAGCAGCTCGACGACCTCCTGCTCGTCGTCGACGAGGTTCTGCAGGGGGGCCAGCACCAGCCCGGCGCCGATGGCGACACCCGTCCCCGCGGGGACGGCCCACCAGTCCCGGGCGCGCACGACGAGGCCGAGGTCGCGGCGCAGCGAGCCCGTCCCCCGCCTCCGGACGACCACGAGCGCACCGCCACCGAGGATGCCGTAGAGCACCGCCGAGCTCGCGAGCATCTCCGGCCAGTCCGTCTCCTCGTCGGCGTCGGCGACCTCGCCGCGGCGTTCGGCGTCGCGCTCGCGGTCGGTCGTCGTCGACACGTCGACGTACGACGCGACGACGACGCTGAGGAGCAACGCCGCGACCCAGACGTACACCGCGTCCCGGATGCGCAGCCGGGCCACACCGTAAGCCGCGGTCTGGTCGGATGTGCCCATCACGAGGAGGGTATCGGCGCCACTCGGGAACCATGCGGCGCGGCGCCGGCGTTGCAGCTCCCCGGGTCGGCGGACGCCGCGCCGGGCCGTAGCATGGGGAAACCGTCCCGCCTGGAGCGCCGATGAGCCGCACCCCCGAAGACCAGTGGCGCCCGCCCGAGCCGCCCAACCGGCAGCCCCGGCCGGGGGGCCCTCGCCCCGCGGCCCGTCCCCGCTGGACACCGTGGATCGTGATCGCAGTGCTCGTCACGGCCCTGCTCGTCTGGCAGGCGGCACCGGGCGGCGACGGCGAGCGCGTCGAGCTCGACTACGGCGAGTTCCGCCAGCTCGTCGCGGAGGACCGCGTCGACTCGATCGACTACGAGTCGTCGAGCGGCGACATCGAGGGCGCGTTCGTCGACGGCTACAGCCAGGACGGCAAGACCGAGTTCTCGACGCAGGGACCGCGCGACCAGCTCCCCGACGCCGACGTCGAGCTGCTCGACGAGCACGGCGTCGACCGCAACTACGACTCGGCACCGTCCGACTGGTTCGGTTCGGTCCTGTACCTGCTGCTGCCGGTCCTGTTGCTCAGCGGCTTCTTCGTGTGGATGAGCCGGCGCGCGCAGGGCCAGATGGGCGCCGTGATGAACATCGGGCGTTCGCGCGCCAAGGTGTACGCGACCGACAAGCCCAAGACCACCTTCGCCGATGTCGCCGGGTACAGCGCGGTGAAGGAAGAGATCAAGGAGGTCGTCGACTTCCTGAAGATGCCGGGCAAGTTCAAGGACATCGGCGCCCGCATCCCGAAGGGAGTCCTGCTCGTGGGTCCGCCCGGCACGGGCAAGACGCTGATCGCGCGGGCGGTCGCCGGCGAGGCGGGCGTCCCGTTCGTGTCGATCACCGGTTCCGACTTCATGGAGATGTTCGTCGGTGTCGGCGCCGCGCGCGTTCGCGACCTCTTCCAGACGGCGCGCAAACAGGCGCCAGCGATCATCTTCGTCGACGAGATCGACTCCATCGGCCGCAAGCGGGGCGCCGGCCTCGGGGGCGGTCACGACGAGCGCGAGCAGACGCTCAACCAGATGCTCGCCGAGATGGACGGCTTCGAGGCCACCGAAGGCATCGTGATGATGGCCGCGACCAACCGCCCCGACATCCTCGACCCGGCGCTGTTGCGCCCGGGCCGCTTCGACCGCCAGATCCTCGTGCCGCTGCCGACCCAGGACGAGCGGCGCGAGATCCTCGCGGTCCACTTCCGCGACAAGAAGATCGACCCCGACGTCGACATCGACGTGCTGGCGCGCGGCACGCCCGGCATGAGCGGCGCCGACCTCGCCAACCTCGTCAACGAGGCGGCGCTGTTCGCAGTCAGACGCGGGCGCAGGAGGTGCACAAGCAGGACTTCGACGCCGCGCGCGATCGCGTGATGATGGGTCTGCGCCGCGAGTCGCTGATGCTGTCGGAGGAGGAGAAGGAGATCGTCGCGTACCACGAGGGTGGACACGCCGTGTGTGCGTACGTCCTCGAGCACGCCGACCCGCTGCACAAGGTGACCATCCTGCCGACCGGAATGGCGCTCGGCGTCACGCAGCAGCTCCCGTTGGAGGAGCGGCACATCTACAAGCGTGAGTACATCGCCGACTCGATCGTCGTGCGCCTCGGTGGCCGCATCGCCGAGGAGATCGTGTTCGGTCACCAGTCGACGGGCGCGAACAACGACCTCGTCGGCAACACCGAGCTCGCCCGCAAGATGGTGCGCGAGTGGGGCATGTCCGACCGCATCGGTCCGATGGCGTGGGGCTCGCAGGGCGCGGTGTTCCTCGGCGAAGACCTGATGCACTCGCGCGACTACAGCGACGAGACCGCGCGAGTCATCGACGAAGAGGTCGAGCGCATCCTGCGTGAGGAAGAGGACCGCTGCCGCAAGCTGCTGACGGAGTACCGGCCCGGGCTCGACGCGGTCGCGGAGGCGCTCCTCGAGAAGGAGACCCTCGACGGGTCGGAGGTCGAGGCACTCGTCGACGCCGCGATGGGCCGCAAGGTCGGCGGGCCGCGCAAGATCGTGCACGCCGACGGCACCGAGGACGAGGCCGATCGCGAGCTGGGCGGCGTCGCGGCCCCGACGGGCGAAGGCGGCGACGTCGTCGCGCCGCTGCGACCGGCGGGTGCGGGCGACTGATCGCCCCTAGCCCTCGCGCAACTGCGCGAGCGCGCCCCATACCTCGGCGGCCTCGAACGCGCCGGTGAAGGACGCGCGCGTCACGCCTTCGGCGTCGACGACGACCGTGATCGGCGCCGCTTCTATGGAGTAACGGCGGTGCAGCTCGGGATCGGTCTGGAACTCGACCTCGACGACCGCGACGTCGGCGGACTCCAGCGGGTGCAGCTTGTCGGCAAGGCCGCGGCACGACTCGCACGCACGGGACGACCACAGCACGACGAGCCACGGCGCGTCCGCGCGCGGAAAGTCGTGCCGGTCGAGTTGCTGGGGGACGAGCGTGCGCCCCTGGAAGGGCGCGGCCGACCGCTTCCGCCGATCGAGCGTCCACGCGATCGCCGCGGCCGCGACGACGAGCACCGCCGCGAGCACGACTCGCGTCGTCACCGGCCGTCCCGGACGGGGATGGCGGGCGCGCGCGACACGTCGTCGGCGCCGACGAGCAGCCGCTCGACCACGACCGAGCCCGAGGCGACCACCGCGATCGCCGCGTCGGCACCCGCGACCTCGGCGGCGTCGAACACGACGCGCTGACCGGCGTCGACGACGCGTGCGAGCGCACGGGGGCGCTCGACGCGGCCGCGGCTCGACACCTCCACCTCCATCTCGACCGGCCGCGCGCCCGGGTTCGTCACGGTGATCGACGCCGCGACGCCGTCGACGTGGGGGTACACGACGACCCACCTCCGTGCCGGCGACACCGTCGCGGCAACGGCGGCGTCGCCGGTGCCCGCGGTCGAACCGCCCCGCGCCGCGAGCTCGGCGACGACCTCGGATCCCGCTGACGCCTCGACCGCGAGCGAGAACTCGCGGTCGGGTGGCACCGCGACGCAGGCGGCGGACGGGGGCTCGGCGCACGCGCCGAGCTGCACCCACACGACACTGCCCGCGGGGACGGTGGCCGTGACCGGGTCGACCACGACGTCGGGCCCGACGGTCGCGAACACGTCGACGTCGGCGGTCGCGTCACCCGGGTTGAGCAGCGCGAGCGCGCCGGTCGTGCCGGTCGTCGAGGTCGCCGTCGCGAGCGTCCACGAGCCCGACGGCGCGAGCACGCCGAGCGAGCGCGTCACGCCCACGGGCGGCGCATCCGGACCGAACACCACCGACTGCTCGACGACGACCCGGCCGATCCCGGCGCGCACGCCGACGCCGACCTGGTCGAGGCGTACGGCGTACTCGTGGATCGGAACGGTGACGCGAGAGCGGCGCGGGACGTCGAGCGAGGTGAGCGCGTCGGTCGGCTGCGGACCGTTCGGCGTGTAGAGCGTGACGTCGACCTTGGCGTCGGTGCCGAGCGGGTTGAAGATGACGAGGTGTTGCTCGACGCCGCGCGCGGTGGTGCCGGCCGCGACGTACCACTCCGTGGCCGTGGTCGACGCGCACGGGTTCGCCGCGAGCGCGGTCGGGGCGACGAGACCCGACTCGACCACGACCGAGTGCGAGAAGGCCTCGACGACCACGCCACCGGCGGGACCGAGCTCGGCGCGCGGCACGCGGCTCACCGATCGCGCCGGCACCTCGACCTCTCGGACGACAGGCGCGGTCGCGTCGTCGGGGTAGGTCGTGACCACCGTGGTCTCCGGCTCGTCGCCCACGTTCGTCAGGAGCAGCACCTCGGCGTCGGTTGCGATCGACGCGGGTGGGCCCGGGCAGAACCAGCCCGTCGAACGGGTCGTGGTCGGAGCGACCACCGTTGCGTCACGAAGGTCGTCGGCGCGCGGGACGGTGACGCGGTCCGGGTCTCCGGCGACGAAGGCGACGAGTGCGAGCGCGAGCAGCAGCACCGCGATGGGAAGGCGCCGGCCGGTCATCGAGCCGGGCCCTGCGACTCCCGGGCGCGCGGTCGTGCCCGCCACCACACCGCCACCACGGCCAGCCACACCACGATCTGCGCGTAGACGAGGTTGACGCCTCCGTCGAACGACACGTCCACGCGGCCGCGCGCTTCGAGGTCGAACGCGTTGGTCCATCCGAACGCGTCCTGGCGCGCCAGCGCCGAGCCGCCGGACGCGGCACGCCAGCCGTCGTCGGCGGCCTCGGCCCACAGCAGCGTTCCGGGCCCGGCCGGTCGGGTCGCGGACAGCGGGCCGTGCACCGCCTCACCACCCGAGAGGTCGACGCGCGTCGCGGTCGCCAACGGATCGGCGGCCGGCGCATCCGCGACGCTGGCGGGATCGACGACGGTCAGCCGCGGCGTCCAGTGTTCGTTCTCGTAGACGATGGCGGCCCGTTCGACTCGCGAGACCGTCAGGTCGAGTTGGGCGGCGAGGCGCTCGGCGACACGCGCGTCGAGCCCGGCGCGCCGGCCGGAATCGGGCGCGGCCCGCTCCACGACGGCGACGTACCGGACCGCGATCGGCGCGAGGAGGTGCCCGAGCCGGACGGTGTCGCCATCTCGGACGAGCTCGATGGCACGCGCGAGCGCGCGCTCGGCGTCGCCGCGCGGCGGTGCCCACAGGTCACGAACGTCGCCCGAGCCGTCCCGGGTCAGCAGGTAACCGATGCCGTCGACGACGTGCGGCTCGCCGGGAAGGATCGTCGGATCGCCGAGCCAGAGCACCCGGAAGCCGCCGGCCTGGGCGTCGTCGCCCATCCACTCGAACCGGCGCGCCCAGTCGTCGGCGGCCGGGCCCCAACGCCCCTGGGCCGCGTCCGCGGCGAGACCCATGATCGGCAGCGCGAGCCCCAACGCGGCCGCGACCGCGGCGAGTTGCCGCCAGCCGAAGTGGAAGGTGCGTAGCTCCTCGGTGAACGCGGCGACACCGAGACCGATCGCGAGCGCGAGCCCGAGCGCCGCGGGGACCAGCACGCCCTCGCGCGCGGGCATCGGCACCGTGGTGTCGAGCCGCGCGGGCAGCCACGCGACGACCCACGAGACGATCGCCAGCGTCCAGGCCCGGCCGGCCCACGCGAGCCGCGGCCCGGTTGCGGCCGCGAGCGGCAGCAGCGCGGCGACGATCAAGCCCCACGGCGCGAGGCCCGAGCCCGCGCGCCCCGTCTGGAACGCGACCACCTCCGCGAGGGCGAGACGAGCGCGCGGCAGGAGCCCGAACGACGCCGCGTCGGCGCCGATCAACGACCATGACCACGGCGCGAGCAGCACGAACGCGCCGCCGGTCGCGGCCACCGCCAGGCCGGCGGAGCGCAGCGAGAGTCGCAGGCCGCCGACGAACGGCACGGCGAGCACGAACGCGACACCGATCACGAGCGCGAGCAGTACGGCCGGGGGCCAGACCGCGGTGGCCACCGCGAGCAGCAACGTCGACGTCAGGACGCCGCGCACGCGCGCGCGGTTCGTCGCACCTGCGGCCGCGGCGCGCATGAGCGCGTTGAAGAGGAAGGGCGCGATCGCGTAGACGAGCAACGGACCGAGGTGCCCCTCGCCGTACGCGTTGCGAACGACGGGGTTCGCCACGTAGGCGAGCGCGGTGACGACCGCGGGCATGCTCGACGACGCGAGCGGACGAGCGAGCCGGTACGCGCCCCAGGCGCCGACCGGGAACGCGCCCGCGACGAGGATCGTCCGTGCGAGATCCGTGTCGCCGAACAACACGGTCGACAGCACCGCCATGAGCCCGAACGCCGGCGGTCCGGGCGTGTCCGCACCGACCATCGCGTAGCGCCACGATGACACGAAGGTCGACCACAACGCGCCCGCGCCGGGCCAATCACGGAACTGGCCGACCTCGGGAACACGGTCGAGCACGAGCGAGCGTGAACCCACGGCGAGCACGACCACGATCACCGATGCGAGCACGACGTGACCGCGGCGGAGGCGTACACGCGCGCTGCTCACCGCAGCACGCGTGCGCGTCGACATCTCGGCCAGGCGGTCACCGGCGTGCAGGCGGTACGAGATCAGCGTGCGCACGCGAGCGCTCCCGCGCACCATGAGATCGCGCACCTCGCCGTCTTCGACCCGGCGCAGCGCCTGCGCGTCGTGGCGGGCGCGGCGGACGTCGCCGAGCCGCCGGAGGTTCGCTCCCCATCCGGCGAGCAGCGCGAGCGCGCGGCGCGGTCGCCGCGCGACCACGTACGCGATCGCCTCGACGACATTGAGCAGGAACGCGACCGGGAGGACCCAGACGAGCGCGAGCGGGGAATACGCCTTCATCAGCACGCGCACACGCCCGCGCGTCCACGCGCGCAGATCCGCATGGTCGTCGCGACGGAGTGACGGGCGCGCGTCCTGGAGCGTTGCCTGCCGGTGCCGAACCCGCGCGTCGGGCGCGACGAGGACGCGCGCACCGGCAAGCCGCGCGCGCCAGCACAGGTCGACGTCGTCGGAGCCCGGGAACGTGTGCTCGTCGAAGCCGCCGAGCTCGTGGAAGAGGTCGGTGCGTACGAGCATCGCCGCGTTGGAGACGAAGAACACGTCCCGCACGGCGTCGTGCTGCTCCTGGTCGACCTCGCCCGGTTCGATCGCGGAGAACGGGACGCCGTAGTGGTCGACCGCCATCCCGACCTCGAGCAGCACGTTGGGGTCGTCGTAGTCGACCAGCTTCGGCCCGACGATCCCCGCGTTCGAGCGGTACGCCTCCTCGACCATGATCCGCACGGCGTCGGGCGCGAGGACGACGTCGTCGTGGCAGAAGAGCAGGAAGGTGGCACCTTCGACCGTCGTGATCACGTCGTTGGCAGCCGCCGCGAAGCCGACGTTCGCGGGAAGCCGGCGGACGAAGGCGTGCGGCATCGTCGCCGCGATGCGCGGGGTCGGGTCGTCGGCCGAGCCGCTGTCGAGCACCAGGACGGACAGTGCCGGATACTCCTGCGCGGCGAGGCTGGCGACCGCGTCCTCGAGGCCGGCCCCCGGATCGGACGTGACGACGACGGCGACGACGGACGGCGCGGCGACGGCCGGCTCGACCTCCTCGTCCTCGGCAGCCCCACCCGCCTCGTCCGCGACGGGTTCGGGCGGGGCGCTGGGCGCGTCGGCCGGAGCCTCCTGGTGCGCCCCGTGCTCCTGCCCCGGCGCGAGGAGGGCCGGCCCCGTGTCCGGGTCGGGCGTGTCCATGGGCCGGGCGAGGATAGCGCCGAAGGGCTTGTGCGAGGCATCACGAATGCTTGCAATAGTTAGCAACGTGTGTTAGCGTCGCGAGCATTCCGAGCAGGAGAAGCGCAATGGACGTACGCAAGACGGTCACCGACGCGGGCTACATCGCGATCGGTCTCGGCGTGATGGGTGCCCAGCGCGCGGCGGCGCGCGCGGCGGCGCTGCGGGCGCAGCTCGACAGCACGTCGGAGTGCCTCGCCGGGCGCGGCAAGGAGTTCGAGACCCGGGCCCGCGAAGCCGTGGGCCGGGTGCAGGAATTGGGCAGCGAGGTGACGGCCCGCTTCGAGCCGCTCGTCGAGCAGTTCCAGGCACGCGTCGCTCAGCTCCCCGAGCAGGTCGTGCAGGCGGTGGAGCCCGTGACGGCGCTCGTGCGCGAGCGCCTCGGCACTGCGGCCGCGTGATCGAACGCACGCTCTAACCTCGGGCCGTGCTCACGGCCCTCGCGGGCGGCGTCGGCGCCGCCCGCTTCCTTGCGGGGCTCGTGCGGGCCGTGCCGCCCGCCGAGGTCGTCGCGATCGTCAACACCGCCGACGACGAAGAGTTCCACGGCCTGCACGTGTCCCCCGATCTCGACTCGGTCACCTACACGCTGGCGGGCGCGTCCAACTCCGAGCAGGGCTGGGGCCTCGCCGGCGAGTCGTTCCGTGTGCTCGATGCGCTCGCGCGCTACGGCGTCGAGACGTGGTTCCGCCTCGGCGACCTCGATCTCGCGACCCATCTGTTCCGCACCCAGCGGCTGCGCGCGGGAGCGCCGCTGTCGACCGTCACCGCCGAGATCGCGCGCGCCTGGGGCGTCGGCACGCGCCTGCTGCCGATGACCGACGACCGCGTGGCGACGAGGATCTCCGTGCGTCGTGACGGAGGCGTGCACGAGTGCAAGATGCAGGAGTGGTTCGTGCGCGACCGCGCCGAGCCCGAGGTCGTGTCGGTTCGGTTCGAGGGGGCGTCGACCGCCCGGCCTGCGCCCGGCGTCCTCGACGCGCTCGAAGCCGCGGAAGCGATCGTCGTGTGCCCGTCGAACCCCGTGATCTCGATCGGGCCCCTGCTGGCCGTGCCCGGAATCCGCGACGCGCTCGTCGCGCGGCGTGACCGCGTCGTGGCGATCAGCCCGATCGTCGGCGGGGCGCCGGTCAAGGGACCCGCCGACCGCTTGATGGCCCCGCTCGGGATCGAGGTGTCGTGCGCCGGCGTCGCCCGGGCCTACGCCGACTTCTGCTCGGCGCTCGTGATCGACGAGATCGACTCGGGCGCCGCGGAGGCAGTCGAGGCCGCAGGAGTGCGCGCCGTCGTCGCCGACACCATGATGCGCAGCCCCGAGGTCGCGGCCGCGCTCGCGCGCCGGACGCTCGCGGCCGTCGCGTAGCCCATGCTGACGATCGTCCCCGTCGGTGGGCTGGGCGAGGTGCGACCCGGCGACGAGATCGCCGACCTCGTCCTCGAGCAGACGGAGCTCGCCGACGGCGACTGCCTCGTCGTCACGCAGAAGATCGTGTCGAAGGCCGAAGGCCGGTTGGTCTCGTTGGACCCCGACGACCTGGCGGCGCGGCGCGCGCTCGTCGAGGCGGAATCGGTACGCATCGTGCGCCGGCGCGGCGACTTGATCATCAGCGAGACGCGGCACGGATTCGTGTGCGCGAACGCCGGCGTCGACCTGTCGAACGTCGAAGCGGGGTATGCGGCGCTGCTGCCAGTGGACGCCGACCGCTCGGCCAGGCACATCCGGGACGCGGTGCGGGCGCGTTGCGGGTCCGAGGTTGCGGTGATCGTGTCCGACACCTTTGGGCGGCCCTGGCGGCGCGGTCTGACCGACGTCGCCATCGGCGTCAGCGGGATCGCGGCGGTCGTCGACCTGCGGGACACGCCCGACGCGCTCGGGCGCACCCTGCACGTCACCGAGGTCGCCATCGCCGACGAGATCGCGGCCGCCGCCGAGCTCGTGATGGGCAAGGCCGCGGGAATACCCGTCGCGATCGTGCGCGGCCTCGATCGGGCGTGGCTGCGCGAAGGTTCCGTCCGCGAGCTCGTGCGGCCACCGCACGAGGACCTGTTCCGGTGAGCGCCGGCCCGGCGCGCATCCCGCAGTTCCTCGAAGCGCGCCGGTCGATCCGCGCGTTCACGAACGATCCGGTCGACCGCCGCGTGCTCGACGCGCTCGTCGAGGCCGCGTGCACCGCGCCCGCGCCGCACCACTCGCGGCCGTGGCGGTTCGTCGTCGTCGACACACCCGCCGGAAAGGCCGCGCTGGCCGAGGGCATGGGTGCGCGGTGGCGACTCGACCTCGCGGCCGACGGCGTCGACGCCGGCCGCATCGACGAGCTCGTCGACTCGTCGTACCGGAAGCTGACGGGCGCCCCCGCTCTCGTCGTCGGATGCCTCACGTGGGATGGGCTCGACCGCTATCCCGACGAACGCCGTCAGCGCGCGGAGTGGGGCATGGCGCTGCTCTCGCTCGGCGCCGCGATCGAGAACCTGATGCTCGCCGCGTCGGCGCGCTCGCTCGCGTCATGCTGGGTGGCCGCGCCGATCTTCTGCCCGGAGGAAGCACGCGACGCGCTCGCCCTCGACGAGGAATGGCTCCCGCACGCGCTCGTGATGGTCGGCGTCCCCGACCCCGACTACCGCCCCCGCCCCCGCCCCCCCATCCCCCTCGACGCCCTACGCCGTCACTCGTGAAACCTGCGCCGAATCCGGTGCTCTGAGCATCGTTCCGGGCGCAGGAATGTGGGCGCGCACCGCACGTACAACCTCGACGGCACCGTTGCGGACGTCTTGTCGACGAGCTTTGACGACGATCCAACCGGTCGCGTAGATCTCGTTACGCCGCCGATCGTCGCGAGCTATCGAGAACTCGTCGAGGTGGTAGGCATCGCTCTCGTATTCCACCCCGATCTTGTACGACGGGATGCCGATGTCAAGCCGCGCTACGAAGCGGCCGGCGCCGTCGTAGATCTCGTACTGCGGCACAAGGTCGGGCAGCCCGGCACGCCGGAGGATTTGCAGCAACTTCGTCTCCATCTCGCTTTCCGTCGGCCGCTGCAGCGCGTTCCAGCGATCGAGCGCGGCTCGCGTCACCCGGATGCCCGGAACTCCCCGCCGTGCATGCCGGCGCAACATCGAACCCATCGACTCGATCGTGATCAAGCGCTTGCGACGCATCGCATGGAACACCCGCTCGACGAAGTCAGCCGATCGGTAGATGGCCGCGAGCTGGATCGCGACGAGCTCCGGCCTCGTCACCGGGATCCCGTCGATGAGCTGCGTGTCGCCGGGGAGTACGAGCGAACGCTCGTGCACCACGAGTTCCGGGTGCTTCGTCCTCGACCAACGCGGCGTCGTCACTTCGACGACCGCGCGGTTTCCTCCGGGCACGTCGTAGAACGCAGCAGCGGATCGATGCGAGACCACCGCGTGCGGGGCACCGGCCAGGCAGGCAGCCCGCACGCGGCCGCGCCATGTGAGCGGTGCGCCCGGCGCGAGATAGACGCCGTCGTACAGCGTGGTCCACTCCAGCAAGCGGCACCGCGAGATCTGGTTCTCCGTCATGCCACACCGCCGGGCCTGCTCAATGGAGAAGACGCCGTCGGCCTGCGCGGCGGCCTTGTACAGCGCTCGCTTCGCGTCCTTCACGCCGACAGACTGCCGCGACGCTGAGACAACTACGTTCTTGCGCCGAATGCCGTGGCTCAGGCACTGACTTCGGCGCAAGAACGCTCAGCGCGTGCGGGCGGTGCGTTGGCCTTTGAAGTGTTCGAGGGTGCGCGCGACGCCTTCGTCGAGCGTCGTCCACGGCTTCCAGCCCAGATGGAGCTCGGCCCGTGCAGGGTCGAGAGCGCTGCGCTGCAGCTCGCCGGTGCGTGGCGGCTCGTAGCGCGCCGGCTCCTTGAACCCGGTGAGACGCGCCATCGTGTCGTAGAGCTGCTGCACGCTCGTCTCGACGCCCGTGCCGATGTTGCACAGCAGGCCGCCGCCGCGCTCGACCGAACGCACGAACGCGTCGACGACGTCGTCGACGTAGACGAAGTCGCGCGTCTGGCTGCCGTCGCCGAAGATCGTGGGGCGCTCGCGGCTCAGCAGCTTGCCCGCGAAGATCGACACGACGCCTGCTTCACCATGGGGATCCTGGCGCGGCCCGTACACGTTCGCGAGCGCCAGCGCCGTGTACTCGAGGCCACGCACCTGCCGGTAGTAGTGCAGGTAATCGCCCACGGCCTTCTTCGCCACGCCGTACGGCGACTCCGGTCGTTGCGGGTGCCCCTCACGAACCGGGATCTCTTCGGGCGTCCCGTAGAGCGTTCCGCCCGACGCGGCGAACACGATCTTCGACACTCCCGCCGCGAGCGCCCCCTCGCAGATCTGGAGCGAGCCGATGATGTTGACGGTCGCGTCGAACGCCGGACGCTGCACCGACACCCGCACGTCGGCCTGCGCCGCCAGGTGGAACACGACGTCGGGGCGGTGGTGCGCGATGAAGTCGATGAGCGCCGGGGACGAGACGTCGAGGCGGGAGAACGAGAACTGGCGGCCGGGCAGCGAGCGAGCCTCGCCGAGGTTCGCGAGCGATCCGGTCGAGAGGTCGTCGACGACGTCGACGCGCCAACCCTCCGCCAGCAACCGGTCGACGAGCGTCGATCCGATGAACCCGGCCCCACCCGTCACCAGCGCCTTCACGGGGGGCACCCTACGCGAAGCTACGCGCGCTCGGCGGGTACTCGACCGCCCGAGATCTGGGTCCCGGCCGCCACCGAGGCGTGGGCGCCGACGATCGTGTACGCGCCGAGCGCGACGTCGGGCTTGAGCACCGCCTCGGCGCCGACGACCGAGTCCCGAACGCTGCAGCCGTGCGACACCCGCGCTCCCGCGTGTACGACCGCCCCGTCGAGCTCGGCGCCGCGCTCGACCACGGCGTGCGCGCCGACCACCGATCGTCGCACCGATGCCGCCGACTCGATCCGCGCGCCCGGCGCGAGGAGCACCGGCGCGACGACCTCCGCACCGGGCTCGACGGTCACCTCGCCGGTGATCCACACGCCGGGTTCGAGCTCGCGGGCACCGGGGGCCGGTGGCCGGCCCGCCGTCCCCGCGAGGAGGTCGAGGTTCCCGCGGACGTAGTTCTCCGCCGTCCCGATGTCGAGCCAATACGCGTCGCTCGGGTAGCCGTACAGCCGACCCGGCTGCTCGAGCATCCGCGGGAACGTCTCACGCTCGACCGAGACGTTGAGTCGCGGCGGAACCCGTTCCAGGAAGGAGGGCTCGAGGACGTAGGTCCCGGCGTTGATCCAGTTGCTCGGCGCCCGGCCGGGTGGCGGCTTCTCGACGAACGCGATCACCTGCCCGTCGGCGCGGGTCGGGACCACGCCGAACGCGCTGGGGTCGTCGACCTGCGTCAGTGCGATGGTCGCCTCTGCGCCACGCTCGTCGTGGAAGCGGACCATCGCGTCGAGGTCGAGTCGGGTGAGGATGTCGCTGTTGCAGACGACGAAGCGCTCGTCGATCCCCTCGGCGGCGTACCGGATGGCGCCCGCGGTGCCCAGGGGCTCGTCCTCGACCGCGTAGCGCAGGCGCACGTCGCCGAAGCGGTCGTCGGTGAAGTGCCGGTGGAACGCGTCCGGGAGGT
>Ga0073934_10006257_pt1 | contig 17490 bp, 16 predicted proteins | sample LarsenN4metaG_FD_76834 | JGI IMG/M metagenome (GOLD analysis project Ga0073934, IMG submission 76834) | Hot spring sediment bacterial and archeal communities from British Columbia, Canada, to study Microbial Dark Matter (Phase II) - Larsen... ... | reverse complement strand
GGCCTGATGCAAATAGCGCGAAACGTCGGTGACATACGGATCGATTTGTTCGTCGAACCGGCGATATTCCTGCAAAATCGCTTCGGCAGCAAGCGGCGCTTTTCCATAAACGGCGCTGAGAATGGCATTTTTCTCAGAAAGATTTTGGCGGATTTTTTCTTTCAAGGTTTCCGTATCGAGCAAATCAACGAGGCGGATTCCCATGCGATGCGCCTTGTCGACGTAAGCCGGCCCGATGCCGCGTCCGGTCGTGCCGATCTTTTTCTGGGCCTCGGTCTCTTCCTTGCTTTGGTCGAGCAGTTTGTGATACGGCATGACGAGATGGGCGCGATGGCTGATCAACAGCCTGCCGCGAACGTGTATGCCCTTTTTCACGAGCAGGTCGATCTCGTGCAACAGCGCCGCTGGATCGATCACCACGCCGTTGCCGATCACGCAGATGGTGTTGGGCTGCAAAATGCCGGAGGGGAACAAATGCAAAACAAATTTTTCGCCGCCGATCACGACGGTGTGTCCGGCATTGGCGCCGCCTTGATAGCGCGCCACAATATCGGCCTTTTCACTGAGCAAATCGACGATTTTGCCCTTCCCTTCGTCGCCCCACTGCGCGCCAACAATGACTTGAACAGACATGATGATCCCAAGAAATGTAACGTATCCGGATTTGCCGAACCGCCCGGATTAAATGCTTTGCTTTTTTGATCCGGGCGATTCGTAAAATCAGAATACCAATTTTTTTTCGGATTGAGAAAATAAAAAACTCCGTCACCCCGGTTTTTTCGTTGCGCTTGCGGAAAAACCCGGATGCCGGAGTTAAGCGTTATTAAAAAAATCGTGGAAACCGTTGCGCTATTTTTGGAAACTGGCAACAGCGTCCTCCAAAGAATCGTGCGCATCAAAAACCGTCAAAAGTTTGGTCATCAGGAGCAAATTTCGAATACGATCGGTGGCGCCGGATAATTTCAGATCGCCGCCGTTGTTGCGCATGGTGGTGAGGCCGCCGATCAGAATGCCCAAGCCGGAGCTGTTCATCCAGTTGACATTGGCAAGATCGGCGATGATTTTCATCTTGCCTTGGTCAAGCATCTCGTGCAATTTATCGTTGAGCAGGCTGGCATCCGGCCCGCCCATGATTTTCCCGGCCAGCTCCAGAACAACCACATCGCCTATCTCTTTTTCCGTGATGGTCATTTTGCATCTCCCTCGTGAAGTTGAGATTCATGGCCACGCAATGAAAAGACCAGCCAGGCATTTTCATGCGACTTTGACGCCGCGGCGAATTTTTTGGATTTCGGCTTTTTTGTGCCATTCGACCACGACCGGCGCCGCGATGTAAACCGTCGAATAGACACCCGCAATGACGCCGACCGTCATGGCGAACGCGAAATTGTAAATCACGTCGCCGCCGAAGAACAGCAAAATGAGCACGACGGTAAAAACGGTCAACGAGGTAATGACGGTGCGGCCCAGCGTTTGATTGACGCTCAGATTGATGAGCTGCTCAATCGTCGAGTCGCGATGGACACGGCGATTTTCGCGGATGCGATCCATCACCACGATCGTGTCGTTCAGCGAGAAGCCGACGATGGTGAGGAATGCGGCGACGACGGTCAAGTTGACTTCCATGTCCAACAAAGAAAAGAAGCTTAACGTGACCATGACGTCGTGAAACAATGCGATCACCGCGCCGGCGGCAAAAATAAATTCGAAGCGGAAGCTGACATAAATCAGAATCAGCGCGAGCGAAATCAGCGTCGCCCAGATGGCGGCGGTTCGCAATTCCCGGCCGATTTTGGGGCCGACGCTTTCGACCAGGCGTTCTTCCGGCACATTTTGCGGAAACGCCTGGCGCAAGGCATTCATTACGGCGTCGGAAATCGCCGTGCCTTCTTCCTGTTTCTCGGCGCGCAAAAGAATTTCATTGGCAGCGCCGAACGTTTTAATCTCGATGTCGCCATATCCGGCGTTGGCCAGGGCTTGGCGAACATCGCCGATATTGGGCGCTTGCGGAAAGTGCACTTGAATCACCGTGCCGCCGAGAAAATCGACGCCATACTTGGGGCCGCCTTTAATAATCATCGAGACGATGCCGGCTAAAATGATGAGAGCCGAGACGGCAATGGCTTTCCAGCGCAGTCTGATAAAATCTATACGAGTTTCACCAAAAAATTGCATCATGGGAATTTAACGTCTCCATTCAAAAATTTTGTGTCGTCAAATGCTCAAGGCTTTGAGATTGTAACGGCGGGTTACATAATCGTAAACCACCCGCGTCGCCACGATCGCCGTAAACATGCTGACCGTGATGCCGAACATCAGCGTGACGGCAAAACCTTTGATCGGTCCGGTGCCGAATTGATAAAGCACCAGAGCCGTGAGCAGCGTCGTAATATTGGCGTCAAAAATGGTCCAAAAGGCGCGGTCATATCCGGCATCAATGGAAGTACGGACGGTTTTGCCGGCGCGCAGCTCTTCACGAATGCGCTCCAGAATCAGCACGTTGGCATCGACCGCCATGCCGATGGTCAAGATGATGCCGGCGATGCCGGGCAGGGTCAGCGTGGCTTTGAGAAAGGCCATGCACGCCAGCAGTATGACCAGATTGAGCACGAGGGCGGCATCGGCCAGAACGCCGGAAAGCTTGTAATAAATCGCCATAAACAACATCACCAGGATCAAGCTGACGACAGCCGCCCACGTGCCTTTGGAGATCGAATCCTGTCCCAGCGAGGGGCCGACCGTGCGCTCTTCAATCGCTTGCATCGGCGCTTGCAAAGAGCCGGCGCGCAAGACAATCGCCAGATCTTTTGCTTCGTCGGCATTCATGTTCCCTTCAATCGAAGCCGAGCCGCTGGGAATTTTTTCTTTAATATTTGGCGCCATGACCACTTTATTGTCCAGCATGATGGCGAGGCGCTTGTTGACGTTGGCGCCGGTGACGCGCGAGAAAATTTTCGTGCCCTCATCGCTCAACTGCATGCTCACCGTCCACTCACCCTGGCGGGTCATGCCGGCGCCGCTGGCAATTTGTTGTTCCGCATCCGTCAAAAGCGCGCCGTTCAATTCCGCTTCTTTTTTCACCAAATAGAGATAAAAGTATTGCTCATCGGCGACTTTTTCCGGTTTGTTCGACCAGGCAAATTCGGCGTCGGGCGGAATGAGTTTCAGCACGTCAGGATTGTTCAGAATGCGTTCGACCGCGCGAACATTTTTCGCCGGCACCGCCACTTCACTCCGGCCAATGTCGCGAAGAAGTGAGATAAACGGATTGCCGGAAAAGATGTCTTTGTCCACCTGCACGGAGTCGGAGGCGCCTGCAGCGCTGTCGCTTGGCACAATCGAAGAGCCGGCAAACAAGTCGGAAACGTTCACGGCTTTGTCCTGGCTGACTTTGCCGCTGGCGCCGGTGCTGTCGGTAGCGCTCGTGTCAACCGCTGCGCCGACGTCCGGCTTCGCCGCCAGATCCCGCTTGAGCAGATTGTCGATCTTGGTGATGACATCCTGAAAAATTTGCGGGTCTTTGACGAGATTGAATTCCAGCAACGCGGTTTTGCCGATGATATTTTTGGCGCGATTTTTGTCGGTAATGCCGGCCAGCTCCACCACCACGCGACGGCTGCCCTGTTTGGTGATCGAAGGCTCGGACACGCCGAATTGGTCGATGCGATTGCGCAGAATTTCCAGGTTGCGGTCAATCGCATCATCCGCCTCTTTTTTCAACTCGTCGATGATTTGCGCATCGGTTTGCGCGCGCGAGCCGAAATAGCGGTTGAGACGAATGTCGGCGTCGGAAAATTCCGCCTGCAAAGCCGCGAAATAATCGGCATTCGGTGTGGCGGCGACCTCATCCAGCTTTTTCATGATCTCCTCGAAGCGCGTGTCCTTGTTTTTCGCCACGTCGCGCATCAGTTTCGGCAAATTGACTTCGTAGACCAGGTAGGTGCCGCCCTGCAAATCCAAGCCGCGTTTGATGGTCTTCGCGTCGTTCTTGCTGATTTTATCATGCAGCGCGATCAAGCTCGCGGCTTCCTTCATCACCGCCTGCACGTTCTCGGCTGATTTGTCGTGCAGCCGTTGGCGAATGCGCGACTCGAGTTGGCCGGCATTCAAAGCCTCGTTGATTTCATCACGCTGCAAACCGGTTTGTTGCTCGATGTGGACCAAATAATTCTCCGCTTCTTTTTTTTGGCGGCCAACGATGAACGTCGGGTAGAGCTGCCAAAGCGACCAAACAATGGCAAGCACGATAATAATGGTCCGCAACAGATTATTACGTCGCATTCAGTTCTTTCCTCCAAAACAATAAATCACGCTCGACGATTGCCAAAGCGTGCTTTTTTATGTTAATGAATGAATTAAACAATTCAAAATATAACTGATTTGCGATACAAAGTCAAGCAAAAGCTGCGCCAGCCGGGTAATCGCCAGAGCGTGTTTTACCGGTCACTTTTTGTGCGTACAATTTCGCGATTGCAACAAATTTAAGTGACAGATCAGTCGCATTTTTCTACTTTTTAAATACACTCTCAGTTATCGGAATCAATAATTTGTTGGCGGCCGTCCGCAACTCCAGGCTTATGCAAGTATGCAAAAAGATATACGCTTCGGCGTGATGGGTGTGCGGCATAATGATCTCAAGCTGATCAATTCTTGGAAACGTCGTCATGACTGCACTCGGCCCCGGAGGAGCTTTCGCCACAACAGCCAGGCATTTGCGTGATTTCATTCAGTTTCGTGTTTACCGTCCGGCGCATTTGCGTATTGGCTTGCAAGATTTCTTTGATTTGCGCGCCCCGGCTGGCGCGGTGCAATCGAATTCGATTCATCTGCAGCGGGCGATGGATTGGCTTTGCCGCGCGCAAGATGCGACCAGCGATGGCGGCGTTGCTGCACGATATCGTCTCTCCAAAGGCTGGGCCGCTTCTTATCCTGAAACCACCGGTTATATCATCCCCACTTTCTTTGATTACGCCGATCTCACTCAGGACGAAAACTATCGCCAGCGCGCCCTCCGCATGGCCGATTGGCTTTTAACCGTGCAGCTCGCCGGCGGTGCATTCCCGGCGCACGATATCAGCACGCCGCGCGAACCGCGCGTTTTTAACACCAGCCAGGCCTTGTTCGGACTGCTTCGCGCCTTTCGCGAAACCGGCAACGCAACGTATTTAAACGCCGCCGGACGCGCCGGCGATTGGCTGGTGTCCGTTCAAAATGAGACCGGAACGTGGAGTCGCTTTGAGTACTATCAACGCCCGCACGCTTATCATAGCGAGGTGGCTTGGCCGCTGCTGCAGCTTTTTCGGATGACGCAAAAGCCGGTTTATCGGGACGCTGCCGTGAAAAATCTCGATTGGATTTTATCGCTGCAGCAGCCAAATGGCTGGTTCGATCAATGCGGCTTCAAAGAAGATCAGGCGCCCTATCTTCACACCATCGCTTATACCATCAACGGCTTGCTGGAGTCCGGCGCGTTGCTGCAGCCGGATCAGCCACTCAACAACGAGTATGTGCAGGCGGCGCGGCTCGCTTCCGAGGCGTTGCTGCACCGGTTCGAGATTCGCCATTTTATGGCCGGGCAGTTTGATCGAAATTGGAAAGCCACGGTGAATTATAGTTGTTTGGCCGGCAACATGCAAACTTCAATCAACTGGCTGCGACTCTACGAAGTGACCGGCGATATCCGCTTTCTCAACGGCGCGTTGAAGCTCAATGATTTTGTGAAATCGACGCAAGATTTGCACAGCAACCATCCGGGTATCCGCGGCGGCATCAAAGGCTCGCATCCGCTTTGGGGGCGATACATTCGTTACAGTTATCCCAACTGGGCGGTGAAATTCTTCGTCGATGCGCTCATGCTGGAAGACAAACTCGTGGCAGAACTTTATCGACAGGAGGGGGTGGCATGAACATCGTTGTACTCTGCAAAAGCTGGAATCATAAAAAAGTGCTGGAGATTCTGGCGGCGCTGCGCCAGCAGCAATTGCGCGCTCGGGGCATCGTCGCCCTGGCGCCAGAGAAACCGGCTTTTTCAAGCTTGCTGCGCAAAATGCGCGAGCGCGGCGCAAAAAAAATTTTACAAAGTTTCTCTTCAAACGGCCATGCCGATTCCAGCCGGCTCAACGGCGTGATGCCTGCCGGCGATTCTGATCGCAGCTTGCCCGATCATCTTAAAAACGGTTACTCACAAATGACGATTGCCGAATATGCCGAGCTGCATCAAATCGAGATGGTTGTCGTTCGCGATTTGAACGGCGACGAAAGCGTCGCAGCGCTGAAACGAATGAACACCGACATTTTATTGCTCGGCGGTGTGCCGATCATCCGCGCCAACGTGCTCGCCGTGCCGAAAGTTTGCGCGTTGAACGTGCACATGGCCCTGTTGCCAAAATTTCGCGGCATGAACGTGGCGGAATGGTCGATCCTCAGCGGCGCAGCGGTGGGCGTTACCGTCCATCAAGTCGATCCCGGCGTCGACACCGGCGCGATTTTATACCGTGAAACCATCGACGTTGCGGATTGCCCCAACCTCGCTGCCATGCGCGCGAAAGTCAGCCGGCAGCAACATCAGGTTTTGGCCAAATGCGTCCGCTGGCTGATTGAGAAAAAATTTGCTCCCGAGCCGCAAAAAAAAGAAGAGGGCCAACAGTTTTATCTCATGCACGACAAGCTCAGGAAGATCGTCGAACATAAATTATCGAAAGGGTATAAGCTGGCCAGCCCGCGCCATATCCTCGGCCTCTTGAGCGCGCTGCTGAAGTTTGGGCTTGAAATGGAAACTTTTTTGGTGTTTGTTTGATCATGCACGCGACCTCTGCAAACCTCCATCCCGGTTTGCAAACCGGAAATTTTTCCTTCCAATGAGTTTGGTTCGCCAATTGCTTGTCTTACCTGAATATGAAAAGTAAAATTTGCCTCTTCTTCATCTTTCTGAGCCGGTTTGGCGAATTATCGGCTCAATCCGCGCCGCCGTTGCGCTTATGGCACGTGCAATCCTACGTTTTTGTCACAAGATATCATGCCGATGTTGGGTACAATACCGGCGCCGGCTTCGGCTTGACCATCGGACGTTCATGCTGGAAAAATCGGCTTTCTTGCGACGCCGGTTTGGGATATGCCCGCGCCACTCAGTCCTTGAGACTGATCGAAGGTTGGCGGGAAACGCGCGTCGATGTTTATCAGAGTTTTTTCGCCTTGCGAGGACGGTGGCCGGCAAATAAAAAATTGGAAAAAAAGCCGCGGAGTTTGCGCTGCCAGACGCGAGTGGGGAAGAGGTGACTTTGCAGAGTTTTCGCGGCAAAGTCGTTCTGCTCAATTTTGGGGCGACGTGGTGCGCGCCGTGCCGCGAAGAGTTGCCGGAGTTGGCGCGCCTGCAGGAAAAATATCGCCAACGCGGCCTGGCCGTGGTTGCCGTTTCAGTTGATAATGAAATGAAGAATGTTCGCCGTTTCCTGAGGAAACATGAGGTCAAGCTGCAAGTGGTGTGGGATAAAAAGAAAAAAGCCGCCGAGGCGTATGCGGTGGAAAAAATGCCGAGCAGCTACCTCATCGACCGCAACGGCGTCGTTCGATTTATTCATCGCGGCAACAGTCCTGAGGAACTGAAGCGGATTGAGATTGAATTTGACGAATTGTTGGATAAACCATAATTCGCAAAACGTAATTCGTAACACAGACGGCCCGTCTGTCATGTTTCGATAGAACAAAGTTGTTGGAACTTTCGCGGAGGAATCATGAACCGCAATACTCGTCTCCTGCTCGCCGGCCTCTTGCTGCTGGCCCTGCAATTTCTTGCCACCGGTTGCGCCACCGTCAAACCGTATGAACGCGAATTGCTCGCGCAACGCATTATGGATTTTGACAAAGCCAAAGCTGAAGAAGCGAAGGAGCGCCATTGGCTGGAAACCCTTGAAGGCAGCTCCGGCGGGATGGGAGGCTCGGGCGGAGGATGTGCGTGCAATTAAATTAAGACACGGATTCAAATCCGTATAACTCAAATTCGATAAATCGGCTTCAGCCGATTTCGGCATTGAGCCTGAGAATTTATTCTTAGGCTCGATACCGGAAGCACGTCACCACATGATCGTTGACCATCCCGACGGCTTGCATGAAAGCGTAGCAAATCGTCGAGCCGACGAAGGAGAAGCTGCGTTTTTTTAGATCTTTGCTCATCGCGTCGGACTCGGCTGTTTTGGGTGGAATCTCTTTTAGGCTTTTCCATTTATTCTTTTTCGGTTTTCCCTCGACAAATTGCCAAATGTAACGATCGAAGCTGCCGAACTCTTTTTTCACTTCGAGAAAAGCGCGCGCATTTTGGATTGTCGCCGCAATCTTGAGCCGATTGCGCACGATGCCGGGATCAGCGAGCAATTTGGCAACTTTCGCCTTGTCGTATTTTGCAATTTTCTCGGCGTCGAAATTATCAAAAGCTTTGCGGTAATTTTCGCGCTTCTTCAAAATGGTGGACCAGCTTAATCCCGCCTGCGCGCCTTCGAGAATGAGCATTTCTAACAGTTTGCGGTCCTCGTGTACCGGCACGCCCCATTCATCGTCGTGATAAGCCACGTAAAGCGGATCATCGCCGCACCATTCGCAGCGTCGTTTCATCGGGTTTCTCGTTAATAAGTTGGCCGGTTTGCCAGGTGGCTAGTTACCCGGCAAACTGGCTAACCGGACAACGTTTTTTAAAAATTTATCCAGCCGCGCTTTCTGCCGCAAATGATGCCGGAAGTGGATCTCGATCAAACGATACCATTCCGCGGCATTCAGCATCCCGAGCGCTGGATGTTTCCATTTCTGCACAGGAGAGGCCCCATCAATTTCCGGTGCAAGCGCGCGCATCGTTTCGATCAGCTTGAGCAGCCCTTCTCGCATCTCGGCGCGACTCTCCGGCTGTTTCGGCGTGTACTCTGGCGAGGGCGGAACGTGAATTTTCACCGGTAGAAAGCTGCCGAGCAAAAAAACAATTTTGCCGGCGAGGGTTTTGCCGCCTTCGATCACTTCTCCCCGGTGCTCGATACATCTTTTGCACGCGCGCAGATGAAAATTTTCCGTGCCGGCCACGAGATGATAGTAGACCTGGCCGATGGACCATTGCGTTTCACTAGGCTTTCGCGCAAATTGCTCATCGGTGTATTTGTTTAAATCGACCAACCACAGACGAGCCGTTTTCTCAAATTGATAAAAAATCTCATTGCCCGGCGTGACGAAATTTTCAGCGCCATGCCTTGCGGCGAAACTTTGATAACGATGCTCGCGCGACGTTTCAAGCCCGGGCAAAAACGTGATGCTGCGTTTTTCGCGTTTTCTTTGATTTGAAATCATGCGCCTTCCTTTCGGATCAACGTTTGAAAATAATTTCCCGCTCATCCAACCGTTTGCCGTTAATCGTTACGTTCAGGCGATACGTGCCCTCTACGCGCGGCTGCGAGTTTTTATCGACAAAGTGAATCCGCTTGATGATGCTTTTGGTTTCGCCGGCTTTGATTTTGCCCTTCCAAATTTGATACGTGCTTTGGCGCCGCGCTATGCCTTTGCCTGGCTCATCCAGCAACAGCAGGACAACGACACCGGCTTCGCTTTTATTCAAATTAACAATTTCAACATCACAAGGCAAGAACTGATTGATTTTAATCCGGCGCGGCGTGTTGTTCTGCCAGGTCACTTTGAGATTCGGCGTCGAAGCGTAGTCCAAAAGTTTAAGCGCCGCAAATCATCAGGATAAAGGATTGGCACGACAAACGCCGCAACGCCGCGAATCTTCTCAACCGGAGATTGGGACAGCGCCGCAATGAGCGCGGCGCCGTTCCGTTGCGATTCCGACAACTCAACCGCGACTTGCGCCATCAAGCGCACCTGCTCTTGCATGCCGGCATCAAAGAAATTTCTCTTCTCCAGTTCACTTTTCATGCCTTTCCAAGATTGGCCTGGAAAATGTTGAGAGAGAATGCTTTCGAGCGCGGCGATGCTGTTGCGCGAGGGCGTTTCTTTGGGAACGCCCTCGCCTTTTTTCGGCTTTCTGAGTTCCATGATATTTACCGTCCGGACGCTCCAAGCGTCCGGACGGTTATTTACTCGATTTTAAAATGGGGGTTTTCAATGATGCCGAACACATTGCCAAACGGATCGAGCACCGTTGCGACGGGGATTCCTTAGAGTTTTTTCTTCATAAATTTTTCTGCCACTTTTTGGGTGGCGTTGCGCGAATTTTTAAGCTGTCTGCGGACAAGCTTGATCATCGGCTCTTTGTCATTGATTTGCCCGAAGAATTGATCGACCGATTTGATCACGAGGCCTAACGCAATATTGCGGCATTCGGCGTTTTGATATTTGGCTTTTTCAACCTGCAAGAGCGCTCGGGCAATTCTCTCGGCAAGATGCGGTTTGGCCAAAGCAATTTTCGCAGCGCCGTTGATCAAATTGGCCGCCGTGATCAGCACCGGCCCAGGGAGGGGCGCAAAATATTTGTCGAAAATTTTCTCAAATTTATTCTCCGAATCAACCGCGGCCAGATTCGCCAGAATATGAATCGCGCCCCATTTAAAAAAATTGTTCTCGCTGTTCAAGTTGTTGACGAAAAAGTCGAATTTGGAATACAGCAGCGCCGGCGCTTTCTCGCTGATGAGGCGAAGGATTTTGTCGCAACCGTACTTGATGTTCGCTTGGTCAGAGTTCAAGCCTTCGAAAATCTCAGAAAGCAATTCCGGCTGGTCAACAACTTTTGCCGCGATGGTTTCTTTGTCTGATTCTTTTTTAGCAATTTGTTGGAGCAATTGGGAGTCCGTCATCGCCAACCTCCTTTCTGGAGTTTCTATTGATGGTTAAGATTTTGCTATCGATCTAACACGATATTTCCTGTCCAAAACAGATTATACAGCCGTTGCAATCTTTGATATTCATTTCTCTCATGCCATGCGATTGTGGTTCGGGGCCATAGATGATATTCGCGCCTCCGGACTTGAATTCTTCACACAGCGCAGCGACGTCGCTGACACAGATATACGCTTTGATCTCTTGGCTTTGTTCAGCAGTGGCTTGGTTGGCATTTGCGGAAGACTGGTGAAAGATGATCGCAATACCGTCACGGCTCACGCTGGCATGAAAGGGAGGATCGCCATAAAGAAAATCGATGGTGAATCCCAGCTTGTCGCGGTAGTGCTTGGCAGTCTCAACGACATCTTGTACATAAAATTCCGGCGAGATCGCCAGAAGCTGTTTTGTGGATGGGTTGCTTGTGTCTGACATGAGTTCATCTCAATTGCAAAACGTAAGCTTTCTTGAGCCAGTTCATGAGTTGCGCATCGACATCATCGCTTGAGCATTGATGCCGTGTGCGAGACAGGAATGCGCTTGATTCCTTTTGGCGAAGCTCCGTCCGCAGTTTGGGCATTTCCAAAGCTTTGCAGTCATGCCAACGCTTGCAATTAGCCATCTGCCGCCAGGGCATTGAGATGCTCTTGACAGCCCACCGCGTAGGCCTCGCGGAGGAACTCCAAAAGCTCGTTATCGATATCTTCGAGCTTGGTCAACCGAAAGCGATGAATATGATCGCGCGGCGTCGGCGACTCGATGCGAAAGAAGCGCGGATACTCGACTTTGCGTTTGAGCCACACGCCGCCCTCGATCCAATTCTTTTTTACTACGGCGCCGGCAAACCGCACGCGCATCTGAAAGATGATACGCGTCTTTTGGGTATACACCGTCACCGGCCCGCATTTCTTCGCGAGCGCCAAATAGCGATCAAATATTTTGCGCAGAATGGGGGCTTTGCCTTTGAAGTGGTCATCCAATGAGTGACGGCTGCACGAATGCCACATATTCGGCGTCACAAAGCGATGGCCGCATTTCGGGCACGTCCAGAGCGGTTTCTTTTTTTCCGGCATGAGCAGTTATTTTTAAACTGTTCAGCGCTTAAAGGCGCAGAAGTCACTGCGGTTTTCAGTCATCATCAAGCGCTGCCTTTAACAATGCCATGCTTGCACGCTCCGTGCGTCTATCTGCATCCTGCTCGAAATCCCACAATGTCATCGAAACGGCAACAACCCGTCCGGTGCCTGCCAAACGCTTCACCATCTCGCGAAGCGCATTCAGCGTTGGGCCGCCTTTAACCGGATACCTCATGGCCGGCGCTTCGGAAGAATCGAGCACATCAACATCCAAATGAATGTAGAGCGGTTGATCGGATGAGATGAGTTGAGGAATGGAAGCCACCTCCGTCACGTGCAGCACTTCCGACTGCTGCAGCAACTCCCGCTCGGCCGGATCGAGATCGCGCGCATCTGCTAAAATGACCTCGCGCTCTGGGAACGGTGTCAATTCCAGAGCTTGCATCAAGGTTTGATCGCCTCGCCCGACGATCATGGCCAAGGGCATGCCGCCAATAAATCCGCTGGGGGTTGTTTCCCAAGTATTGAAATCGCCGTGCGCGTCAAGCCACACGAGGCGTGGGTTTACGCCAGCACGTTGCAGGCCTGCATGCACGCCGATGTGCACCTGCGTGTCATAGCCGTTTCTCGAGCTTTGAATTTTCAACTCGGAGAGCAACCGTTTTATCTCCACAGCCACCGCTACGGCATCACGAATGTTCTCTTCGTATCTTTTGCTTTCAAAGATGGCCATAAAACCGTCACCCATGATTTCATTGACCGTGCCGCCTAATTCTTGAATGACATCAAAGAAGTGCGCGAAATAAAACTCGATCAGCTCGTTCATCTCGCGCGGCGGCAGCCTTTCGCAGAGCCGGGTGCAACCCGCAATGTCCACAAAGAGAATGGCCACTTCTTTTTCGGCTTTCTCCAATGCGGCAGAAACGGGCGCTTCAAGAAGTTTCGCGATGCGCGGCGTGACAAAATGGAGCAGGTAATCATTCATGGTTTTTTTTCCGTTTTAAAGCGTAAAGCGTAAAACGTAACGTAAGACGTCAGGCGGCCATTGCGTGGCAAAACTCAAAATAAAGGTAAGAAGTTAGCCGTCTGGAGCGGAGTGCAATGATTTATCATTGCAAAGCTAAAGCTTTGTACTCCGGCTTCACATGGCTAAATACTTACAAATAAAGTTCTGCCTGCCCTGCCGCAGGCCAGGGAAAGTTTTATGGCAAAATAGTTCAATGGCAAAATGATTTGAAATGATTTTGCCATTAAATCATTTTGCCTAAAGTTTTTCTATGCTGCCCGAAGGGCTCCGGTTTTCAGCTTGACTGAAAACCTGGCGTAGTCCATTATTACTCTGGAAAAACTATCACGATCGCGAAGATTTTGTAGCGCCCCGCTGTGGCGGGGCTTGGTTTGCAGACTGGAAGTCTGCGCTACGAGTTCATTCTTTGCAAAAAAGCAAAACCTTTCACGCACAGGCGCAGAGTCACAAAGACATCGCAAAGAAAACTCTATTGACTCAGCCTTTGCGTATTCTTTGCGCCTTTGCGTGATGCTTTTTCCTGTTCGGTTCCGGCGCGTCCGGGTTAGGTTTACGTCTTACGAATTACGTTTTACGAATTACAATTTCAAAAGCAGCACTTTCCCCAAAAAGATGCTTGCTCGGGCCCGGCGGTGAAGGCCATAACGATAGCGCCGAGAACAAAAATGATGGCGACGATGATCAACGCTTTGGTTGCGGTGTCGAGCTTTTTCATGTTGGGAACCTCCGTTAAAAATTCATCAGCTTTCCGGCAAATCATTTCTTTCTGTAAAGTCGAATTCATTCGAGTGTTGAGAAAGGCGATAGATTCGACATTGCCAGTTTTTAAAGGGATTCGGAGTACAAAACTTTAGTTTTGACCGGCGCACAAAAACGCTAAAGCGTTATACTCCGCTTCTATTGCAAAGTCTTTGCGGGGCGAATGAATTCGCCCTTACGGTTGTTGCTGCGACCAATCCGCCAGATGCTCCATTGCTTCCTTTCGAAATGAAGCGTTTGCTTCGTCCCTCGTTCCGATCATGGCCAAATATTTTCTCAAATGCCGTTCCGCCAATCGATTTTGCTGGCGGCCTCGAAAGGCCATGCTGAGATAATAATGCGCCAGCGGGTTGGCAAATCGTTCCGGCAAGATATTCAGATACGTCTCGAAATGGGCGATGGCATATTCCTCGAGGCCCAAATAATAAGCCACAAGACCCTCGTAAAAATGGACAAGCGGGGTGAGAACGGCTTCGGCGATTTGCTTTTGGGCAGCCTCCTCTTCCGCACTCGACAAAAGGCTTTCGGCGACGAGATGTTCAACCGGCGTGGCATTCGGCCGATGCAAGCTGTTCACGCGAATGAGTTGTTCCGGCTCGTTTTCCAGTTGTTGACGCCAGTTGTGCAAATCCATAAGAAAAGCCTGGCGGCAACTATCGGCAGCTCGAGCTTGCCCTAATCTTTCACACACCAGGGCGAAATAGAAATGAGCAAACAAAGAGCAATTAACGGGCGATTGCATGCGTTGCGGCGCCTGCGACCGAAGACAGGCAGAAAGCGCGTTCATCGCCTCGTGCAAACGCCCCAGATGATAAAGGCTGACGCCATGCCAATAATGCGCGAGAGTATTCTGAACTGCCGGATTTATCTCATCGTCGTCATTCACTGCAGGAGAGTCGTCGGGCTGATTGCGGGCCAGCCGCGACAACAATGCCTCAGCTTCGGCAAATTTTTCCTGCCGCAAGCGCGTTGTTCCCAATCTCAGGAGGGCGTGCCTCTCGTTCGGCTCGTGTTTCAGCGCCGTTTCCCATTGGCGTTCGGCGCCGAGGGGATTACGGGCCTGATAATTGATTTCGCCCAGGACACTCAATGTCGCAGCCGTAATGGCCTCATCGGTTGTCTCAGCGAGATAAGATTTGGCAGCGGCTTCTGCTTCTTTGAGATTGCCATCGCGCAGATAACGCCGGGCGAGCTTGAGATAAAAATTGGCAAGAGAGATCACCGGGTGCTCAGCTTCGTTCCCCCCATTCGTTGCAAGATCATTGTCTGCAAGGCCAACCACATAATGCCCCAGGGGATCACCAGTTTCGGCATGGTGCGAAGCGACTTCAGCAGCGGCCAGGCGCAACATGCCAAGATTGGCCACGATGGTTTCGGCATAGAGATCTTTTGGCGCCGCAAATTCGATGTGGCTGTTGTCATCGGTATTCAGAATCCCATCCCGTAAGGGCGAATTCATTCGCCCTAACCGCAGACCGAGACGAAATTTCACCAGCAAGTCAAACGCCTCGGCAATCTCAACGCGCTGCAAATCCTGCTGAATTTTTTCTTCAGACATGCGCTGGACGAGTTGGGGGAGATTGATGGCAAGGCTGTCGGCGCTGCCGAGCAGAATCAGATCGGCCTCGCTGGTTTGAAAAATCATCACCTGCGGAAAGCTGCGGTGAAACGTCCGGATCAACATTTGTAAATTTTCCCACCGCAGGCCGTAGAGCTGCAGCCATTGCGCGAAGATGCCGCCCGGCAGCAGATGCGCCCTGCCCAGCTCGAAAAATTCGTGGGTGAAAAGCTTGGCCGGCCCGCTCATCCACGGATTCGAGGGTTCGGAGATGATGATGTCAAATTTCTCATCGGTGGCCAGAAGATAGTTGCGGGCGTCATCCACAATCAATCGCACGCGTGGATCGTCCAACGGTCGGTGATTCACCTCATCAAAAAAGTGGGAGGCTTCGATCACCGCCGGTTCAATTTCTACTACAGTAATTTCTGCAACCGGATATTGCGTTACGGAACCAGCTGTCACACCGCTGGCCAAGCCAATCACCATCACTTTTTGTGGCTGGTGATGAATGAGCAACGGCAAATGCGCCGAGAGCACTTGCGTCGGCATGTCCAGCGCGGTGGAGGCTTCAACCTTGCCATCGACGGCAAGCGCCAAATGTGGCACCATGGCGAGAGAAGGCCGCTCAACCACCGATACCGTGGCGGTGAGGCCTTCTTTGTAATAAAGTTGCCGGTAATGGCGAGTAACGCGCGTCACCGCATCTTTTGGGGAATTATACAGGGAAAGCAAAGCCGGCGCCTCTTTATAAATGCCGGTGGACAGCAGCAGCGTATCCCAGCGTGGCCCAAGAAAAATGAGCAGCACCAACACGCCAATGCCAGCGACGAAAATCGCCGGACGAACTTTAGGAATTCCCTGAACGATGTGCCAGAGCCACGGGGCTTCGCGAGCAGGAAATCGTCGTGGTGGCTGTTCAAACTCTTTTCTCCGAAAGCATGGTCCGGGCAGTGCATAGTGCGCCGCCGCAAAATACAGCAGCAGCAAACTCAAGATGACGTTAACGGTTCGCCCCAACGTGACCGTGTTGTGAATGCCCAGAAGTGGGATGAGCAGGAATCCGGTCGCAAAAGCGCCCAACACGGTTCCGCAGGTGTTGGCGGCGTAAACTTCTCCTACTCGTCTACTTGTTCGTCCGGTTTCCGTGGCGTAAAGTTGCGTGAGCAAGGGGAATGCACAACCAAGCAGCAAAGTCGGCAGGCTCATGGCCAGAAAGGCCAACACAAATTGCAGGAGCGGAAGAAGATCCAGCCTGAGCCCCAACAATTGAAAACCGGCGAGATAGAAATAGGGCATCTGTTGGAGAAGAAATTCGCCGGCCCAAACGCTGAGGCCGATGGCCAATTGCACCAGCGTCAGGATAAACAAAGGCCATTGCCAGCGATTGGCATGCGGAGCCATAATCGCGCTGCCGAGTGCCAATCCGCAGAGAAACGCGGCCAGCATCGTAGAAAAGGCGAACGTGGAAGAGCCGAGAATTTGCGTGAGCAACCGCGTCCACGCCACTTCGTAAACCAACGCGACAAAGCCGGAGATGCCGGCTGCCAACAACAGCAGAGGTCGCGAAGAATGCCAAGGCAAAAGTTCCGGTTCATCCTGAACGATATCTTTCATCGGCACGGATGGCGCAAATGCTGGCGCCACATGCTGCATGAACAGCGCCACCAGTCCGACCGTGAAGTTAACGCCGACTGCCACGAAAGTCGTCTGCTGCATTCCCAGTGCCGGCAGCAAAAAGAAGGCAGCCGCCAATGTCCCGACAACGGCGCCGGCGGTGTTGAGGGCGTAAAGCACACCGGTATGAAAACCAACCGTGGCCGAGGTGCGGACGGCCCATCGCAGCAGCACCGGCAGAGTCGCGCCCATCAAAAACGTTGGTATGACCAGAATGAGAAAAGTTAACAGAAAGCGCGCGAGGCTGAAAAGATAAAATGACAAATGCGCGGTTTGCCACAGCCAGCGGTAAATTGGTACCAGCCCGTCAAAGAGCAACGGCATGGCCAGTGCGTACAGTCCGATGCCCATTTCCAAAATTGCGTAGAGCGCCAACGGGCGTTGCAGACGGTCGGCAATTCGGCCAAGCAGCAGAGCGCCCGCTCCAAGCCCGGCCATGAAGGCGGTGAGTACGGTGCTCACCGCAAAGGTCGTGGTGCCAAAAATCAGCACCAATTGGCGCGTCCAAACGATTTCGTAAACGAGGCCGGCTGCTCCGGAGAAAAAGAAGAGGAGTAGAAGCGCTGGAGACAGCCATCGGGCTTGTG
>Ga0073934_10006256_pt1 | contig 17490 bp, 15 predicted proteins | sample LarsenN4metaG_FD_76834 | JGI IMG/M metagenome (GOLD analysis project Ga0073934, IMG submission 76834) | Hot spring sediment bacterial and archeal communities from British Columbia, Canada, to study Microbial Dark Matter (Phase II) - Larsen... ... | reverse complement strand
CCGCAGTTCTCGCGCGGCGACGAAGTGATTGTCTTTCTCAGCGCGAGAGGCCCTTCGGTGCCGTATCTCTACGGCCTGAGTCAGGGTGTGTTTCGCGTCGTCCGCGGCCCGGGCGGACAGGCGGTCGTGACGCCGCCGGCCGTTCTCGCTCGAGGGGCCGCGCCGGAACGTCTGGTGCGCGGCGATCCTGCGCGGCGGCCGCTGCCGCTCGACGCCTTCGCCCGCCAGGTCAGGGCCATCCTCGAGAGCGGCCGATGAGCGCACGCCTTCGACGGCTCGCGCCGCTGGCGCTGGTGCTGGCAGGCCTGCTGGCGCGTCCGGAGCCCGCGCGCGCGTACCTGAAATTCAGCAGCCGCACCCTCAACGGCTCGGTTGTCACCGTCCGGTGGGGAACGCCCCCCGTGCGCTGGTTCGCGACCGAGCGCGGAGCGCCCGGCGTGTCTGCGACGCAGTTCCAGGCGGCCATCGGCCGCGCATTCGCCACCTGGGAGGCCGTCCCCGAGGCCTCGATCGCGTTTCAGTTTGGCGGCTTCACGCGCGCCGAGCCGTTCGAGGACGACGGCCGCTCGGTGATTGGATTCCAGGACGAGCCCGAGCTCGAGCGCGTGCTCGGCGCGACCGGGTTCGTCGTCGACGTCGTGACGGGGGAGATCCTCGAGTCGGACATCTTCTTCAACATGTCGTTCGGCTGGTCCACGGCCGCGGGGGGCGAGGCCGACCGCTTCGACCTCGAGTCGGTCGCGCTGCACGAGGCCGGGCACTTTCTCGGCCTGGGCCACTCGGCACTGGGCGAGACCGAGGTGAGGCCTGCGGGCGGGCGCCGCGTGCTTGCGTCGGGCGCGGTGATGTTCCCGATTTCCTTCGGCCCTGGAAATACCGCCGATCGAACGCTCCAGCCCGACGACATCGCCGGGGTGGCCGACATCTATCCTGACGCCGGCCATCGCGCCCGGACCGGGGCCGCCCGCGGTCGCGTGCTGAAGAACGGCGCGCCGGTGTTCGGCGCGCACGTTGTCGCGTTCAACCTGGAGAGTGGAAGCCTCGTCGGCGGGTTCACCGTCGGCGAGCAGGGGGAGTTCGAAATCACCGGGTTGTCGCCGGGTCCGCATGTGATTCGGGTGGAGCCGCTCGATGATGCGGACGTCGAGAGCTTCTTCGACGACTCGCGCGTGGATCTCGACTTTCGCGTGACGTACCACGACCGGCTGTTCATCGCTCCGCGCGGCGGCGTAGGCGAGCGCTTCAACGTCGAGGTGAGGCCGAAATGACCGTGCTGCGCGCCGCGGCGGCGGCGGCCTGCCTCTGGTGCACGTGCGGCTCCGCGCTCGCGCAGACGCCTGCGACGCCGCCGCATCGGTTCGAGGCGAGCGCCGGTGCGCTCTGGGCAGGCGGCGCAGGCGCGGGGGGCGGCAACGCGGAGCTGCGCGCGAACGCGCGGACGCCGTCGCCGTACAGGCTCTTTGCCGCCGACACGCAGATTTCGGCGGCGCCAGGCTTCGACGGACGTCTCGGCTACTGGCTGACCCGGGCGCTCGTGGTGGAAGGCGGCTTCGTCTTCGCGCGCCCCTCGGTCCGGACGCGGATCACGAGCGATGTCGAGGGGGCCGAGCCGCTGACGACGGAGGAGCGGCTCGACCAGTACTTCGTGGAGGCGAGCGCCGTCTATTTTCTCCACGCCCTTCGCCTCGGCCGGCAGACCGTCCCGTTCGTGTCGGCCGGAGGCGGGTATCTCCGTCAGCTGCACGAAGGGCGGACGCTCGTCGAGACGGGGCAGGTCTACCACGTCGGCGGCGGCCTGCGGCACTGGCTGCGGGCCGGCGGGCGCGGCTTCATTCGAGGGGCGGGCCTTCGCGTGGACGTCCGGGCCTACGTGCTGTCGAATGGATTCAGGCTCGAGGACGGCTCCCGCGTACACGGCGCCGTCTCGGGCGGTGCGTTTCTGACGTTCTGATCAGATCTTCGTCTTCAGCGTGGAGTCGTCCGCCGGCATAACCGGGTCGTCCTCCGAGCCGCTGGCATTGCGGGGCTCCGTCTCGCGGATGACCTCGGCCGGTTGATCGTGTCCGAGGCTGCCTCCGCCGCCCGTATGCCCATCGTCCGACGGCCGGTCTCTTTCACGGCGCTGGCTGACGTCGTCGAGCGTCAGGCGATCGGTTCGGTCGTCGTGGCGGTCAGCCATTGCGCCTCCCTTCTGCGTCGCTGCCCTGCGCTTCGTCCTTGCGCTGCCCGCGCGGGGGCACGTGAGCCTGCTCGTCCCGTTCGCGCTCCAGCGGCCGGTTGGTGATACCGCCGCCCGGCTCTTCGCCGCGGACCGTTTCACGCGATCCTTCTGCGGGCTCCTTGTCGGCGTTCGGGTTCTGGTGATCCTGGTTCTGGTCCATGCATTCCTCCGGGATTCCTGGTGGCAAGCCACGTGCCGGTTTACGGAGTGCTAGAGTTGCGGCGGCAGGCGGGGAGGTTCCAGTGGCTCGACCGTGCAAAGGCGATGGTGTCGGCAGTCGTGATTGAGTTCGAGCGCATCAGCATCGCGCGCGGCTCGCGTGCCGTGCTTCGCGACCTCACGTTTGGCGTGGGGGCGGGGGAAACGCTCGCGCTCGTCGGCCGGAGCGGCGCCGGAAAGACGACCGTGCTGAAGCTGATTCTTCGCCTCCTGGAGCCCGACGCGGGCCGTATCTGCGTGGCCGGCCGTGACTCGCGATCGTGGAATCCCATCGCCCTGCGAAGGCGGACGGGCTACGTGCTGCAGGATGTGGGGCTGTTCCCTCACATGAGCGTGGCGGCGAACGTCGCGCTCGTGCCGGCGCTCGAAGGCTGGACGCGGGCGGGGCAGGAGGCACGCGCGCGGGAGCTGCTGGCGCTGGTCGGGCTCGATCCCGACGAGTTCGCGGAGCGATGGCCCGACGAGCTGTCGGGCGGACAGCGCCAGCGGGTCGGCGTGGCGCGGGCCCTTGCCGCGGATCCGCCCGTCCTGCTGATGGACGAACCCTTTGGCGCGCTGGATCCGATCACCCGGCTCGAGCTGCACCGCGAGTTTCGCCGCATTCAATCGCAGGTGCGGAAGACCGTCGTGCTGGTGACGCACGACATGCGGGAGGCGTGCGTCCTCGCCGATCGCGTTGGCGTGCTGGACGCGGGGGCACTCATCGCCTGGGATGCGCCCGACGCCCTCCAGTCGCACGCGCATCCCCTGGTGAGGCGGCTCGTCGATTCGATGGTGGGGCTGTGACGGAGGTAGCCGCCTTCTGGCGCCAGCACGCGGGCGAGCTGTCGCGCCTGCTGGCGCAGCACGTGGCGCTCGTCGCCGTCTCGACCCTCGCGGCCGTCGCGGCTGGCGTCCCGCTTGGCGTGCTGGCGGCGCGGCGCCCCCGTGTGGGCGCTCCGGTCGCGCTGGCGGCCAACGTCGTGCAGACGATACCGAGCCTCGCGCTCTTTGGATTCCTGCTGCCGCTGCCGTTCGTCGGGGGCATCGGTGCGCGCACGGCGGTCACCGCGCTGGTGCTCTACGCGCTGCTGCCGATCGTTCGTACCACGATTGCCGGGCTGCGTGCGATCGATCCCGCGATCCTCGAAGCCGCCGACGCGATGGGGATGACGTCCCGGCAGCGGCTGCTGCGTGTCGAGCTTCCGCTCGCGCTTCCTGCCATCATCGCCGGGGTACGCGTTGCGGCGGTGGTCGGCGTCGGTACCGTGACGATCGCAGCGGCCATTGGCGCCGGCGGGCTCGGCGAGTACATCTACCGGGGCCTGTCGATGGTGGACGCGACGGTCATTCTGGCCGGCGCGATTCCCGCTGCAGCGCTCGCGCTGCTGGCCGACGGCGTGCTGCTGGCGCTTGAACGGATGCTCTCGCGGCGGCGGCGCGGGCGCCGGCGGTATGCCGCGGCGGCGGCCGCCGCCGTGCTCCTCGGCGCGTCCGGCGCCCTGGCGGCCGCCTCGATGTGGAGCCCCCAGCGAATCGTCGTCGGATCCAAGAACTTCACCGAACAGGTGATCCTCGGCGAGATCGTCGCCCAGGCGATCGAGCGCTTCGCCGGCCTCCCGGTCGATCGGCGGCTGAATCTCGGGGGAACGTTCATCTGCGATCGCGCGCTGCGCGCCGGAGACATCGACGCGTACGTGGAGTACAGCGGCACGTCGCTGACCGCGGTGTTCAAGCAGCCGGTGACGCGATCGGCGGCGGAGGCGCTCGAGGCGATCAGACGGCGGTATGCGGATGCCGGCATCTCGGCGCTGGCGCCGCTCGGGTTCGAGAACACCTTCGCGATTCTCGTGCGTGGCCGCGATGCGCGCGCGCACGCGCTGCGCCGCCTCTCGCAGCTGACGGCGCTCGCGCCGGCCTGGCGCGCGGGCTTCGGGTACGAGTTCCTCGAACGCGCCGACGGCTATCCAGGGCTGGCCGCGACGTACGGGCTGCGCTTTCGCGAGCCGCCGCGCGTGATGGACCTGACGCTCATCTACCGCGCGCTGGCCGCCGGTCAGGTCGATGTCATCGCCGGGGACGCGACGGCCGGGCTCATCGACGTGCTCGATCTCGCCGCGCTCGAGGACGACCGCCGCTATTTCCCCCCGTACGACGCCGTCCCGCTGGTGCGCGCCTCGACGCTCCTGCGGCACCCATCCCTGCGGCGCGCGTTCGAGCGGCTGGCGGGGCAGATCGATGCTGCGGCCATGCGGCGGATGAATCACGCGGTTGACGGCCTCAGACAAGACCCGGCTGACGTCGCGCGCGCGTTTCTCGACACGCTGCCGACGGCAGTACAATAAACGGTCGGACGCGCGGCGGATGTACGCCGCGCACGCTCGAACCGACTCACGTCTTTCTTCTGCTGGCGACCATGCGCACACTCAACAGTTTTGGCACACGTACCGAGCTTCGCGTCGGCGGGCGGCCGGTGCAGATCTACAGCCTTCCCGCGCTCGAGCGGGCCGGATTTCCGAACGTGTCGCGGCTGCCGTATTCGATGAAGATCCTGCTCGAGAACCTGCTGCGGCGCGAGGACGGCGCCTTCGTCAAGGCCGACGACATTCGCGCCCTGGCGCAATGGAACGCCACCGGCGCCGGCGAGAAGGAGATCTCGTTCATGCCGGCGCGCGTGCTGCTGCAGGACTTCACGGGCGTGCCGTGTGTCGTGGACCTGGCCGCCATGCGCGACGCCGTGGTGGCGCTCGGCGGCAGCCCCGATCGCGTCAACCCGCGCCAGCCGGTCGAGCTCGTCATCGACCACTCGGTCCAGGTGGACTATTTCGCACGGCCGGACGCCTTCTCCCTCAATGCCGAGATCGAGTTTTCGCGGAACCGCGAGCGCTACGCGTTTCTGCGCTGGGGTCAGCGCGCGTTCCGCAACTTCAAGGTGGTTCCGCCCGACACCGGGATCGTGCACCAGGTCAACATCGAGTACCTCGCGAGAGTCGTGTTCTCGGAGGAAGTCGATGGAATCACCCTGGCGTACCCCGACACGCTCGTCGGCACCGACTCTCACACGACGATGGTCAACGGCCTCGGCGTGGTGGGATGGGGCGTCGGCGGGATCGAAGCAGAGGCCGCGATGCTCGGCCAGCCCATTTCGATGCTCATCCCGAGGGTGCTCGGGTTCCGCCTGAAGGGGGCGCTGCCCCCCGGCGCCACGGCCACCGACCTCGTGCTGACCATCACCGAGGTACTGCGCAAGCACGGTGTGGTCGGCAAGTTCGTGGAGTTCTTCGGCGAGGGGCTGCGCAACCTGACGATTGCCGACCGCGCCACGCTGGGCAACATGTGCCCGGAATACGGCGCCACGGTGGCGATCTTCCCGATCGACGAGATGACGCTCGACTACCTGCGGCTCACCGGCCGCGACGAGGCGCGCGTTCGGCTGGTCGAGGAGTACGCGCGGGCTCAGGGGCTGTTTCGCACCGCGGATGCTCCGGACGCGGTCTATTCCGAGACGCTCGAGCTGGATCTCGGAACGGTCGAGCCGAGCCTGGCGGGCCCGAAGCGGCCCCAGGATCGCGTGTCGCTGCGGAAGGCGAAGACCGCCTTCCAGGTGGCGCTGCCGACGATGCAGGTGCCGCCGAAGCCGCTGAAGGGCGCCAGCGCGGCCGAGGGGGGGCCGCGGCAGGGGACCGCCGCGAGCGCCTCCGCGGTCGCGCAGGCAGGAGTGGCGGTCGCCGATGCCGCGCTCGACGAGCTGGATCACGGCGCCGTCGTCATTGCGGCGATCACGAGCTGCACCAATACGTCGAACCCAAGCGTCATGATCGGCGCGGGCCTCCTCGCCAGAAAGGCCGTCGAGCGCGGGCTTTCGCGCAAGCCCTGGGTGAAGACGAGCCTCGCGCCGGGTTCGAAGGTCGTGACCGAGTACCTCGCGAAGGCGGGTCTCACGCCGTTTCTGGATCGGCTCGGGTTCAACCTGGTCGGCTACGGCTGCACGACGTGCATCGGCAACAGCGGGCCGCTGCCCGATGAGATCGCGTCGGTCGTCCGGGACAAGGGATTGGTCGTCTGCTCGGTGCTGAGCGGCAACCGCAATTTCGAAGGGCGCATCCAGCAGGATGTGCGCGCCAACTACCTGGCGTCGCCGCCGCTCGTCGTCGCCTACGCGCTGGCCGGCTGGATCACCAGGGACCTCACGCAGGAGCCGCTCGGAGAGGATGCGGCGGGACGCCCCGTGTACCTGAAGGACATCTGGCCGACCGAGCAGGAGATCCAGGAGACGCTCATGCAGGCGATCTCCTCCGAGATGTTCCGCCGGACGTATGCCGACGTGTTCGAGGGGGACGAGCGTTGGCGCCGGCTTCCGGTGCCGGAGGGCGATCGGTTCGACTGGGATCCCGACTCCACCTACATCCGCCGCCCCACGTTCCTCGAAGGGATGACCGTGGCCTCGGCCGCCCCGGTCGATATCACCGGGGCCCGCGTGCTCGCGCTGCTGGGCGACAGCGTCACGACGGACCACATCTCGCCGGCGGGGTCGATCAAGCCGGACAGCCCGGCGGGCCGGTACCTGATCGAGAAGGGCGTCAAGCCGGGGGACTTCAACTCGTACGGCGCACGCCGCGGCAACCACGAGGTGATGATGCGCGGCACGTTCGCCAACGTGCGGCTGCGGAACCAGCTGGCGCCCGGCACCGAGGGGGGATGGACCCGGTATCAGCCGGGGGGCGAGGTGATGACGATCTACGACGCCTCGGTGAAGTACCGGGAAGCGGGCGTGCCGCTGCTGGTCATCGCCGGGAAGGAGTACGGGTCCGGCTCGTCGCGCGACTGGGCGGCGAAGGGCACGCTCCTGCTCGGCGTGCGCGCGGTGATCGCCGAGTCGTTCGAGCGGATCCATCGGAGCAATCTCGTCAACATGGGCGTGCTGCCCCTGCAGTTCAAGGATGGCGTCACCGCCGCATCGTTGAAGCTGACCGGCACGGAGACCTACAGCGTCCTCGGCATGGACGACCGCCTCAGGCCGCGCGGCGACGTGACCGTGCGCGCGACGGCGGACGACGGCCGGACGACGGAGTTCCACGTCACGGCGCGCATCGACACGCCGGAGGAGCTGGTGGCGTTCCGGAACGGAGGGATTCTGCCGTACGTGGTGCGGCAGCTCGTTGCCAGGTAGGAAGTCGATGGTGAACCGGAACTGCGGCCCACACGGACCGTGTGACCCGTGATCGCCTCGGACGCCCTCAAGTCACAGGCGCGCGAGCTTGGCTTCGATCTGTGCGGCGTCGCTCCGGCAGAGGCGTTTCCCGAGCTGACGTTCCTGCGCGAGTGGCTCGACCGCGGCTTTGCCGGCGAGATGGCCTATATGGGGCGGTCGGCCGACCGGCGCGCCGACGTGCGGCACGTGCTCCCCGGCGCGCGGAGCGTCGTGGTCACGGGCACGGTATACAACGTCGATCGTCCGTACTCGACGGAGATAGCGGACGCCGGGACGGCGCTCATCGCCCGCTACGCGTGGGGTGACGATTACCACGACATTCTGAAGGCGCGGCTGGAGGCGCTCATCGCCTGGATGCGCCAACGCTCGCTCGAGCCGTTCGAGGCGCGCGCCTACGTGGACACCGGCCCCGTGCAGGAGCGTGTGTACGCACAATATGCGGGGCTCGGATGGATTGGCAAGAACACCTGCCTCATCAATCCGCAGCTGGGTTCGTGGCTGTTTCTCGCCGCGATCATCACCACGCTGCCGCTCGAGCCGGATGCCCCCGCATTCGACCAGTGCGGCGCCTGTACGCTGTGCCTCGAAGCGTGTCCGACCGGTGCGCTCGTCGAGCCGCACGTGCTGGATGCGACGCGCTGCCTCTCCTATCTGACCATCGAGCTGCGCCAGCCGATTCCCGAGGCGGACCGCGCGAGCCTCGGCGCACACGTGTATGGATGCGACATCTGCCAGGAAGTCTGCCCTTACAACCACGCCGCGCCGCGATCGGACGACCCCGCCTGGCGCCCGCGGCAGGCGCTCGACTTCCCCTCGCTGGTGGCGCTGTGGCGGCGCTCCGACGCCGACCTGCGCCGCGCCGTGAGGGGGAGCGCGATGACGCGCGCGCGCCTGACCGGCCTCCGGCGGAACGTCGCCGTCGCAATCGGCAACAGCGGCCGCGCCGACCTCGTGGCCGCGCTCGACGAGGCGCCGGGCGACCGTCCCTCGATCGAGGATCCGCTCGTGCGGGACCACGTCGCCTGGGCGCGGACCGGCCGCGGGTGACATCAACCCCGGCGCCTCCATGTAGCCGCTGCGGCGCGGAGTATATGATCGGGGTATGAGCGACTCTGCGCCGATCCTGCTGCTCTCCATGCCGCAGATGGCCGATCCGAACTTCAGCCGTACCGTCGTGCTCCTGTGCGACTACACCGAGGAGGGCGCATTCGGCCTCGTCGTCAATCGCCAGATGGACGAGCCGGCCTGGACGCTGATCAAAACCGAGCCGCCGGTGCGCATCGACCCCGATCTGAAGCTGTGGGTGGGCGGCCCGGTGGAGCCGCAGCGAACCTGGGTGTTGATGGCCGAGCCGCAGGGTCCGGACGACGAGCAGCGCGAGATCTGCCCCGGCGTGCTGCTGTCCGTCTCGCACGACCTGACGCTGCAGCTGCTGCAGGCGCCGCCGTCCTCGAAGGCCCGCGTGATCGTCGGCTATTCGGGATGGGGGCCCGGCCAGCTCGATCAGGAGCTCGCGGCCTCGGCCTGGCTCACGCTGGAGGTCGATCCCCATCTGATCTTCGACGTTCCGGCCGACCAGATGTGGGAAACGGCGCTGCGCCGGCTCGGGGCCAATCCCTCCGCCTTCCAGTCGAGCTTCGGCAGCTCCGGGGTTCACTGAGCATTCGGAGCCCTGTCATGACGATGCGTACCGTGATGCCACTGCTAGCTGCTTCCGTCGCCCTGGGTCTCGGCGCACGCGCCGACGACTCGAACATGCCGAACGCCGCGCAGCTGAAGTCGATGGCGGCGCGCTTCGCACCCGTCGACCTGGGCGCCGATCTGTCGGCGCTTCCCGACAACGAGCGCCAGGCGCTCGCCCGGATGGTGGAGGCGGCCCGCCTGTTCGACCCGCTGTTCCTGCGGCAGGTGTGGGCGGGGAACGAGTCGCTGCTCATGGATTTGGCCGACGATCAGTCGGAGCTCGGCCGTGCGCGGCTGCACTATTTCCTGATCAACAAGGGGCCGTGGTCTCGGCTCGACCATAACGCGCCGTTCATGCCGGGTGTGCCAAAGAAGCCCGAGCAGGCGAACTTCTATCCGGCCGGGGCCACGAGGGCCGAAGTCGAGGCCTGGATCGCGTCGCTGCCGGAGGCCGAGCGCGCGAAGGCCACCGGCTTCTTCACCACCATTCGACGCGACACGGCGGGGCGGCTGATGGCCGTTCCTTACAGCGTCGAGTATCAGGGCGAGCTGGCGCAGGCGGCGGCCCTGCTGCGCGAGGCGGCGTCGCTGACGAAACAGCCGACTCTCAGGACGTTTCTGGAGAAGCGGGCCGAGGCATTCGTCACCAACGACTACTACGCCTCCGACGTCGCCTGGATGGAGCTGGACGCGAGCATCGAGCCGACGATCGGTCCGTACGAGACGTACGAGGACGAATGGTTCGGCTACAAGGCAGGCTTCGAGGCGTTCATCACGCTCCGCGACGATGCCGAGACCGCCAAGCTCACGCGGTTCGCCGGCGAGCTCCAGGACATCGAGAACAACCTCCCGATCGACCCGAAGTTCCGCAACCCCAGGCTCGGCGCCATGGCCCCGATCCGGGTCGTGAACACGATCTTCTCGTCCGGGGACGGGAACCGGGGGGTGCAGACCGCGGCGTACAACCTGCCGAACGACGAGCGGGTCATCCGCGAGAAGGGCTCGAAGCGGGTGATGCTGAAGAACAACCAGGAGGCGAAGTTCAGGGTCGCCCTGGTGCCCATCTCGAAAATCGCGCTCCCGGCGGCGGATCAGCGGAACGTCGACTTCGACGCGTTCTTCACGCACATCCTGATGCACGAGTTGATGCACGGCCTCGGGCCGCACGCCATCACGGTCGGCGGCCGCGCCACCACGGTGCGGCACGAGCTGAAGGAGACGTACAGCACGATCGAGGAGGCCAAGGCCGACATTTCCGGCCTGTTCGCGCTTCAGTTCCTGGTCGATCGAGGCAGGCTCGACAAGCGCTACGAACAGACGATGTACACGACGTTCCTCGCGTCGTGCTTCCGATCCATCCGCTTCGGGGTCAGCGAGGCCCACGGGCGGGGCGTTGCCATTCAGCTCAATTACTTCCTCGATCACGGCGGCGTCCGCGTGAACGCGGACGGCACGTTTACCGTGGACCCCGCCCGGATCCGTCAGAACGTGTCCGACCTCACGCGCGACATCATGACGATGCAGGCGGTCGGCGATTACCAGGCCGCCCAGGAGCTGATCGAGACGCTGGGCGTGGTTCGGCCGCCGGTGCAGACCGTGCTCGATCGGCTCAAGGACGTGCCGGTGGATATCGAGCCGCGATTCGTCACGGCCGAGCGGCTCCTGGCCCGGTAGAACGGCGCGAGCTGCGCCCGCCCGTTCCCGGCGTTCCCACGAATATGTCGCGCCCCGCCCCGATGTGACGCCGGGTGTCGCTCAGCCGTGCGGGAGGCTTCCGGCTTCGCCCGTCCGGATCGAAGCCGGAAGCCGCGAGCGACCGCGGGCAGCGGCTAGTGGCGATCTCTGTCGTGCACCTGGCCGCGGATTTCCCCTCCCGGCCATCGCGTCGTGTGCACGTTCACGTAGGTCTTGCCGGCCCTGATCGCCCGAACGAGCTCGTCGAACGAACCCGCCTCGATCCCCTGACCTGCCGGTCCCACGATATCGGCGGGCGTGATGACGCCGGTCAGCGTGCCTTCCGTTGGGCACGGGGGCTTGCCGCCGCCGCCGCAGAAAAACGCGGCCACGCCGCCGTTGACGCCGCGCTGGCCGAAATGGATGTGCGACGCCGTGACTACCCCGTTCGGCACCAGGTGCCCTTCCAGGCCGGCGAAGCTCAGCTCCCACGTGATGGTCTGCGCCCCGTCATCGATGCGCGCGTCGAACGTTCCATGGCCGGTCGTCGACACCGCGGGAACCTCCTGGAATCCCTCCAGCGTGGCCTTGACGTGATTCGGCCCCCGGTCGTCGTCGGCGCCGGAGGCGGTATAGCCGCTCAACGCGAGGACGGTCGTCAGGCCGGCTGCGGTGATCATTCGCTTGCTCACGGTCTCCTCCTGTTCAACGGAAAGCGAGACTCGTTCCCCGAGTCTCGGGCAGCAGACGCAGCTGCCTGCCGATGCTGGGTACGCCGTTCCTGTCGAGCACGAACAGCATGTAGACGCCTGGCACCGCCTGGGCGGGCAGCTTGGGCGCGCGGACGCGCAGCACGCCGTCGGCCGCGCGCCCTTTCGTGTGGAAGGCCAGCTTCACATACCGATCGCCCGCCGTCAGACTGTGCGTGTTGTGATCGCTGCGCAGGATGGCCACGGAGCCGATCGCGTCCGCGGTCCCGTCCACCGTGACATCGAAGTGTCCGCGATAGTCGATCCGGCGCGGCGCGTCGCGCACGACCGGGCGCCGCGCCGGTGCGCCGCCAGCCGCGAACAGATAGGGCGGATAGAAGAGCTGCCCGACGGGCACTCCCTGATCCGGGTCGCCCTGCATCAGCATGCCGCCAGGCGCCCACGAGGCCGCAAGCGGATACGCCGGATCGTCGGGGCGGACCAGCGCTTCCCGGTTCTCGCCGGCAAAGAAGACGGTCGCATCCGGCAGCAGCGTGGCGGTGCCGTGCAGGCCCCGTGAGACCGTGGTCCGGGCCAGCCTCGCGATCGCGCCCGTCTTTGGATTGAACATCTGGAAGTAGTGCCCCTCGCGCTCGTCGAACGTGCACGGGCGTCCGTCGACCTGGCAGTTCGGCGACCGGTTCACGCCGTGGCCGATGAGGACCATGCCGTCCGGCAGCAGCACCGCCTTGGTCGTGGACAGCGGCTGAAGGATGCTGCCCACGACCCGGTATCTCGGCTGCGGATTCGGGACTCCTGGTGTTCCTCCGAAGAACTCCACCTCCTCGACCGTGCCGGTCTGGTTGCCGTCGGCGTCGCGCCCGGAGATCTGGAACCACTTGTGCGACACGGTGTTCCCGTTGGCGTCGATCTCGACGAGACTGGCGGTCGGACAGCAGTACGGGCGAACCTCGCGTGCCGTGTCCACGAGCGTCCAATGGTTCCTGGCCGGGACGCCGCGCTCCGGGTCCTTCATCGCGCCAAGGACGTCCAGACACCACATCGTCCCCTTCGTGAACTCGGGCGTGCCCCCGCCGACGCCGAACCGGGCGCCCCCTTTCATCAGGTTGCCCTGGGCGTCGCGATAACGCTCGTCCGCGATGTCACCGTAATCGATCTCGCCGTTGAGCGTGCACACCTTCCAGTCGTCGCGCCCAGGCCCGGTCTGCACGACTTCCATCTGCGGGTACAGCGGGAACGCCATGCGTGCGTTCTCGAGCGCGATGTTGCGATCGGCGACGGGATCGTAGACCTCGGGCACCACGATGTTCACGCGGGTGGCGGTGAAAGCGGCGTCGTTCTGCGGCGTCGTACGCGTGGCGCGCGTCGGGTCCGGTCCGACCGTCGCGTCCTGGTCGAACCCGCCGAGCACGAGGACCCAGCCGTTCGGCAGCGGAGCGGCTGACGGATACCAGCGGGAGTACTGCTGGTCGGACGGATCGGACGGCTGGGTACTCTGCTGCACGCGCGGGCTGCAGCCGGGGTAGAACGCGTCGATGTCGGACGCTTTGCCGGGGTTCAATGCGAAGAAGAGCGCGCCGAACGGATCGGCCGCCCAGTGCGCCCGCGTGCACGGCTCGCTGCGGCGGACCCACTCCTCGCTCTCCGGGTCGAACACGTTGACCTTGTACAGCCCGTTGTCGCTCTGCATATCGTGCCCGCCGAAGACGTAGACGCGGCCGTCGTAGAGCGTCACGCGGGCGTTGCAGTACGTGTTGTAGAACATCCCTTTCGAATAGCCGTTCTCCTGAAACGCATCACGATTCAGCGCGAAATCGCCTTCGTCGAGGAGCGCCGTGTGGAATTTGCCCGTGGTGGCGAACGCAGCGGAATGCCAGGGGTCGAACAGCAGCTGGCGCTCCATCGTCCGGTTGGCCCCGATCCGGGTCGGAACGCTCTGGCTGAGCCCCTGCTGAAGCCGATAGCCGCCGTATGTCAGCCGCTGGAACGAGTCGGCGGTTGGATCGGAGCCGTTGCGGAACCGCGGATTGAGGACGTCGCGCAGCGCCATGTTGAAGTCGTTCCGGCCGTTGTCCATCGGGCTGCGCCCCGTGAGGGGATCCCGCGGCTGGTGCACGAGGCTTTCAACGATGCCCGGATCGGCAATGTCGTTCGGCGTGTACTCCGGGAATCGCGCGTGGTAGAGGATTTTCGGCGCATCGGAGTCGCGCCTCCACACGAGACCCATGTGCACAGCTTCGGTGCTCTGCATGGGGATGAGGGGAGACACCTTCCCGTAGACCTCAGGCGGCAGCCCCGCATTCGGGTCGGGGAACGTAGCCTGGGCGGACATGGGTCGGCTCGGACCGAGCATGGCCCATATGCCGGCACAGATGGTGGCGGCGCACGCGAGGGTGCGTCTCTTCATGGCCGATTCTCCTTGTGCTGGGCCCGAGTGGTGGAGGTTGCTGCCCGAGTGACCCGGGGCGGGTGGCAAGCGGCATGCCGCGGCGCATGCCTGAAACCGTGTGAATTCCGGGAGGAAGAGAAACCGGAAGTCAGCGCCGCGTTTCCGCCCGCGAAACTGACTTACCGGCCGGGTAACCGCCGCACGGCGTCAGCGATCGGTCGAGGAGGCCAGCCGTGCCACCGCCGTCTGTACGCGCAGGCGGCCATCGGTGCTCTCGGTCCAGGCGAACACAAGCTCGTCCGCGAACCGTGCGATTCGCGGGTAGCCGCTCGCGCGGCTGCCCGCCACTCCCGCAACGGTCGTGGCCGCAGAGGTCGTCCCTGAGGCGGCCACGCGACGAACACGGAACTGCGCCCGCTGATCCGCAAACTCGATCCATGAGGCTAGCGCCGCGCCGTCGGGCAGCAGCTCGATGTCCACGCGTCCGAGCGATCCTGCCTCGTCCAGCCGGATGGGGGAACCGAAGGTGCGTCCCGCGTCGTCCGAAAACGCGGCAAACGCCCGGCCCTGCCCCTCCTTCACCGTGAACCAGGCGATCGCCACCCGGCGGCCGCGGGCGGCCAGCGCCGGCCCGTTGACAGGGCAGGCGGCGATCTTCCAGCCGTCGTCGTGTACGGGCCGCGGCTCGGTCCAGCGGCCGTTCTCGAGCCGGGACACGTAGATGTCGCGAATCTCGTCGTCGCTGCGATTGCGGAATGCCGCAATGGGCCCATCCGCCGTGACCACCGCGGCCGTGGGACAGCATTCGCAGACGCGGAGGTCCACCGGAGCCTCGGCCGTCTGCTTCCACGCACCGTCGAAGCTGGCAAAGCGTACGCTCATGGCACCCCGGTCCGCGGCGCCGTGCGCGTCGTGCGACGATTCCGGCGTCATCGCGCGCCCGTCGAGCCAGACGAGCCCGAGTCCGCCGCCCGGCATCTCGAACAGCGATGCGAATCCGTGCTCGGTCTGCGTCCCGTCGTGGTGGGGCGTGAACGGCGTCGACCACGTCCGGCCGTCGTCTCGCGAGTACGCAAGGCGGACCTCGTAGGCGTACGTGCCGGGGCCGCTCTTCTGGAGCCAGTGCGCTGCCAGCGATCCGTCGGCGAGGCGAATCACCGAGGGCACGTCCGCCCAGTTCACAAACCAGTCGGCGCCGCTCGCAACAACGCGCGGCTCGCTCCAGCCGGCGGCGGTTCGCTCTGCGAACTTCAGCGTGGCCGCGGGTCCCTCCTGTTCGATCCAGCTCAGCAGCACGCCGCGGGACGAGACCGAGAGCTGGGGCTGCGCGCTGCTGCCGCCCGCCGGCGAGGCGGCCGGTTCGACACGAAGAGACCAGGTATCGCTCCTCGTTGCAACCGGAACGGCAAAGGCAACGAGGCCGGCGATTGCGGCGAACGCGAACACGAGGCGGCGAGGCACGCCCCTGATGATATGCGATTCGAAAGAACGCGGCGAGGCGGCGCTTCGTCTAGGATTCCCGGCGGAGGTTGTCGATGGCATGCCGCATCCTGCTGCTGACTGTCGCACTGCTCTGGGCGCAGCCGCTCGCCGCCCAGCCGCAGGCCGCGGACCCGATCCGCGAGCTGCTCGTCGAGGTTCGTCTGCTGCGTCGCACGCTGGAGCGGGCCGCGACCACGGGCGCGAGGATTCAGCTGCTCGTCGGGCGCGTGCAGCTCCAGGAACAGCGGATCTCGGATGTGTCGCGGACGCTGGATGGAGCCCGGTCCGAGCTGCGCGATCTCGATCGCGGCATCGACGCGCTGGGCCGGCAGCTCACTTCGTTCGAGGAGACCGCGGCCAACAGCGTGGACGCGGCAGAACGCCGGGCGGCCGAACAGCAAGCGGCCCTGGTGAAAGGGCAGCTGTCCGGGATGGAACGCCGGCGGCAGGAGCTCCTCGCCGAGGAGGCGTTTCTCTCACAGCAGCTCACCGGCGAGCAGAATCGCTGGGCGGAGCTGAACGAACGCCTCGAGCAGCTGGAGCGGTCGCTCCAGGATGGCGCCCGTTGACCGCGGCTAATTCAGCGAGCAGGCCCCGGGGCCGCGCGGATCGCCGCACGTGCCGCATGGGCCGGCTGCGACCGATTTTGGCGCGGCGCCGGCGGTATGCGCGGCAAACACCGAGAGCCGCCGCTCGAGATCGCGGCTGTGGCACGACGGACATTCCGGGGCATCAGTGCTGCGCACCAGCGCTTCGAACTGCCGGTCGCACTGCCTGCAGGCGTATTCGTAGAGAGGCATGGTTCGCGTCAGGTTGGTCCCTTCAATTGTAGCGAATTCGACAAGCCGGTCGAGGGTCTTCGGCGGCCGTGCGGCGGCTACGGGGAGCGCGGCGACTGTGAGGCGGCGTGTCCGAGCGAAATCAGGACCTGCCCCAGCGCCCCCACGACCCTCGGGTCGAACTGGACGCCGCTGCACCGCTGGATCTCGTCCACGGCGTGGGCCGGGAGCATGGCCGGGCGCTGCGTATGGGGCCGCGTCATCGAGTCGTACGAGTCCGATACGGCCAGAATGCGGGCGCCGATCGGGATCTGCTCGCCGAGCAGCCCGCGCGGGTATCCGCTGCCGTCGAACGCTTCGTGCGAGGCGAGCACCACCTCGGCCGCCCCGGCCAGCGCCGGTACGCGGCGGAGGAGGTCGTATCCCACCTCAGGGTGCGTGCGAATGACCGCCCACTCCTCGTCGTCCAGGGGCGCCGGCTTGTAGAGGATCGAGGCGGGCATGCCGATCTTGCCGATGTCGTGGAGCAGGGCGCCGCGCTCGATGTCGACGAGCGCGGGTCCGGTGACTCCAAGCTCGTCGCCAAGCGCTGCCGCCAGCCGGGAGACGCGCGTCGCATGCTCGCGTCCGTCCCGCTCGTGCAGCTCCAGCATCGCCATGAGGCTCTCGAGCGCGTCCTCGATGTTGCGCTGCGCCTCGGCCAGCGCGGCAGCGACCCGTGCGCGGCGGCGCCGCAGGCGATGCTCCAGGGAGTCCTGCAGCTCGTCCGACGCAACGGAGGCGGAGTGCCAGTCGATGCCGAGGCGCAGCGCCTCCAGGAGCCGGGCGTCGTCGAAGGGCTTCAGCAGATAGTCGACGATGTCGGTGCGGAGGCTCGAGACGGCGACGTCGATGTCGCGGGCCCGGGTTGCGAGGATGATGGCGGTGCGGGGATGCCGCTCGCGGATCTGCGACGCGAGCCACACGCCGCGCAGATCGGGCGGCGTCACGTCGCAGAGCGCCACGTCGGCTTCCACTTCCGAGAGCGTGTCGAGTGCGTCCGCGGCGCTCCCGGCCTCGTGCACTTCGTAGCCGAACGAGTGCACCCACGAGCTGAGAACGCCGCGGAGCGTGTGATCGTCGTCGACGACGAGAACCGAATG
>Ga0073934_10006254_pt1 | contig 17491 bp, 11 predicted proteins | sample LarsenN4metaG_FD_76834 | JGI IMG/M metagenome (GOLD analysis project Ga0073934, IMG submission 76834) | Hot spring sediment bacterial and archeal communities from British Columbia, Canada, to study Microbial Dark Matter (Phase II) - Larsen... ... | reverse complement strand
TGCAGTTCGTCGAGCGCCTGCTGCCACGCGGCGTCGTACTGGTCGCGCCAGGCCACGATCTGGCGGCGGCGCTGCTCGGGCAGCGAGCGCCACTCGTACAGCAGCACCGGGATGAAGTCGGAGTCCGGGCCGTGGATGGTCGCGAGGTGCGCGCCGATGAGCGCGCGCAGCCGCTCGCGCGGCGGCAGGTCGCGCGCGAGCACCGCGCGCGTCTGCTCCAGCCCCTGGCGCAGGCCTTCTTCCATCACCGCGACCAGGATGTCGACCTTGCTGCCGAAGTGATAGAACGGGCTGCCCGAGCGCATGCCCACCGCGTGGGCGATGTCGCGCACCGTGGTGCGCTCGAAGCCCTTCTCGCGGAACAGCCGCGCCGAGGCGCGCACGATGTCGGCGCGGCGGTTGGCCTCGTCGGCCTGCAGCGGCTCGGGCAGGGCGCGGGTTGACCCGCTTGCCCGGGCCGCGCGCGGCGGCGCAGCATTCGCCCGCGGCGCCGCCCGCCGGCTGCCGGCAGGGTGCGGCTTCGAAGGCGCGCGTCGCGAAGGCATAAGGAATAGTCCCGTGGCGCCGGAGCGGGCCGCCGGCGTACAAACCAAGCGGTTGCTTGGTGGCAGTCTAGCAGTCGGTCGCGCGCCGCGGCAAGCGCCGTAGGGAGTGTGGGTTGCAGGTTCTCCAGCTGCTGATCAGCGGTGTCTCGCAGGGCTGCATCTACGGTCTGATCGCGCTCGGCTTCGTGCTCATCTACAAGGCCACCGAGGCCGTGAGCTTCGCGCAGGGCGACCTGATGATGGTCGGCGCCTTCATCGGCCTGGCGGTGATGACCTTCCTCGGCTTCCCGTTCTGGGTGGCGGTGCCGTCGGCCATCGCCGGCATGGCGCTGCTCGGCTTCTTCACCGAGCGGCTGGTGATCCGCCCGATCCTCGGGCAGCCCGCGTTCTCGATCGTGATGCTGACGGTGGGCATCGGCTACGTGGCGCGCGGGCTCATCACCATGATCCCCGGCATCGGCACCGAGACGCACACCTTGCCGGTGCCGTACAAGGACGTGATCTTCCGCGTCGGCGGCCTGGTGCTGGCGGCCGAGCAGCTGGTGGTCATCGGCGTGACGGCGCTGCTGTGCGTGGGGCTGTACCTCATGTTCAGCCGCACGCGCGTGGGCATCGCGATGCAGGCGGCGTCGCAGAACCAGCTCGCGGCGTACTACATGGGCATTCCGGTCAAGCGGCTCAACGCGCTGGTCTGGGCGCTGGCCGCGATGGTGGCGGCGATCGCCGGGCTGCTGCTCGCGCCGTTCACGTTCGTGCACGCCAACATGGGCTTCGTCGGGCTGAAGGCCTTTCCGGCGGCGGTGGTGGGCGGCTTCGGCAGCCTGCCCGGCGCCATCGTGGGCGGGCTGGTGATCGGCGTGGTGGAGTCGTTCGCCGGCTTCTTCCTGCCCGAGGGCTTCAAGGACATCGCGGCCTACGTCGTGGTGCTCGTCATGCTGATGGTCAAGCCGAACGGCCTGTTCGGCGAACGCCTGCGCAAGAAGGTCTGAGGCCGCCGCCATGCGCTTCGTCTTCAAGACCAGCTACGACCAGGACATCGACCTCGCCAAGCACGGCGGCCACCGCTTCTGGTACGGCCTGCTGGTCGTGCTGCTGGTGGCCGCGCCGTGGATCGTGTCGGAGTACTGGCTGTCGCAGCTCACCTTCATCCTGATCTACGGCATCGTCGGGCTCGGGCTCATGCTGCTGGCCGGCTTCACCGGCCTGTTCTCGATCGGGCACGCGGCCTTTCTCGGCGTGGGCGCGTACACCGAGGGCGTGCTGGTCGGCATGGGCTGGCCGTTCCCGCTGGCGATCGCCTGCGCGATGGCGCTGTCGGCGGCGGTGGGCGTGGTGGTCGGGCTGCCGGCGCTGCGCGTCAAGGGCATCTACCTCGGCATCGCGACCCTGGCCTTCGGCTTCATCGTCGAGGAGGTGCTCGCGCGCTGGGAGTCGGTGACCGGCGGCAACGCGGGGCTGCACGTGAAGGGGCTCGAGCTGTTCGGCTGGAAGCTCGGCTCGGGCGAGCCGTTCTACTGGCTGTGCCTGCTGTTCGCGGTGGGCGCGACCCTGGCGGTGCTGAACCTGCTGCGCTCGCCCACCGGCCGCGCCTTCGTGGCGATCCGCGACTCCGAGATCTCGGCGCAGAGCATGGGCATCCACCTCGCGCGCTACAAGTCGCTGTCGTTCGCGCTGTCGGCCGCGCTGGCCGGCCTGGGCGGCGCGCTGTACGCGCACAAGATCAGCTTCCTGTCGCCCGACCAGTTCAGCATCGTCCAGTCGATCGACCTGCTGCTGATGGTGGTGATCGGCGGGCTGGGCTCGGTGCACGGGGCGTTCCTCGGCGCGATCTTCCTGATCGCGATGCCGCAGCTCATCGCCACCGCGAAGGACTGGCTGCCGCCGGCCATCGGCCAGGCGGCCGGCCTGCAGGGCGTGGTCTACGGCGCGGTGCTGATCGCCTTCGTGCTGTTCGAGCCGCTGGGCCTGTACGGCCGCTGGCTCAAGATCCGCACCTGGCTGCAGATGGCGCCGTTCTACCGGCGCGGCATGTTCAGGCGGCAGAAGTCGTTCCAGAAGTCGGAGCGATTGCGATGAGCCCCCCACGCTCCCTGTGGTCGCTGCCCCCCGGGCGGGCCCTTGCAGCGGACCGGCGCAGCCGGATCCGCGCAGGCTCCCGGCTTGCCGCGCGGTCGGCAGGCGCCAGACTCGAGACTGCGACGGAGCCGACATGACCGGCACGGCCTTGCTTTCCGCCCGCAACCTCAGCGTGCACTTCGGCGGCGTGCGTGCCGTCAACGGCGTGAGCTTCGACGTGCGCCCGGGCGAGGTGTTCACCCTGATCGGGCCCAACGGCGCCGGCAAGACGACGGTGTTCAACCTGATCAGCCGCATCTACACGCCCACGTCGGGCGAGATCAGCTTCGACGGCCGCTCGCTGCTCGAGGCGGCGCCGCACGACGTGGCGACCCTGGGCATCGCGCGCACGTTCCAGAACATCGAGCTGTTCGAGCACGCCACGGTGCTGCAGAACCTGCTGATCGGGCGGCATCGGCACCTGCGGCACCAGCCGCTGTGGCGCGAGATCCTGTTTACCCCGTCGGTGCGCGCGGCCGAGCGCGCCACGCGCGAGAAGGTGGAGGAGGTGATCGACTTCCTCGACCTGCAGCATTACCGCGACACGATGGTCGCGGGGCTGCCGTACGGCGTGCGCAAGGTGGTGGAACTGGCGCGCGCGCTGGCCACCGAGCCGAAGCTGCTGCTGCTGGACGAGCCCTCGTCGGGCCTCAACGTCGAGGAGACCGGCGACATGGCGTTCTGGATCCAGGACATCCAGGCCGACCTCGGCATCACGGTGCTGATGGTCGAGCACGACATGTCGCTGGTCTCGAAGGTGAGCGACCGCGTGCTGGCGATGAACATGGGCGAGGTGCTCGCGACCGGCACGCCGGCCGAGGTGCAGTCGCACCCCGGCGTGATCGAGGCGTATCTCGGCTCGGCCGGCGAGCTGGAGTCGCTGCGCCGGCCGAAGGTCACGGCATGAACGGGTCGCGGCATGCACCGGCTCGCGTCGTGAGGGACCGCACATGAGCGACGGTGACGCGATCCTCGCGCTGCACAACGTCGAGAGCGCGTACGGGCCGATCAAGGCGATCCGCGGCGTGAGCCTGCGCGTGCGCAGCGGCGAGATCGCCACCGTGCTGGGCTCCAACGGCGCGGGCAAGTCGACCATCCTCAAGACCATCAGCGGCATCATCGACCCGCGCAAGGGCAGCATCACGTTCCGCGGCGAGGACATCACCGCGCACGACCCGGCCGACATCGTGCAGCGCGGCCTGTCGCACGTGCCCGAGGGCCGCGAGGTGTTCCCGCTGCTGTCGGTGCACGACAACCTGATGATGGGCGCCTACACGCGCAGCGACCGCGACGCGGTGGCACGCGACCTGGAAGCGGTCTACCGCTACTTCCCCATCCTGCGCGAGCGCGCGAAGCAGGACGCCGGGCTGCTGTCCGGCGGCCAGCAGCAGATGCTCGCGATCTCGCGCGCGCTGATGGCCGCGCCGGTGCTGATGCTGCTCGACGAGCCCAGCCTCGGCCTGAGCCCGCTGCTGACGCGCGAGATCTTCGAGATCGTGGTGCGCATCAACCGCGAGCGCGGCACGACCTTGCTGCTGGTGGAGCAGAACGCGCACATGGCGCTGAACGTCGCCGACTACGGCTACGTGCTCGAGAACGGCCGCATCGTGATGGAAGACACCTGCGACCGGCTGCGCGAGAAGGAGGACATCAAGGAGTTCTACCTCGGCATGAAGGAAGCCGGCGCGCGCGGCGAGCGGCGCTGGAAGAAGAAGAAGACCTGGCGATGAGCAACCTGTGGGACCTGCAGCACATCCAGCCGCGCACCGACATCGTGGTGCCGGGCGAGACCATCCCCGAGATGTTCTGGAACGCGGTGCGGCTGCGCGGCGACAAGACCTTCATGCGCGAGAAGAAGCTCGGCATCTGGCGCGCGTGGAGCTGGAACCGCACCGGCGCGGCCGTGCGCGAGACGGCGATGGGCCTGGTCGCGCTCGGCCTGGCGCCCGGCGAGGTGGCGTCGATCCAGGCCAACACGGTGGTCGAGTGGGTGATCGCCGACCTCGGCATCCTGTGCGCCGGCGGCGTGAGCAACGGCATCTACCCGACCGACGCGCCGCCGCAGGTGGAGTACCTGTGCGCCGACTCGTCGACCACGATCCTGTTCGTCGAGGACGAGGAGCAGCTCGACAAGGCGCTCGAGGTGCGCGGCGCGCTGCCGAAGCTGAAGAAGATCGTCGTGTTCGACATGGAAGGGCTCGCGCGCTTCCGCGACCCGATGGTGATGAGCCTCGACGAGCTGCGCGCGCTCGGCCGCGCGCACGACGCCGCGCACCCCGGCGAGTTCGAGCGCCGCTGCGCGAGCCGCGGGCCGGACGACCTGGCCATCCTCATCTACACCTCGGGCACCACCGGCAAGCCCAAGGGCGCGATGCATTCGCACCGCGGCCTCGTCTACACCACGCGCGGCTACAACATGCTCAACGCGCAGGACGAGGGCGACGAGCGCATGTGCTTCCTGCCGCTGTGCCACGTGGCCGAGCGGCTGGGCGGCGAGTACTTCTCGGTCTACAGCGGCTCGGTGCTCAACTTCGTCGAGAACCCCGAGACGGTGCCCGAGAACGTGCGCGAGATCGCGCCGACCGTCTTCACCGCCGTGCCGCGCGTGTGGGAGAAGTTCTACTCCGCCGTGTCGATCGCCGTGGCCGAGGCCGGACCGGCGCAGCAGGCGCTGTACCGCTGGGCCGTCGGCGTCGGGCTGCAGGTGGTCGACCGCGTGTTGGCCGGCCGTCCGGTGCCCGCCACGCTGAAGGCGACGTTCATGCTCGCGCGCTGGCTGGCGCTGGACAACGTGCGCAGGCTGATCGGCATCCATCGCGCGCGGCTGCTCATCACCGGCGCCGCGCCGATCGCGCCCGACCTGATCCGCTGGTACCTCGCGCTGGGCGTGCCGATGCTCGAGGTGTGGGGGCAGACCGAGTCGTGCGGCGCTTCCACCGGCATGACGGTCGAGCGCATCAAGCCCGGCTCCATCGGCCCGGCATTGCCGTACAACGAGGTGAAGGTCGACGAGAAGACCGGCGAGCTGCTGATCCGCGGCCCCAACGTCTTCATGGGCTACCTGAACCAGCCGGAGAAGACGGCCGAGACGATCGACGCCGACGGCTGGCTGCACACCGGCGACGTCGGGCAGGTCGACGAGGACGGGTATTTCCGCATCACCGACCGCATGAAGGACATCATCATCACGGCGGGCGGCAAGAACATCACGCCCAGCGAGATCGAGAACGAGCTGAAGTTCTCGCCCTACATCACGGACGCGGTGGTCATCGGCGACAAGCGGCCCTTCCTGACGGCGCTCATCATGATCGACCAGGAGAACGTCGAGAAGTACGCGCAGGACCACGACGTGCCGTTCTCCAACTACGCCAGCCTGACCCGCGCGCGCGAGGTGCAGGAGCTGATCCAGCGCGAGATCGACCGCGTCAACCGCAAGTTCGCGCGCGTCGAGCAGATCAAGGGCTTCCGCCTGCTCGAGACGCAGCTGAGCGCCGAGGACGAGGAACTGACGCCCACCATGAAGCTCAAGCGCAGCCTCGTGCAGAAGAAGTACGCCCCGTTGATCGAGTCGATGTACCGGGCCGGCTGAGCGCCGCGCCCACCAGCCCACCGAAGGAGACGCTCGCATGAAACGCACCCTCGCCACCCTCGTGCTGGCCTCGGCGGCCGCCCTGGCCGCGGCGCAGACGCAAGGCGTCAGCAAGAACGAGATCGTGCTCGGCTCGATCCAGGACCTGTCCGGGCCGATCGCCGGCTTCGGCAAGCAGGCGCGGCTGGGCATGATGCTGCGCGTGGACGAGATCAACGAGCAAGGCGGCGTGCACGGCCGCAAGCTCAGGCTGCTGGTCGAGGACTCGGCCTACGACCCCAAGCGCGCCGTGCTGGCCGCGCAGAAGCTCGTCAACCAGGACAAGATCTTCATGATGGTCGGCCACATCGGCACCGCACAGAACATGGCGGCGATGCCGGTGCAGTTCGAGAAGAACGTCATCAACTTCCTGCCGATCACCGCCGCGCGCGAGATGTACGAGCCTTTCCACAAGCTCAAGTACTCGTTCGCCGCGACCTACTACGACCAGATGCGCTCGTCGCTGCCCAGGCTCGTGAAGGAGAAGGGCGCGAAGAAGGTGTGCGCGATCTACCAGGACGACGAGTTCGGCCTCGAGGTGCTGCGCGGCGCCGAGGCGGGGCTCAAGTCCATCGGCATGGAGATGGCCGAGAAGACCTCGTTCAAGCGCGGCGCCACCGACTTCTCGTCGCAGGTGGCGCGCATGAAGGCCGCCGGCTGCGACTTCGTGGCCATGGGCACGATCATCCGCGAGACCATCGGCACCATCGCCGAGGCGCGCAAGACCGGCTTCAGCCCGACCTTCATGGGCTCCAGCGCGGCCTACACCGACCTGATCCACAAGCTCGGCGGGCCGGCGATGAACGGCCTGTACGCGACCATGACGGTGCAGCACCCGTACCTCGACGAGGCCTCGCAGCCCATCCGCTTCTGGGCCAACAAGTACAAGACCAAGTTCAACGAGGACCCGACCGTGTTCTCGGTGTACGGCTACTCGATCATCGACCTGTTCATCCGCGCCGCGCAGAAGGCCGGTCCGAACCTCACGACCGAGAGCTTCATCAAGGCGATGGACACGATGGTCGTGCCGCCCGACATCTTCGGCAGCGCCGAGGCGACCTACGGCCCGAACAAGCGCCTGGGCAGCGACGCCTCGCGCCTGTCGCAGATCGTCGACGGCAAGTGGAAGGTGGTGTCGGACTACGTGCGTCCGCAGTGACGGCGCTCTGAGCGCCCCAGGGCCGGCCCTGCCGGCCCGCCCCCCGAGGGGGTTCAAGTCGAGTGGCGGAGCCACATCGACTTGAGAGCAGCGCCGCCGCGCGCCCGCGACGGCGGCCGCCATCGGCATCGGTCCATGCACAAGGGGCTGCCTCGGCAGCCCCTTTTCATTGCCGATTCGATCGATACTGCCGGCCATGGGCGCCCGGCCCACGAGAAGTACGAGGAGACGGACATGAACGCACCCGAGGCGCTGCGGCCGGTCGAGCCGGCGGCGGCCGAGATCATCGGCCAGCTCGTCGAGACCATCCGCGCGAAGCTGCCCGCCGACCAGTCGCCCGAGGCCGCGGAGTTCGTCCGGCAGTACTACGGCCAGGTGGCCGCCGAGGACCTGGCCGAACGCAGCCTCGACGACCTGTACGGCGCGGCGCTGTCGCACTGGCACTTCGCGCGCGTGTTCGCCGGCGGCGCGCCGAAGCTGCGCGTGTACAACCCGCGGCTCGAGGAACACGGCTGGCAGTCGACGCACACCGTGATCGAGATCGTCAACGACGACATGCCGTTCCTGGTCGACTCCATCACGATGGAGGTCAACCGCCAGGGACTGACCTTGCACCTGATCGTGCACCCGGTCATGAAGGTGCGGCGCGACCCCGAGCACCGGCTCGTGGCGCTGGCGCGTGACCGCGCCGAGCCCGAGGGCCGCTTCGAGTCGCTGATCCACGTCGAGGTCGACCGCCGCACCGACCCCGCGCAGCTGCAGGCCCTGCACGACGGCCTGCTGCGCACCCTGGGCGACGTGCGCGCGGCGGTCGAGGACTGGCAGCCGATGCGCCGCCGCCTGGTCGACACCGTCGAGGCGATGGAGAAGGAGCCGCCCGCGGCGCGCTCGGACGACATCGCCGAGGACTTCGCCTTCCTGCGCTGGCTCGCCGACGACAACTTCACCTTGCTCGGCTGCCGCGACTACGACCTCGTGCGCGACGCCGACGGCGGCGACATGCTGCGGGTGGTGCCCGGCTCGGGCCTCGGCATCCTGCGCGACCGCGGCGAGGCCGTGCCGTCGGCGAGCTTCGCGGCGCTGCCGCCCGGGCTGCGCGCGCTGGCGCGCGACCCGCGGCTGCTCGTGCTGACCAAGTCGAACGCGCGCGCCACCGTGCACCGGCCCGGCTACATGGACTACCTCGGCATCAAGCGCTTCGACGCGCAGGGCCAGGTGACCGGCGAGCGGCGCTTCCTCGGGCTGTACACGTCGACCGCCTACAACACCAACCCGTCGCAGATCCCGCTGCTGCGCCGCAAGGTCGCGGCCGTCACCGAACGCGCGGGCTTCCTGCCCAGGAGCCACGCGGCCAAGACGCTCACCACCATCCTCGAGCAGTACCCGCGCGACGAGCTGTTCCAGATCAGCGTCGACGAGCTGTACGCCACCGCGATGGGCATCGTGCGCCTGGGCGAGCGGCAGCGCACGCGGCTGTTCGTGCGGCGCGACGTGTTCGGCCGCTTCTGGTCGTGCCTGATCTACGTGCCGCGCGAGAACTACAACACCGACCTGCGCGCGCGCATGCAGGCGCTGCTGACCGAGATCTTCCAGGGCACCTCGTCGGAGTTCTCGGTGCAGTTCTCCGACTCGCCGCTGGCGCGCGTGCTGATCGTGGTGCGCACGCGGCCGGGCGCCGACCCGCAGGTCGACGTGCGCGAGGTGGAGCAGCGCCTCGTGCGCATCGCGCGGCGCTGGGACGACGAGCTGCGCGAGGCCCTGCTCGAGGCGCACGGCGAGGAGCGCGGCAACGCTCTGTTCGCGCGCTACGCGGCCGGCTTCGCCGCCGGCTACCGCGAAGAACACGCGCCGCGCATGGCGGTGCGCGACATCGAGCTGATGGAAGCGCTCGACGGCCCCGACGCCATCGCGATGAGCCTGTACGTGCCGCTCGAGGCGCCGCCGGGGCGGCTGCGCTTCAAGCTCTACCGCGCGGGCCAGCTCGCGCCGCTGTCGCAGACCCTGCCGATGCTCGAGCACATGGGCGTGCAGGTGCTCGAGGAGCGGCCGTTCGAGGCGCGGCGCAGCGACGGCGCCGAGATCTGGATCGACGACTTCGGCATGAACGTGCCGGGCGCCGACGAGATCGACGTCGAACGCCTGCGCGGCCGTTTCCAGGACGCCTTCCTGCGCTGCTGGCGCGGCCACAACGAGAACGACGACTTCAACCGCCTGATCCTGCGCGCCGGGCTCGACTGGCGCGAGGTGATGGTGCTGCGCGCCTACGCGCGCTACATGAAGCAGGCCGTCTTCACGTTCAGCCAGTCGTACATCGAGCAGGCGCTGGCCGCGCATCCCGCCATCGCGGCCGACCTGGTGGCGCTGTTCCGCGCGCGCTTCGACCCCGTGCTCGGCGACGGCCGCGACGAGCACGAGGCGCGCATCGCCGGGCGCATCGAGGCCGCGCTCGACGGCGTGTCCAACCTCGACGAGGACCGCATCCTGCGCCAGTACCTGGCGCTGATCGAGGCGACCCTGCGGACCAACTTCTACCAGCGCGACCGCGACGGCGAGCCGAAGCCGGTGCTGTCGTTCAAGTTCGACCCGTCGAAGGTCCCGGCGCTGCCCGAGCCGAAGCCGATGTTCGAGATCTTCGTGTATTCGCCGCGCGTCGAGGGCGTGCACCTGCGCGGCGGCAAGGTCGCGCGCGGCGGGCTGCGCTGGTCCGACCGGATGGAGGACTACCGCACCGAGGTGCTCGGCCTGGTGAAGGCGCAGATGGTCAAGAACGCGGTGATCGTGCCGGTGGGCTCCAAGGGCGGTTTCGTGCTCAAGCGCCCGCCCGCGGCGAGCGACCGCGAGGCGCTGATGAAGGAGGGCATCGCCTGCTACCAGGCCTACCTGCGCGGGTTGCTCGACCTGACCGACAACCTGGTGGGCGGCCAGGTGGTGCCGCCGCCGTCGGTGGTGCGTCACGACGGCGACGACCCGTACCTCGTGGTGGCGGCCGACAAGGGCACCGCCACCTTCTCCGACATCGCCAACGGCGTGGCCGCGGAGTACGGCTTCTGGCTCGGCGACGCCTTCGCGTCGGGAGGCTCGGCCGGCTACGACCACAAGAAGATGGGCATCACCGCGCGCGGCGCATGGGAGTCGGTCAAGCGCCACTTCCGCGCGCTCGGCCGCGACACGCAGAGCCAGGACTTCACCGTGGCCGGCGTGGGCGACATGTCGGGCGACGTGTTCGGCAACGGCATGCTGCTGTCCAGGCACATCCGGCTGGTCGCGGCGTTCGACCACCGCCACATCTTCATCGACCCGAACCCCGACGCGGCGGCGAGCTACGTCGAGCGCGAGCGGCTGTTCCGGCTGCCGCGCTCGTCGTGGGCCGACTACGACGCGACCTCGATCTCCGAGGGCGGCGGCGTGTGGCCGCGCAGCGCCAAGTCGATCGCGCTGCCGCCGCAGGCGCGCGCGGCGCTGGGCCTCGAGGCCGAGCAGCTCACGCCGGCCGAGCTGATGCGCGCCATCCTGCTCGCGCCGGTGGACCTGTTCTACAACGGCGGCATCGGCACCTACGTGAAGTCGTCGGCCGAGACGCACGCCGAGGTGGGCGACCGCGCCAACGACGCGATCCGCGTCAACGGCGCCGAGCTGCGCTGCAAGGTGGTGGCCGAGGGCGGCAACCTCGGCTGCACGCAGCGCGGGCGCATCGAGTTCGCGCTGCGCGGCGGGCTGGTCAACACCGACGCGATCGACAACTCCGCCGGCGTCGACTGCTCCGACCACGAGGTCAACATCAAGATCGCGCTGAACGCCGTGGTCGCCGAAGGCGAGCTCACACCGAAGCAGCGCGACAAGCTGCTGGCCGAGATGACCGACGACGTGGCCGCGCTGGTGCTGCGCGACAACTACTTCCAGAACCAGGTGCTCGGGGTGACGCGTTCGCGCGGCGTCGAACTGCTCGACGAGCAGGCCCGCTACCTGCGCCATCTCGTGGCGAGCGGGCGGCTCAACCGCCGCCTCGAGTTCCTGCCCGACGACGACACGCTCGCCGAACGCCGGCAGGCCGGCATCGGCCTGACCGCGCCGGAGCTCGCGGTGCTGCTGGCGTACTCGAAGATGGAGCTGTTCGACCGCGTGCTCGCCTCCGACGTGCCGGAGGACCCGTTCATCGCGACGTCGCTGCAGCGCTACTTCCCGAAGGCGCTGCGCGAGCGCTTCGGGCCGCAGCTGGCGAAGCACCCGCTGCGGCGCGAGATCATCGCCACGCACGTGGCCAACAGCATGATCAACCGCGTGGGGCCGACGTTCGTGCATCGGCTGCACGAGGAGACGGGCGCCGCGCCGCCCGACATCGTGCGGGCCTACATCGGCGCGCGCGAGGTGTTCGACCTGGTGTCGCTGTGGGCGGCGAACGAGGCGCTCGACAACCGCATCGCGGTCGACACGCAGAACGAGATCGTGCTCGCCACCGTGCGGCTGCTGGTGCGCGGCACGGTGTGGCTGCTGCATCACCGCGACGCGCTGCGCGACCTCGACGCGACGATCCGCCGCCTCGCGCCCGGCGTGGCCGAGGTGGGCGCCGGTCTCGAGCGCTGGCTCGCGCCGCACGAGCGCGCGATGCTCGACGCCGACACCGCGCGCCTGGCCACGCGCGGCGTGCCCGACGCGCTGGCCGCGCGCGTCGCGCGGCTGGAGTCGCTGTTCTCCGGGCTCGACATCGTGGAGGTGAGCGGCGAGACGGGCCGCCCGGTCGAGACCGTGGCCGGCGTCTACTTCGGCGTCGGCGGCCGGCTCGACCTCGGCTGGCTGTCGCATCAGATCGGCGCGCTGCCGGCCGAGACGCACTGGCAGGGCCTCGCGCGGGTGGCGCTGCGCGACGACCTGTCGTCGCTCGCGCGCGCGCTGGCCAGCTCGGTGCTGCGCGGCGGCGATGCGTCGGCCGCGCCGGCGCTGATCGAGCGCTGGGAGTCGCAGCGCCCGTTCCAGCTCGGACGTTGCCGGCAGCTGCTGGCCGACCTGAAGCCGGCCGCGTCGCTCGACATGGCGATGCTGTCGGTGCTGCTGCGCGAGCTGCGCGCGCTGGTGTAGCGCGGGCGCGGCGGGCGGCCGCGTCAGCCTTCGCCCGCGAGGTGGTCGATGAAGACGCGCAGCTTCGGCGGCACGTGGCGCGTCGGCGCGTAGACGGCGTGCACCACGCGATCGGCGTAGGCGCCGCGCATCTGCCAGCGCGGCAGCACGCGCACCAGCGTGCCGGCCTCGAGCGAGCCGGCGGCCGTGAAGTCCGGCAGCAGGCCGAGGCCCAGGCCGGCCTCGGCCGCCGTCAGGATCACCGAGCCGTTGTTGGCCGTCATCGGCCCCGACACCTGGACGCGCGCGTCGCGCCGGCCGTCGCTCATGTGCAGGTCGCCGGTGAAGTCGCCGTAGCCGAGCACGACGCACGCGTGCTTCGCCAGGTCGGCGGGCGTGCGCGGCGTGCCGTGGCACTTCAGGTAGGCAGGCGAGGCGACGAGCACGAACGACGCGCGCGTGAGCGGGCGCGCCACGAGCCCCGGCGGCAGGCTGGAGGCGATGCGCACGGCCACGTCGAGGCCTTCCTCGACCAGGTCGACGAGCCGGTCGGTCAGGGTGAGCTGCACCTTCACGTCGGGCCAGCGCTGCAGGAAGGTCGCGATGCGCGGCGCGAGCCAGCGCTGGCCGAACACGATCGGCGCGCTCACGGCCAGCCGCCCCACCGGCGCGCTCGCGTGGCGGCCCGCCGCGGCCCTGACGTCGCGCGCGGTCTGCGCGATCAGCGCGCAGCCGGCATGCACTTCCTCGCCCAGTTCGGTGGGCGTGACCGCGCGCGTGGTCCGGTGCAACAGCTTGCCGCCCATGTGCGCCTCGAGCCGGCTGACGGCCCGGCTCACGGCCGAGCTCGTGACCCCCAGCTCGCGCGCCGCGCGCGTGAAGCTGCGCAGGTCCACCACCTTCGCGAACACGACCATCTCGGTCAGCAGTTCCATCGGGCTCCCTTGCGCCGTGCACGCGCGGCGCGCGCTGCCCGGCGGCGGCGCGCGCGCCGATTGTTGAGGCGACGGCAGCACAGCTGTGCCGCGCCGACGGATTGTCGGCCAGGGCAGCCGCTGGCAACGTGACGGCCTCGAACGCGCCCGACACGCGGCGCTCACCGGACCCCGCACGACATGGACTCCACCTCACTGGCCGGCACCTGGCGCATGGTGATCGCGATGGTGCTCTCGGGCACCATCGGGCTCATCGTCGTCGAGAGCGGGCAGCCGCTGCTGCACATCGTCTTCTACCGCTGTCTCATCGGCGGCGCGGCGATGGTCGCGTGGCTCACCTCGACGCGCGGCTGGAAGCCGATGCGGCGCGGCGACGTGACGTGGCTTCTGGCCTGCAGCGTGGCGCTGATGGTCAACTGGCTGAGCCTGTTCTCGGCCTACCGCTACAGCAGCATCTCGGTGGCCACCGTCGTGTACCACACGCAGCCGTTCATGCTGCTGGCGCTGGCCGTGGCGCTGCAGGGCGAGCGCCTGCAGCGCGAACGGCTGCCCTGGGTCGCGCTGGCGTTCGCCGGCGTGGTGCTGATCGCCGAGCTGCACCGCGCCAGGCCGGGCGGCGCGACCTGGCAAGGCGTGGCGCTGGCCCTGCTCGCGGCCTTCCTGTATGCGGCCGTGGTGCTGATGACGCGCCGCCTGAAGCATCTGCCGCCGGCGCAGATCGCCACCGTGCAGATGACGCTCGGCGTGCTGGTGCTGCTGCCCTTCGTCGCGCCCGAACTCGGCCCCATGCCGGCACGCGGCCTCGCGGCGGTGCTGACCCTGGGCCTCGTGCACACGGCGTTCATGTACACGATCATGTACGCCGCGTTCCAGAGCCTGCCGGCGCAGTCGCTCGCCACCCTGGCGTACATCTACCCCGTGGTCGCGCTGCTGGTGGACCTCTTCTTCTACGACGTGCGGCCGAGCGTCGCGCAGTGGGTGGGCATGGCCGCCATCGTGCTCGCGGTGGTCGCGGACCAGCGCAAGTGGACGCTCGGTCTGCCGTGGCGGCGGTCGGCGTAGCGCGCACCGCCCGCCGCGGGGTCGTCGGCGCGCACAATGCGGGCGTCGTCGCCGACCGGAGCCCCCGACCGAAAGCCCGTATGGCCGAACTCTCGCGTCGCCGCTGCGTCGCGGCCGTGGCCGCCACCTGCGCCATCCCGTGGCCGATCGCGTCGCCCGCGCAGGGCGCGCGCATGCAGTCGTGGCCGCTCCATGTGCCGCAGCGCACCGGCATTCACGACGTCGCGCCCGCGCCCGACGGCGGCGTGTGGTTCACCGCGCAGCGCAGCGGCCACCTCGGCTGGTTCGACCCGGCCTCGGGCAAGGTCGAACTCGTCGCGCTGGGCAGCGGCTCGTCGCCGCACGGCGTGATCCAGGGCCCGGACAAGGCCGCGTGGATCACCGACGGCGGGCAGAACGCCATCGTGCGCGTGAGCTGGCCGCAGCGCGACGTGCGGCTGTACCGCCTGCCCGAGGGCTCGGGCTACGCCAACCTCAACACCTGCGCCTTCGACGGCGACGGCGACCTGTGGTTCACGGGCCAGAGCGGCGTGATCGGCCGCGTCGCCATCGCCACGTCGCAGGTCACGGTGAAGCCCGCGCCGCGCGGCCGCGGGCCCTACGGCATCTGCAGCACGCCGCGCGGCGACGTGTGGTGGTGCTCGCTGGCCGGCTCGTTCATCGCGCGCATCGACCGCCGCAGCGGCGAGTCGGTCATCGTCGAGCCGCCCACGCCGCATCAGGGCGCGCGCCGCGTGTGGAGCGACTCGGCCGGCCGCATCTGGGTGAGCGAGTGGCACAGCGGCCAGCTGTCGATGCACGACCCGCGGCTGCGCGCCGCCGGCCCCGCGACATGGAAGACCTGGAAGCTGCCGGGCGCCAACCCGCGCGCCTACGCGGTGTACGTCGACGAGCGCGACCAGGTGTGGGTCAGCGACTTCGGCGCCAACGCGGTGCTGCGCTTCGACCCGGCGACCGAGGCCTTCGAGTCGTTCGCCTTCCCGCGCGAAGCGGCCCACGTGCGCCAGATCCTCGGCCGGCCCGGCGAGGTGTGGCTGCCGGAGAGCGGCACCGAACACATCTCGGTGATCCGCACGGGTTGATGCGGCGCCTTGCGCGGCGCCGTCGCGCGGCTCAGGCCCTGCGCTTCGGCTTCTTCGCGGGCGTCGGCGTCTGCGACGGCCTCGCGGCGGCCGACGAGCCACCCCGCCGCCGCGCCACGTCCCTCGACCACTTCGATCGCGCGCCGCCTTCGGCCTCGGGCGGCGGCTGCATGAAGGCGTCGCCCAGGTCGCCGGGCTTCAGCTCGGGCAGCGGGCGGCCGGAGTCGCGCCACTCCACGGCGGCGGGGAAGCCGTGGCGCTCGGCATAGCGCTTGAACCACAGGCCCTCGGGCGTGTGGCGGGTGATGCCGTCGAAGATCGTCGCGAAGCGCTGCGTGTTCTCCAGGCCCATCGCGTCGACCGCCTGGTTGACCATCAGTTTCATCATCATCAGCTGGTTGCGCGGCACGCCGGCGATGCGTTCGGCCCACTGCGCGACGGTCGCGTCGAGCTGCTTCGCGGGCACCGCGTCGAGCGCGAGTCCGTAGTCCTTCGCGGTGCGGCCGTCGATCAGGTCGCCGGTGAACAGCATGCGCTTGGCGAGCATCGGGCCGAGGCGGTAGACCCACATCGCGGTGGTGGGACAGCCCCACACGCGCGCGGGCATGTAGCCGATGCGCGCGTCGTCGGCCATCACGATGAAGTCGCAGGCCAGCGCGATGTCGCTGCCGCCGGCCGCGGCGTAGCCGTGCACCTTGCAGATCGTCGGCGTGTGGCAGCGCCACAGCGACATGAAGTCCTCGGTGTTGCGCTTCATCACGCGGTAGTCGCGCGTCGGGTCCCAGGGCATCGGCTGGGTGTAGACGTTGTTCGGGTCGCCTTCGGCGTAGCGCTTGAGGTCGTAGCCGGCGCAGAAGGCGGGGCCCGCGCCCTGCAGCACGATGACGTGCACGCGCTCGTCGGCGTCGGCCGTCTCCACCGCCTCGCGGATCAGCCGCGGCATGGCGTCGTCGATGGCGTTCAGCCGCCCGGGGCGGTTGAGCGTGATCGTCGCCACGCGTCCGTCGATCGACAGCAGCACGCCCGGCGCCTCGTCGTCCGGTCGCCTGCCTCGTGCCTCGTTCCGGGTCTTCGCCATCGCATCGGATCCTTCGTCGTCGTCACCAGCCGAGCTGGCGTGCGGCCAGCTCCTTCATGATTTCCTCGGCGCCGCCGCCGATCATCATCACCTTGGCCTCGCGGTAGAGGCGCTCGCACTTCGTGCCGCGCATGAAGCCCATCGCGCCGAGCATCTGCACCGCCTGGTCGGCGCACCACTGCATCGTCTGCGTCGCGTGGTTCTTGAGCATGCAGACCTCGGCGACCCATGCCGGGCCGCGCTCGCCGTCGTCGTGGCGGGCGGCCAGCGCATCGAGCCACGCGCGCGTCGACCCGATGCGCATGCGCATGTCCACGAGCTTGTGGCGGATGACCTGGCGCTCGACGAGCGGCGCGCCGAAGGTGCGGCGCTGGCGCACCCAGTCGAGCGCCTCGTCGAGGCAGGCCTCGGCGAAGCCGAGCGCGCCGGCGCTCATCAGCAGCCGCTCGCCGTTGAAGTTCTCCATGATCGCGCGGAAGCCCGCGCCTTCCTCGCCGATCAGCCGCTGCGCCGGCACGCGGCAGCCGTCGAAGCGCAGCAGCGCGGTGTCGGAGCACCACCAGCCCATCTTCGCCAGCGGCGTGCGCGTGAGGCCGGGTACGTCGCCGTCCACCGCGATCAGCGAGAGGCCGGCCGCGCCGGGCCCGCCGGTGCGCACGGCCACGGTGATCAGGTCGGCGCGCAGGCCCGAGGTGATGAACGCCTTTTCGCCGTCGATCACCCAGTGGTCGCCGTCGCGCCGCGCGCGCGTGCGCAGCGCCGCCACGTCGGAGCCGCCGCCGGGCTCGGTGATGGCGAGCGCGGCGATGCGCTCGCCGCGCAGCACCGGCGGCAC
>Ga0073934_10006253_pt1 | contig 17495 bp, 14 predicted proteins | sample LarsenN4metaG_FD_76834 | JGI IMG/M metagenome (GOLD analysis project Ga0073934, IMG submission 76834) | Hot spring sediment bacterial and archeal communities from British Columbia, Canada, to study Microbial Dark Matter (Phase II) - Larsen... ... | reverse complement strand
GTGGCAAAGGCCGGGTCCTTGAGCGGGTGCGGCGCTCCCCCCGAGGTCGTAAGACCCAGGATTCCGGTCGGCTTCCCGACCCGCGCGGGCATCTGAAAGATGTGTTCCGCCAGTTCTGCCAAAGCATCGAGTTGCGCGCCGCCGCCGGTCAACACCACGCCGCTGCCCAGGGGGCGCTCGTTGCCGCTGCGAAGCAGGTCGGCGCGCACCAGCGCCAGCAACTCCGCCGCCCGCGCCTCGATGATTTCCGCGAGCGCCCGCCGCGAGACCACGCGCCCGCTCCCGCCCGTCACCTCCACCAGGGCTTCCTCGCGCAGCCAGCGCCGCCCCGCGCAACCATACACGCGCTTCAGCCGCTCGGCCTCCCAGAGCGGCGTGCGCAGCCCAACGGCGATGTCCTGGGTAAAGTGCTCGCCGCCCACCGGCACCACGCCGATCGCGCGCGGGGCGTTGTGCGCCATCACCATCCAGTCGGTGGTGCCGCCGCCAATGTCCACCACCAGCACGCCCAGCTCGCGCTCATCCGCGCTCAGGCAGGCCTCCGCACTCGCCAGCGGCTCGAGCACCGTGTCGGCCACCAGCACGCCCGCGTGGTTCACCGCCCCGACCAGGTTCTGTGTCGCCAGCGCGTCCGAGGTCACGATGTGGACATTCACCTCCAGCTTCGTGCCCAGCATCCCCACCGGATCGCGCAAGCCCTCCTGCTGGTCGAGGAAGAACTCCTGCGGCAAGACGTGCAGGACTTCCCTCCCCTCCGGCAGATTCACTCCGCGCGCGGCCTCGATCGCCCGCCGCACGTCCTCCAGCGTCACCGTGCGCGCCCGATGGCCCAGCACAATCCCCCCGCGGCTGTTGAGACCCTTGATGTGGCTGCCGGAGACTCCGATCAGGGCGTTCTCCAGGGAGACGCCCGCCTGCGCTTCCGCGGCTTCCACCGCCTGGCGGATCGTTCCCACCGCTGCCTCCAGGCTCACCAGCACGCCCTTGCGGAACCCTTTCGACTCCGCCACGCCCAATCCCCGCAACTGCACATGCCCGGCCTCGTCGCCTTCGCACAGAATCGCCGAGACCTTGCTGCTGCCCAGATCGAGGGCTGCAAGGTACTGCTCGGGCTGGGTCATCGCGTACGACCCCCGAGCGGGGCCTCGGCCTCCGGGTTCAGCACCAGTTGGCCGCGGTACCGCAGGTCTACCGAATCGACTCTCTCGCCCGTCTGTTGCCAGAGCGGGCGGTGTTTCCGATAGGCCTCGTACTTCTCGCGATAGCGGTCGCGACCGAAGTGCAGCAGCACGGCCTCGCCTTTCTCCGCCACCGTGGCGCGCAGATTCTCGGTGTCGCTCAGATCCACTTCCGAGATGTCGTCGCTGTAGGTTCTTTCTCCGGCGTCGAGGTCGCGGATGAATTCCTCGTAGAGTTTCAGGCGCGCGCGCCGCTCCTCACGCTCCATCCCCGGGTGGATTCCCGTGACGACCGGGAAAGTGAAGCGCGCCGCTTCCGGCCGCTCCAGCAGCACTCCCTCGGCATCGACGAGCACGAGCTGGCTTCCTTGCCGCAAGAACGCCACCGGCGTGCGCTCCTCCACCACCACCCGCAGGCGATTGGGCAGCAGCCGCTCGACGCGTGCCCGCGCGATCCAGGGAATCTCCTCCACGGCCTTGCGCCGCGCCTCCAGCGGAATCCAGAGCACGCTCCGGCCGGCATCCTCGGCAAAGCGCTCCCGCACCAGCGTTGCCGAGGCGTAACGCAGGTTGAGGACTTCAACCGCCGAGGTGTCCCACAGCCGGAACCGGGGTGATGTGTCGAGGAAGCGGAAGCCGGCATAGAACGTCGCCCCCAGCACCGCCAGCACGGCGGCTCCGGCAACCAGGCGCGGGCCCCAGCGCAGCAGTTGCCGCCACACGGCTCGCCGCCGCACTTCCGGCCGGCGCTGCGGCCGCAGGTAGCGGACAGGCGGCTCGGCTGCCAGCTCTTCGAGTTGCTGCCTCCCCTGAAGTGTCACGCGCCGTTGCCCCAGAGGATGACTTCGTTCTCCAGCTCCACTCCAAATGACTGCCGGACGCGCCCCTGCACGTCCTCCATCAGGGCGAAAAAATCGTCGGCCGTGGCCTGGTGGCGGTTCACGAAGAAGTTGGCATGCCGCTCCGACACCACCGCCCCGCCCCGCCGATACCCTTTCAACCCCAGCTCGTCAATCATCCGTCCCGCCGACCCCCCCGGCGGGTTCTTGAAGATGCAGCCCGCGCTCTTCTCGTTCAGCGGCTGCGACGCGCGCCGCTTCTCGTTGCACATCCGGATGGCCGCGCGAATCTCTTCATAGGGCCGCTCCGGCAACTGCAACTCACATCCCAGCAGGATGTCTTCGGGCGCAAAGGAGCTGTGGCGGTACTGGAAGGAGACCTGGCTCATCGGCAGGCGCACAATCTCCCCGCGCGCGGCCTGGAACAAGCTGACCGACTGCACGAACTGGCTGATCTCGGTTCCATACGCGCCCGCGTTCATCCGCAGCGCTCCGCCTACCGTTCCCGGCACGCCGATGAGCCCTTCCATCCCGCCCAGGTTGCGGCGCGCGCATTCCGTCACCGTGCGTCCCAGGTCAGCGGCTGCATCCACCTCCACCCGAGTGCCGTCAAAGCGCACGCCCGCCTGGCGCGAAGAGAGCTGCAGGACGAGGTACGGCACCTCGCCTTCGGGCACCAACAGGTTTGTCCCCCCGCCCAGCAGCCGCCACGGCAGGCCTTCCGCGCGCAGCCATCCGACCAGCTCTGGGAGCCCCCGCACGTCCTCCACCACCAGCATGTCGGTCGTCCCGCCCACGCTGAGCGAGGTCCAATTCGCCAGCCGCTCCCCGGGGCGGTACTCCGCCCCCAGCTTCCGCAGCCTCGCCTGTGCCTGTGGCTCAACGCGCATGCGGCGCTCCCACCGCGGCCGCCAGCCGCGCGGCCAGTTGCTCTCCGGCGCGCCAGATGTTGCCCGCTCCCAGCGTCACCACCACGTCGCCCGGCTGAAGTCTCGGCAGCACCCACTCGACCGCCTGCTCCGGCGTGGCGCAATGAGTGACGTCGCGGTGCCCGGCTCGCTCGATCGCCGCCACCAGGGCCGCCGACGTGATCCCCGCGATCGGCGCTTCGCTCGCGGCGTAGATGTCGGTTACGACCAGCACGTCGGCGTGACCAAAGCAGGCAAGAAAATCGTCCCAGAGATGCTGCGTGCGGGTGTAGCGGTGCGGCTGAAACAACACCACGAGACGCTGGAAGCCGCAGCCCCGCACGGCCTCGAGCGTGGCGCGAATCTCTGCGGGGTGGTGGCCGTAGTCGTCGAGGACGGTAATGCCGCCGACCGTCGCTTTTGTCTCCAGCCGCCGCCCCACGCCGGCGAAATTCTCCAGCCCCTCGCGCACCGGCTCGACCGGCAGGCCCAGCTCCCGCGTCACCGCCACGGCCGCCACCGCGTTCAACACATTGTGCCGCCCGGCCAGCGGCACCTGAAATACTCCCAGGTCCTTTCCTCGGTCATTGAACCGGAACTGGCTCTGCCAGCCTTTCAGGCTGACGTCGGTGGCCCGAAAGTCAGCCGGTCCGGCCAGCCCGTAGGTCAGGACGCGCCGATGAATGCGCGGCCGCAGCGCCCGCAGGTTGGCATCGTCCGCGCACAGGATGACGGCTCCATAGAACGGCACTTTGTTGATGAACTCGACGAAGGCGGCGCGAATGTCTTCCAGGTCGCGGTAGTGGTCGAGGTGCTCACGGTCAATGTTGGTCACCACGCACACAACGGGCGTCAGCAGCAGGAAGCTGCGGTCGCTCTCGTCGGCCTCGACCACAATCCATTCGCCCTTCCCCAGCCGCGCATGCGCACCCGCCTGATTCACCCGCCCGCCCACCACGAAGGTGGGGTCCAGCCCCGCCGCCGCCAGCAGGTTGGCGATGATCGAAGTCGTCGTGGTCTTCCCGTGCGCCCCGGCCACCGCAATGCCGTACTTCAGCCGCATCAGCTCGGCCAGCATCTCGGCCCGCGGGATGACGGCAATCTGCCGCCGGCGCGCCTCCTCGACTTCCGGGTTGTCCGCACCAATAGCGGTGGAAATGACAACCACCTGGGCGCCCGCGACGTTCGCGGCCTGGTGGCCGATGGAAATCCTTGCGCCCAGGCCGGCCAGCCGCTCGGTGACCGCGGTGGCGTGAAGGTCGGAGCCGGAAACCGTGTAGCCAAGCGTCAACAGCACCTCGGCAATGCCGCTCATGCCCGTACCGCCGATGCCCACAAAATGGACGTGCTGGCGCGGCGGGTAGTTGAGCTCGGTCGGCGTCATCGCGCCACACTCTCAATCAAGTCGGCAATGCGTTCGGCCGCGTCGGGAACCGCGAAGGCGCGCACGCGGCTCTCCATGGCCGCGATTTGCTCGAGTCGCCGGAACAGGTCGAGAACGGCGTCGGCCAGCCGCGCTCCGGTCAGCTCTCTCTGCTCTATCACCCGGGCCGCGCCGGCGCGTGCCAGCATCTCCGCGTTCCGCACCTGATGCCCGGCCGCATGCGGATAAGGAATCAGGAGGGCGGCCTTGCCGGCGGCGGCCAACTCGGCCAGTGTGCCGGCGCCTGCCCGGCAGACCACCAGGTCGGCTTGGGCAAAGCAGTCAGCCATATTCTCAATGAAGACGCGTACGTCGGCGCCAATCCCGCGCCGTGCATAGGCCGTGCGCACAGCTTCGAAGTCCCGCTGCCCGGTCTGATGGATGAACCGCAGCTCCAGCCGCGAGGCCCGGAGCGCGTCCAGGCTGTCCACCACCGCGGCGTTGATCGCCAGCGCTCCCTGGCTGCCGCCAAAGATGAGCAGCGTGAACGGCGGCTCGTGTTTCCTTTCCGGCACGCGGAAGAACTCGGCTCGCACCGGCATGCCGGTCCGAACCGCGCGCTGGCCAAAATAATCGAGTGTCGCTGGATAGGCCACGGCCACGCGGGTGGCCAGGGGCGCGAGTGCCCGGTTCGCAAGTCCCGGCTCGGCATTCGGCTCAAACAGCACGACCGGGCAGTGATGCAGGCGGGCTGCCAGCACCGCCCCGGCCGAGGCATAGCCGCCGATGCTGAACACAACATTCGGATCGAGGCGGCGCATCAGCCGCTTGGCGGTGAACACTCCCTGTCCCAGCAGCCAGACGCTCCGGGCCTTCCCCCACCAGCCCGCTCCACGAAAGCCCTGCGCAGAAATCGTGTGCAGCGAATAACCCGCTGCCGGCACCGCCCGCGCCTCCACGCCCTTCTCCGTTCCGATGAAGGCAATCTCGCGACGCGCATTGCGCGCCCGAGTCGGGCGCGCGCGCAGCGCTTCTGCCACCGCCAGTGCGGGGAACACGTGCCCGCCAGTGCCGCCGCCCACCATCATCACGCGCATCGCCTCACAACCATCTCAATCCACGAACTGGCTCAAGTTCAACAGCAACCCGGTTCCCAGCATCATCACCAGCAGACTGGTGCCGCCATAGCTGATGAACGGCAGCGGGATGCCCTTGGTGGGCAGCAGCCCGAGCACCATGCTGGTATTGATGAGCGCCTGCCCGATGACCATCGTGGTCACGCCAATGGCGAGCAGCCGCGCGAAATTGTCCGGCGCCTGCGCGGCAATGCGCAGCCCGCGCCAACAGAACACACCGAACAGCACCACCACCAACCCGGCGCCCAGCAGCCCCAGCTCCTCCCCCACCACCGCAAAGACAAAATCCGTGTGCGCCTCCGGCAGGTAGAAGAGTTTCTGCTTGCCGTCCATCAAGCCCACGCCGGTCACGCCGCCCGAGCCGACAGCCAGCAGCGACTGCAGCATCTGGAAGCTGCTGCCCTGCGGGTCGGTCGAAGGATCGAGAAAGGCCCGGATGCGTTCCAGCCGGTAGGGAACGCGCACAATCAGCAAGTAGGCGGCCGGCAACGTTGCCAGGCCGAGGTAGGCGAGATAACGCCACTGCAATCCGGCAATGAAGAACATCGAACCCGCAATCAAGGCCAGCGACGCCGCCGTCCCGAAATCCGGCTCCACCATGACGAGCGCCACAAAGACCGTAACGATGCCCAGGGCCGGCAGCAGCGTCCCGTAGGGGTCGTTCACCGCGCGCCGCCGCCGGTCGAGAAAGTAGGCCAGGAACAGAATCAACACGGGCTTGGCCAGCTCCGACGGCTGCAGCGAGAGCGCTCCCCAGCGGATCCAGCGGTGGGTCTGCCGCGACGCATCGAGAAACAGCACCGCCACCAGCAATACCACCACCACAAAGATGGCGGTAAAGATGGCCACCGGCTGGCGCAGCCGGCGGTAGTCAAGATTCATCACGCCCACCAGGGCCGCCCCGCCGACCAGCAGCCAGGCGAGCTGGCGCCAGAGCAGCGCGGTGGGACTGCCCAGGTGCTCGCGCGCATAGATGGCCGAGGCGCTGAACACCATCACAATGCCCAGCGTGAGCAGGGCCAGCAGCGTTCCCAGCAGCACGCGATCGAGTTCAAGACGCTTGGCCACGTTTGGCTCCGGCGTGCACCGCTGCCAGTTTCCGCACTTCTTCTTTGAAGACACGACCGCGGTGCTCGAAGTTTTCAAACTGGTCAAAGCTCGCGCAGGCCGGCGCCAGCAACACCGTGTCGCCGGCGCGAGCCAGTTCAGCGGCGCGCACCACTGCTTCCGGCAGAGTCTCCACCTGCTCCAGCGGGAAGCCATCGCGAAGCGCAGCGGCCAGCTTCTCCCGCGCTGCTCCGATGAGCAACGCGCAGCGCGCACGCCCGGCCAGCGCCTCCCGCAACGGCGCGAAGTCGCTGCCTTTATCCTTTCCTCCCAAAATGACGATCAGGTTCCCGGCAAAGGCGGCAATGGCCTTCAGAGCAGCGTCCACGTTCGTGGCCTTCGAATCGTTGTAGTACGCCACCCCGTCAATCTCCGCCACAAACTCCAGCCGGTGCTCGACGCCTTCGAAACTCGCCACCGCGCGGTGAATTACCTCCGCAGGCACACCTAGCAGGCGAGCGGCGCACACAGCAGCCAGCACGTTCTCTAGGTTGTGGAGACCCTTGAGTTGAATAGCGCTCTGCGGCAGCACGCGCTCGCGTCGGCCACCGGTAGCGAAGACGATCCGGTCGCCTTCCAGGTAGGCACCGGCATCGAGGCGCCGCTGGCGGCTGAACCAGATGCGTTGCGCGCGCACCCCGGCTGCCAGCGCCGCCGAGCGGGGATCATCGGCATTGAAGACTGCGAAATCGTCCTCCCGCTGGTAGCTGAACAGACGCGCCTTGGCGGCGATGTAGTCAGCCATCGAGGCATGCCGGTCCAGGTGATCGGGGGTGATGTTGAGCAGTGCCGCCACGCGCGGACGGAAGCTGGAGATTGCCTCCAGTTGGAAGCTGCTGACTTCCAGCACAATCGTGGCGGCCTCGCCCGAGGCTTCCACCAGCGTAATGGCGGGTGTCCCGATGTTGCCGCCCACCAGCGTCAGCCGGCCGGAATCAGAAAAGATTTTCCCCAGCAACGCCGTGGTGGTGGTCTTGCCGTTCGAGCCGGTAATGGCCACCACGCTCCCCCGCAGAAAACGCCAGGCCAACTCCAACTCACTCAGGATTTCGATTCCTTTCCGGCGCGCCGCTTCGAGCAGCGGCAGGCTCAAGGGCACGCCGGGACTCGGGACGATGAAATCGGCCCGCAGAAAGGTGGCTTGCTGGTGGCCGCCGGTCTCGCACTCGATGCCGAGCGGCCGCAGGCGCTCACCGTACTCAGCCACTTGCTCGGCGGGTTCTTGCTCGCTGACGGTGACGTGGGCGCCCCGCCGGGCCAGAAATTCCGCCGCAGCCACACCCGTGCGGGCCAGACCGACCACGAGCGCGCGTTTGCCGTTCACGTCCATCAGCGCAGCTTCAGCGTGCTCAAGGAAAACAGGGCGAAGACCACCGCCGCAATCCAGAAGCGGGCGATGATTTTCGACTCCGTCCAGCCTTTCATCTCAAAGTGGTGGTGCAGCGGCGCCATCAGGAAGATGCGCTTGCCCCGCAGCTTGTAGGAGGCCACCTGCGCCATCACCGAGAGCGCCTCAATCACAAACACGCCGCCGATGAAAAAGAGCAGGATTTCCTGCTTGATGATGATGGCCACCGTGCCGATGGCCCCGCCCAGGGCGAGCGAGCCGACATCGCCCATGAAGACTTCCGCCGGGTGGGCGTTGTACCAGAGAAAGCCGAGGCTGGCGCCGGCCAATGCCCCGCAGAAAATCGTCAGCTCGGCCACCTGCGGCATCTTGGCCAGATCGAGGTATTCGGCGAAACGCGCGTGCCCGCTGATGTAAGTCAAGGCGGTCAAAGCGCCCGCAGCGATGGCCACGCAGCCGATGGCCAGCCCGTCCAGCCCGTCGGTGAGGTTCACGGCGTTGGACGAGCCGACCAGGACCGCACTGATGAAAAGCAGAAACGGGGCGACAGCCAGCGGGAAACTGTACCAGCCGTTGAAGAGAGTATCAACGACCGGGTCCGGCCGGAGATTCTTGAAGAAAGGAAACAGAATCTCGGTCGAGTACAGACCGTCGCGCATGAGCAGCAGGGTAAGCCCGATGATGACCGCCACCACGATTTGCAGGCCGAACTTCCGCCCCGCCCGCATGCCCAGGTTCTGCTGGCGCGTGATCTTGAGGTAGTCGTCGGCAAACCCAATCCCCCCGTAGGCCAGCAGGGCAAACAGGGCAATCCAGACAAACGGGTTCCGCAAGTTGGCCCACAGGAGGGTCGCTGCCACGACCGCGGTAAGGATAAGCAACCCGCCCATCGTCGGCGTTCCCGCCTTGGTGCGGTGCGCCGACACCTCTTCGCGCACGAATTGGTGTATCTGAAACTCCCGCAACCGCCGGATGAACCACGGCCCCAGGATGAGCGAGAGCACCAACGCCGTCAGACCGGCAAAGGCCGTCCGGACGGTGATGTAGCGGAAGACATTGAGCGGGCTGAAAAAGGGCTGCAGCCAGAGATAGAGAATGTCGTAAAGCATCAGTGCGCCTTCACCGCCGGGCTCGGGACTTCGAACGGAAACCGTGCGCAGAAGGCGTCGAGCAGCGTCTCCAGCGCAATCGCCCGCGAAGCCTTGAGCAGAACCAGGTCGCCCTCGCGGACGTTGGCGCAGAGCCAGTCGGCGGCTTCCTCTTTGGTTTCGAAAAACAGGGTTCGGGCGGCGGGCATGCCCGCGCGGCGCGCGCCCGCCACCAGCTCCGCCGCCAGGCCCGTGACGCCGACCAGGATGTCAATGTTGCCGAGCCGGGCAATCAGTTGACCCGTCTCCCGGTGCAAGGCCGGGCTGGTCGCGCCCAGCTCGCGCATCTCGCCCAGGACGAGAATCCGCCGCTTGGCGCCGGGCGTGCCGCTGATGGCTTCGGCCACGCACGCCACAGCCCGCGGGTTCGCGTTGTAGGCGTCGTTGATGACCGTGAAGCCTTCCCTGCCGCCCGGAGCTGAAAACCGGAGCCGCTGGCCGCGCAGGGCCGGAGACTCCAGACGAGAGAAAACTTCCGCTGCCGCTCGGAGGCTGATGTCGAACGCGCTGGCGGCGGCGAAAGCAGCCAACGCATTCGAGACATTGTGGCGGCCGATGAGCGGCAGCCGGATGCGCTGCCGCTGGCCCGCGCTCAGCAGGTCAAACTCGCTCCCCTCGCAGCCGGAGTCGGCGAGGTCAGCAGCGCGCACCTCTGCTTCGTCCGCAAACCCGAAAAAAACCACGCGACCGTTGAACTGCTCGCCGAAGCGGCGCACGCGTGCATCGTCGGCATTGAGCACGACCGTCGCGGGCTCCCGGAGGCCTTGAATCAGCTCGCGCTTGGCCTCGGCGATCTCCTCCAGCGAGGAGAAGAACTCCAGGTGAACCGGATTGACGTTGGTGACCAGGCCCAGGTTCGGCTCGGCCACAGCGCACAGCTTGGCGATTTCTCCCTTGTGAGTCATCGCCATCTCGACCACCGCCACCTCCGTGTCCGCCTGCAGGCGCAGCAGTGTCAGTGGCAGGCCGAACTCATTGTTGTAGTTGCCCTCCGACTTGAGCACGCGGTAGCGACAGGCGAGCAGCGCCGCCAGCATCTCCTTGGTCGTGGTCTTGCCGGTGCTCCCCGTGATGGCGACCACCCTCCGGCCCCACGTGCGCCGGGCAAAACCCGCCAACGCCTGCAGCGCCTGGAACGTATCGGCCACGCGCAGCAGCCGGTCGTTGAGCGCGCCAGAGCCCTGCGCGGGAAGTGGCTCGCTGACAAGCGCGGCCACCGCCCCGCGGTCAAAAGCCTCTCCGACAAAACGATGGCCGTCGTGCCGCGGCCCCCGGATGGCGAGGAAAACTTCCCCGGGCTTGATCGTGCGCGAATCGATGGAAAAACCGGCCACGTGTTCCCCGGGGAGCTTCGGGGGTGCGGCGCGCAGGACGTCGCTAATTTTTCCCAGCGTCCAGTGCATCAGCCTCAGCGACCTCCGCGGACAAGCGGCTGACTTGCGGAACGGCCGAAACCTTTCTGCGCGAGAAGCCGGCGGGCAGCTTCCTGGTCGCTCCAGGGGACAACGCGGTCGGCCAGGATTTGCGTGCGCTCGTGTCCCTTGCCCGCCAGCAAGACGGTGTCGCCCGCGTGCGCCAGCTCAAACGCCCGCGCGATGGCCTCTTGGCGATCGAGATGGATGTCGCACGTCCCGCCCGCCTTCTGAAGGCCCACCACAATGTCGTTGACGATGCGGACAGGGTCCTCAGTGCGCGGATTGTCATTGGTGAGGATGACCACATCGGCAAACCGGGCGGCAATTTCCCCCATCACGGAGCGCTTGGTACGGTCGCGGTCGCCCCCGCAGCCAAAGACCAGAATCAGCCGCCCACGGGAAGTTTCCCGCGCCGTCTCGAGCAGCGATTGCAGCGCAAGATCAGTGTGGGCGAAATCCACCACCACCTCGAAGGGCTGGCCAGCTTCAATCCGCTCGAATCGCCCGGGGACGCAAGCCAGAGCCTCCACGCCCGCGCGAATCTGTTCCAGGCCCAGCCCCAACCCCAATGCCACAGCCGCCGCAGCCAGGATGTTGGAGACGTTCGGGCGACCTGCCAGCCGCGACTGAATCGCGACCGACCCAGCCGGCGTCGAAAGAACAAACCGGAGACCGGAGGAAGAAAGCTCCAAGTCCCGCGCCCTGACTTGGGCCGTTCGATTGAACCCGTAGAGCCAGAGGCGCCCGCCGACGGAAGCGCCCAGCCGGCGACCGTAGGGGTCATCGGCATTGACAGCCACCACCGGTGGCGGCGGTGCGCCCTGGCCCAGAAAGAGCCGCTGCTTGGCGGCAAAGTAACTCTCGAAGTCGCCGTGGAAGTCGAGGTGGTCGCGGGACAGGTTGGTGAAGACAGCGGCGGCAAAGGGCAGGCCGTACACGCGCTCCAGCGCCAGGCCGTGCGAAGAGACTTCCATGACAGCCCAGCCAACGCCGGCATCGCGCCACTGCGCCAGCAGCGCCTGCAGGTCAAGGGATTCCGGGGTGGTGTGGGGAGCAGGCTGGACGGGACCCGCCGGTGAGCGGTATTCAACGGTTCCAATCAAACCGACCGACTGGCCGGCCGCACGCAGGATGGCTTCCAGCAGGTGCGTGGTCGTGGTCTTCCCGTTCGTGCCCGTGACGCCCACCAGTCGCAGGCTGCGCCCGGGATGCCGATAGAAATTGGCGGCTGCGAGGGCCAGGGCCTGCCGCGCGGAGGCAACCTGGACCCAGGTGCGGCCAAGACCGTGCGGGACGGGCAGTTCACTGACGATGGCAACCGCCCCGCGGGCCAGTGCGCTGGCCACAAACTCGTTCCCGTCGGCTTTCTCGCCCCGGATGGCGACGAACAGGTCACCGGGCGTGACCGCGCGAGAGTCGTAGCGGAGGGAAGCAATCTCAAGATCGCGGAGTCCAACCGTGGCAACCGGTTCGATACCCTGGAGGATCTCCGTCAAGCGCATTGTGCCAAACTCACCATTATATATAGTGCCGCGTCGCCTCCGCTCGCTCACATCCAGGGGGCCGGGGCGCGGCCAAATTGCACGCGCACGCGGCCGCGCGGCGGCAAGCGCGTCCCCGCACGCGGGAACTGCTCCACCGCCACCCCCGTGCCCACCAGCACAACTTCCAAACCCACGCGCGCGGACTCCTCCACTACCTCCCGCACGGATTTTCCCAGGAAGTTGGGTACGGTCACGCGCTGGCTGGCTTCGAGGATGACGCGGCCCTGCGTCGCCCGCTCCCGGCCGACGTCTGCTTCCTGCTCCTGCGGTTCTGCCTCCCATTCACTCTGAGTCGAAAACCGGGCTTCTGAGTTGGCCGCCGCCGGCGTCCAGAGGGAAGATTGTCGCTGCGCCGGGGAAAAATCCCGCACGGCGGCGTACTGGAGCCGGGGTCGCCGCGCCGGTGGCGGCTCCGTTAGGTCCGGGGGAACGTTCAAGTAGGCCAGCGTCTGCTCGACCACACTCTTGAAGACCGGCGCCGCCACCTCGCCGCCGTGGTAGAGCGGCCGTGGGGAATCCAGCACCACCAGAACGGTAATGGCGGGCTTGCTGGCGGGAGCGAAGCCGACAAAGGAAGCGATGAAATCGGTGGCAGAGTAGGCTCCGGTTTCGTCAATCTTTTCCGCCGTACCGGTCTTGCCGGCGGCAGTGTAGCTGTCGGGCTGCGCAAACGCGCCCGTACCGACCACCACGGCGCCGCGCAGCATGGCGCGAAGCCGATCGGAGGTCTGGCGGCTGACGACGCGCCGGCGGGATGAGGACGGAAGCAAGGAGGTGCCGGGCTTGCTGCCAAAAGGAACGATCTCGCGCAGGATGCGCGGCGTCATCCATTCGCCGCCGTTGGCGATGGCGGAAAAAGCCGCCACCAGTTGCAGCGGAGTGACCGCGATTTCCTGGCCCATGGAGAGGGCGCCGATGGAGATACCCGACCAGTTGCCCGGCGTCCGCAGCAGGCCGGGGCTTTCAGCCGGTAGCGCGCTGCCGGTGGACTGCCCGAAACCCCAGCGCCGGATGTGGGTGTACATCCGCCGGTGGCCCAGCCGCAGGCCGAGCTTGATGGCGCCGACATCGCTCGACTGGTGAATGATCTCGCTGACCGTAAGGTCGGCGAAGGGCTTGTGGTCGCGGATGAGATGACCCGCCAGCAGGATGCCGCCGCGCTGGCAGTCGATGACCTCCTGCGGCCGGGTCAAGCCCTCCTCCAGGGCAGCCCCCACCGTCACTACCTTGAAGGTGGAGCCCGGTTCGAACGCCAGGCTGACCGCACGGTTCAGGTGGTGGCCGGGCGAGACCGTGGCCGCATTATTCGGATTGAAGGTAGGCCAGTTGGCCAGCGCCAAGATGTCGCCGCTCATTGGGTCGCCGACAATAATGGTTCCCGTGCGGGCACGGGTGCGGCGGATGGCCGCGGCCAGCTCGCGCTCGGCGATGAACTGGATGGTTTCATCCAGCGTCAGCACGACACTGGCGCCTTCGGCCGAGGGCTCCTCGCTGCGATGAAAAGAGCGGCGGCGACCATCGGCGAACGCCACCACGCGTCGCGCCGGGCCGCGAATCTCGCCATCGAGTTTGTGCTCGATGCCCGCCAGGCCATCCTCGTCAATCCCGACGAAGCCCAGGACGTGGGCGGCGAGCTCCCGTTTGGGATAGAAGCGCTTGTTCTCCGGCTGGAAGTAGAGCCCTTTCAGGTTCAACGCCCGCAGGCGCGCTGCCTGCTGCGCATCGAGCTTCCGCGCGATCCAGACGAAGGAACGCGGGCTGCGGAGTTTTTCCGCGAGTTGGTCGGCCGGGTCACCAATGACGGGAGCCAGCAGGCGGGCCACCAGCGCGGGGTCGGAGACTTCGGCGGGGACGGCAAACAGGGAGTCAACCGTGATGGTGACGGCCAGCTCGCGGCCGTTGCGGTCATAGATGATGCCGCGCTTGGGGCTGACCGTGAGGACGCGCTGCTGCTGGCGCTCGGCGCGGAGGGCGAATTCACCGTGCTGCAGGAATTGCAGCTGCACCAGCCGGAAGAGAACGAGCCCCAGCCAGAGAAAGGCAACCGCTCCCAGGCCGACTATGCGTGCACGGGACGTTGCCACTGGCATTGAGGTTCCTGGCGGCTCGCCCCCCGGCTCACCCCGGTAGTACAATTAGTATGAGTGCAGCCCCGACCCGGTGGGGACGGGTCGGAGCTGTCCTTCGAGCGGGCCCCGTGGGGTACGGGGCTGTCCCGATGGGGTCGGGACTGGTCCGGGTGCAGCGTCAAGAAGATTGTGCGGGTCAGCATGCAATGAATCCGGCCAATCCGACCCCCTTTCATTAGTCCGTAACCGAAACTCGTGTTGCCGGCAGCCGCCGTGCCCAGATGGGCTCCGGGCGGGCAGCCACGGGAACTCCAACCGGGACCCACTGGCCCGATTCGGGCACCGCCAGCCCCAGGCGCGCGCGGGCCAGCGTGTCAATCCGCATGGGGTCGCGCAGGCTCGCCTGCTCGAGCCGCAGCGTGCGGTTCCATTCCCGCGCCGCCTCAAACTGGGCGCGGAGCTCCTCCAGGCGGTAGCCGGTATCCAGATAGCGAAAGTGCTGCCAGGCGCAGAGCAAAGCCACAACCAGGCAGATGGCCGCCACGGCCAGCAGCGGAGCCGCCTCGCGCAGGCGCTCGCGGTGGCGCTGGCGCACAAGCCGGGAGTTGTCAATCCGCTTGACCCAGTAGATGTGGGCGGGGCGGGCCATCAGTTTTCAGCCACCTTCTCGGCGGCGCGCAACTTGGCGCTGCGCGCGCGGGGATTGGCGCGGATCTCGGCTGCCACGGGTCGGGCGGGTTTGCGCGTCAGGATGCGCAGCGTGCCCGCGGCCGCGCCGGCGCGAAACGCCTGCTTCACCAGCCGGTCTTCCAGCGAGTGGTAGGAGAGGACCACCACCCGCCCCCCAAGCTTGATTGCGGTGGGGACCCGACGGAGAAACTGCTCGAGCTCCTCCAGCTCTCGATTCACCGCAATCCGCAGCGCCAGAAACGTTCTTGTTGCGGGATGCAGTTTCTGCCTTCCCTTGTGTTGGGTCCCCACCACAACTTGTGCCAGGTGCCCGGTGTCGCGGATGGGCCGCGCACGCACGATGGCGCGGGCAATCCGGCGGGCGGCGCGCTCCTCGCCGTAGCGTCGGAGAATCTCGGCCAGCTCTACCTCCGGCAGATGGTTGACGAGGTCGCCGGCGGTCACCGCATCCGTTGGGCTCATGCGCATGTCCACCGGGCCCGCCTGCTGAAACGAAAAGCCTCGCTCAGGAGCGTCCAATTGCAACGAGGAGACGCCCAGGTCGGCCAGCAGGCCGTCCACTGGGTCCAGGCTCAGCCGTTCGCGGATTTCCGCCAGGCGCGCGAAAGTTCCTGCGACGAGCGTGAGCTTCGCCGCATAGGGTCGCAACCGCTCCTGAGCAAGTTCGAGTGCCATCGGGTCTCTGTCCACTCCGATCAACCTACCGGTGGTGAGCCGGGCGAGAATCGCCTCGGCATGGCCGCCCGTGCCCACGGTCGCATCGAGGTAGACGCCCGCGGGCTGCACAGCCAGGTAGTGCAAAACTTCCGCGACCATGACCGGCGTATGCCATCTCACTACACGCCCAGCTCATCCAGACTCTTCTCGTCATCTGGCGTAATGGGGTTCTTCTTGATCTCTTCGAGGAACCGCTGATGGTTCCAGACATCGAGGTAGGTGAGCGAGCCCAGCACGTCCACCTCTCCCCGCATGGCCGCCGCCTCGCGCAGCAGCGAGGGAACCAGCAGGCGTCCCTGTTTGTCGAGCTTCACCTGCTGGCCGTAGTAGTTGACGCGGTTCAGGAATTTTTTCTTGGCGCGATTGGTGGAAGAGACGCGGGCGAGACGCGCTTCGATCTGGCTCCATTCCTCCAGCGGCCAGATGCGCACGAATTCGCCGTTCAGACTGGTCACGAAAAAATCCCCCGCATAGTTTTCCCGCAATACCCCCAGAAACGCCTGCGGAATCTTCACCCGGCCCTTCTCGTCCACGCGTGCCGGATAGTTCCCCCGCAGCATCGTTTCTCGGTCGCCTCAGCGCCGCAGCGCCTAACCGGGAACGTGAATGTGGGCCGTCAGACCCTGGATATCATCCAGACAACGGTGCCTGCGGCGATAAGCCTCCCCGCATCGCCTCGGCTAGTTGCGGCCCAACCACGTTTCCCCCACCCTCCACAAACTAACACTACCTGCCACTTCTTTCCACTTGGCGCCACCTTATAGGTTTGCATCTTCTTCGTGTCAAGGGAAAAATGAGTGTTCAGCGAAAAAACTTTTTGTGTCTTTTCGCCTTGTGTTCGCTAGAAAAGAAGCTCGCCGTCGCTGGTGGACAAGTTCCCGAGGCTGCAGAACCGCAACACAGAAAGAGCAGTTGGCGTGCGGGAGCTAGAGCGGGGGCGTTTCCGCAGGTTCTTGCATCTGCCGCAGCAGCGGCGCAAGCCGAATGACGCCGCGCAGCAGGTCGCGCTCCTCTTCGGTGAGGGCGCCGAGAAATTCGGGGTCCTGGAGCAGCCGACGTCGCTCTTCGGGCGGCGCAGTGCGGAGACGCTGGGCGCGCTCGCGGATGAGAGCGCGGCGGTCAGGCGGCAACTGCCGCCAGCCGTAGAAAATCCGGCGCGCTTCCTCGCGCTGCTCCGGGGTCAACTCGGCAAACATGCGCGCGCGGCGCCGGAGTTGCTGCCGCTGCTCGGGCGTCATCTCCTCCAGCCGCTCCATCCGCTCCACCATCAGCCGCTGCTGCTCGGGCGGCAGGCTGTTGAACCAGTGCAGCCGCTCGCGCAGACGCTCCTGCTGTTCGGGCGGGAGGCGACGGAAGCGGTCGTCGGTTTCGAGCGCGCGCATCCGCTGCTCGGGCGGCAACTGCTGCAGACGCTCGAACAGGCGCACCATCCGCGCCTCGCGCCTCGGGCCGGGGCGCTCCATGCCGGGTCGTCGCTGTGTCCCCGGCCCAGGGCCGCGGCGCTGGCGCATCTGCGCGCCCGCTTCCGTCGGCAGGAGTGCCAACCCGGCGACGAGCGCGGCAAGGATGGTCAGGGTTCTTGTCGTCACGAATTCCTCACGTTCCCTGTTTGTTGGTCGGCGGCTTCTTCTCCGCCGGTGGCTCGAAGAGCAGATCGAAGTCGCGCAGCAGGTCGTAGTTTTCGAGCACCACCGGCTCGACCAGGGCCATCTCCTCGGCGGTTTCCTCGGGGGTTTGGGCGACTTCTGCGGGCGAGCCGGTCGGCTCGGGTGCGGGTGGCTGCGCGATGATGACCAAGAGCACGGCCGCCGCCACGGCCAACGCCCCGGCATACGCCCAGCTCCAACTCCCGCTGCGCGCCGCGCCGACGGATTCGGCTTCAATCCGCTGCCGGACGGCGGCCGGAAAGCCCGGCGAAACCTCTGCCCCGCGCCACTCGTCCAGCACGTCCAGCAGGCCGCGCAGGTCCTCGATGCGGGTGCGACACTCAACGCAGGCGGCCAGATGTTGCTCGACGGCTTCCTGTTCCTCGC
>Ga0073934_10006251_pt1 | contig 17503 bp, 13 predicted proteins | sample LarsenN4metaG_FD_76834 | JGI IMG/M metagenome (GOLD analysis project Ga0073934, IMG submission 76834) | Hot spring sediment bacterial and archeal communities from British Columbia, Canada, to study Microbial Dark Matter (Phase II) - Larsen... ... | reverse complement strand
TCGCCGGCGCCGTTGCCAACGAACGCCGACAGTTCCCGGAAGCCGGTTTCAATGACCGGCTTGGCGGCGCAACTCAGAGTCGTGACCATGATGGAAATGGCTGTCAAGCCGAGGGTTGTGAACACCGTTGTTCGCATGCTTGTTCTTCTCCTGTCCGGCGGTGCGGACGGTCCTCAACAGGCCGGCCGGCGCCCTATATCCGCACATAGGTAAACGGCCTGGAAAACGGCTCAACAAAACCTGGAGAAGTGTGGTTCGCCGATGCACCTGCGCCCCACAAGGATTCACGCACAGTGCTTCACAACCTGTTTGCAATTCGCGAACACAATACAGGCCGTTTCGGTTCGATTGCGGCAACCGGCCGTTTCCGGCCGCCGTATATAGGGATGGAGGCAGACAGGAACCATGAAACACCTGAGCTCACTAACGAAACTAACGGCCGTCGCGCTGCTGGCCTCCATGTCAGTGGCCTCTGCTGCCGCTGCGGACCGTAATAAGGCCAATGTCCCACTCGCCGAGAAGGTGCGTCACGAACTGGTGATGCTGCCCTGGCTGGGCGTATTCGACGATCTCCGCTTCGAGTTGGACGGCGACACCGTGACCCTGTCGGGTCAGGTCTACCGTCCCACCTTGAAGAGCGATGCCGAGCGTGTTGTGCGGAACATCGCCGGAGTGGAGCGCGTAAAGAACAATATCGAGGTGCTGCCGTTGTCGCCTTACGATGATCGAGTCCGGATTGCAGTAGCCCGCGCGGTGTTCGGCCCGAACGCGCTGTACCGCTATGCTTTGGGCGCGCAACCCTCGGTGCGGATCATCGTGAAGAATGGCAATGTGCGCTTGACGGGTGTGGTGGCCAACGAGTTCGACCGCAACCTCGCCTACATCCGGGCGATGGGCGTGGCGGGAGCCTTTACGGTGACCAACGACCTCGCGGTCGCGTCCCGAACTTGAGGCTGGGCGGCAAGGAACTCTAGACGAGTCCATTCTCTTCTCCTTGTGTCAGTTTTTGGGCGGCCCCAATCCCCTGGGGGCCGCCCTTTTTTATGCATTCCGTTGCCGCAGAAAACGGCTGCAATGCCGGTCCTTAGCTCCGCGCCGCATTCGGGCTCTCTCGGTCGCGGTTCTGTTGCTGCGCCGGACGTGTCAGAGCCGTGCGCGCAGGCAGGCAGCTTCGTTCGCCAAGTCGCATCCGAGTCTGGGCAAGGGGAAAAGTTAGAATAAAGGCTCTATGGGAGTTGGCTTGGATCTGACGCCGCGAGAAGTGCCGCGCGTTGAAACGGCGTACCGCCGCATTGCCACTGCGCTGCCTGTTCCCGAATCGATTCCGCTGCTGGAATCGCTACAGCAATATGAGCTGAGAGCCATGCTGGGGCAGCCGCCGATCGTTTGGGACCGCGCGGAGGGTTTTCAGGTATACGACCGCTGGGGAAACCGGTGGATCGACTGGTCTTCCGGCGTACTCATCACGAACGCGGGGCACGGGCGGCGCGAGATCATCGACGCCATCAAACAGCAAGCTGAGCACGGACTGCTTACCAACTATTGTTTTCCGAATGAACCGCGGGCGCGGCTGGTGGAAAAGCTGGCCAGTATGACGCCTGAGCCGCTGAAGAAGATCTTTCTGCTCACGACCGGATCGGAGGCGGTTGAGTTTTCGATCAAGCTTTGCCGCATGAACGGGCGCAAAGGCGGGCGCGCGAAGAACGTGATTGTTTCCTTCGACAAAGCGTTCCACGGGCGTACGCTCGGATCGCAGCAGGCGGGCGGCATTCCGGCGCTCAAGGAATGGATTGGAAATCTCGACCCCGGTTTCGTGCAGGCGCCGTTTCCGGATGGTTATTGGACCGAAGATACATCCTTCGACCAGTTCGAACGAGCGCTGGCCGAGCAGGGAATCGCGGCGCCGCATGTTTGCGGCGTGATCATGGAAACGTATCAGGGCGGCAGTGCTGCGTTCGCGCCAGTTGAATACATGCGCACATTGCGGCAATGGTGCGATGCGCATAAAGCACTGCTGGTTTTGGACGAGGTGCAAGCCGGGTTTGGGCGCACCGGAACCATGTGGGGATTCGAACACTACGGGATTGTGCCGGACCTGACCACGTGGGGCAAGGGGATTTCGAGTTCGTTGCCTTTGGCGGGCGTGGCCGGGCGGCCCGAGTTGATGGACATGCCGGTTCCGGGCAGCGCTTCCTCGACTCATAGTGGAAACCCGGTGTGCTGCGCGGCAGCGCTTGCGAATATTGAGATCATCGAGCGCGAGGACCTGGCGGCCAACTCCCGCCGTGTGGGGGCGATCCTGCATGAACGGCTGAAGGGATTGAAAGCCCGTTTCCCGCTTGAGATCGGTCTGATCGGCGGAAAGGGGCTGGTCGCGGGTGTCGCTTGCGTCATGCCGGGGCGGCGGCAACAGCCCAATGCGGCCCTCGCCAACGATGTTGTCTGGCGCTCGATCGAAAAGGGTGTATTGATGTTTGCACCGGTGGGCTTCGGCGGTTCGACCATCAAGATCTGTCCGCCGCTGGTGATCACTGAGGATGCCGTGAACGAGAGCGCCGATGTTCTCGAGGAGGCGTTCGAAGAGGCGCTCGCCGCGCAAAATGCCGCCGCGGCAGAGGCTCAGGCCGCAAGATGAGTGCGATGCAGGTGACGATGGTGGGCGGCGGCATGATCGCCCATGACCAGATCCTGCCTTCGCTCTATCATCTGCAGCGCCGCGGGCGAATCGGTGAGATTCACATTTGCGCGCAGCACGCCCGCACGTTGCGCGGCTTGGCCGAGGCCCCCGTGTTTGCGAAGGCCTTTCCCGGGCAGAAGTTTGTTCCTCACCCGGACTGGAATTCTGAGAGCGCCGACCTGCCCCAGCCGGATCTTTACAGGGATGTGGTGGCGTCGATGGCGCCCGGGCACCTGGTGATTGTCGCACTGCCGGATCAATTACATTTCGACGCGGTGATGCACGCGCTCGAGTGCGGCCAGCACGTGCTGTGTGTCAAGCCGCTGGTGTTGACTGCGTGGCAGTCGATCGAGATTGAGGCGGCGGCGCGGCGGCGCGGCCTGCTGGTGGGCATCGAGTACCACAAGCGTCTGGACGACCGCAGTCTGATGGCGCGGCGGCGCTATCGCGCCGGCCTGTTTGGCGAGTTCAAACTGGGTACGGCGTGTCTGCTGGAGAAGTGGTACTACCGCGAGTCGAACTTTCAGAACTGGTGTACGGCCGGGAATTCGGATGCGTTCACCTATATAGGCTGCCACTACGTAGACCTGGTGGCGTTTATCACGGGATTGTTGCCGGTGGAGGTGAGCGTCTACGGGTTGAGGGACCAGTATCCAAACGGCAACGAGGGATTTCTGTGGACGGATGCGCGCGTGATCTGGGAAAACGGGGCGTGTCTGAACGTGCAGAACGCGCTCGGATTTCCGGATGCGGCCCCGGGGTCAAACACGCAGGGGCTGACTATGTATTGCGCCAGCCGGGAGAAAGGCGCCTGGCTGGCGCATTCGGACCAATACCGCGGGTTGCAGTATTGCTATGTCGAACAGCCGGGAGGGCAGGGAAGTACGATGTACGCCGAGCCGAGCCCGGACTACTTCCAGTACGTCGATCTGGGTGGACCGGGGCTGAATCCCGTAGGTTACGGATACCGGTCCGTGGAGTTCATCATCGAGGCTGCGCTGCGAGTTCGAGAGGCTGGAGACCTGGCGGCGCGGCTTCGTATCCTCGATGAGTTTGACGCCGCTGGTGTTTTGGCGACACCGGCAAACAGCCGTTACAACGAGCTGGTGGTTGAAGCGGGCCGGGCCTCGATTCTAAACGGCGGACGCCCCGTGCGGATCGAGTATCAGCCGGCTCCGAGCGTACGTGCTATAACGTAGCAGAAGAAGAGGCTGGGTCAATTCCCCGGCCGAGAGGCAATTCTATGAAAAGACTCCCTTGGCTCGTGGTCACAGTGCTGATGCCGCTGGCGATGATGGCGCAAGCAAGCCGGGCCGCCGGTCCGGTGGCCGGACTTCTGGCTGACGCGGCTGCGGGGACATTGCGGCCTGTGATGGGATTGCCTGGTTCCGCCTATGCGGGCCGAGCGGTGGCGGAGGGGCTGCGGGCAATGCTGGTGTCCCGCGATGGACAAAGCGCCTTCGTCCAAAAAGGCGACACGTTGTTCCTGGTGCAAGGCCTGGGCGCCGACCAGGAAGCGGAGTGGCGCGAGTTGGGTTCGGGCGCCGGAGAGATCAGCGCTGCCTGGAGCGCCGACGCGAGTGTGCTCGCCGTCTGGCGCGCGGATGACAAGAAACTCTCGTTCTGGCGCAATGGCGAGTCCGCAGGAAGCGCGGACGCCGACGTGGCTAAAGTATTGGCTGTCGATTCCGGAGCGCGGGCCGTGGTAACCTCCCGCGACAGCGTGCTGTTGCTCGGCGCGGATGGCGAGCGGCGCGTGCTGGCGACCGATGGCGGAGCCTCGGCGGCAGCGTTCGCTGGAACTGACGCATTCATATTGCGGGGCAGCGAACTGTGGGTCGCCTCCGCTGACGCGTTCACGCTGTTTACAGGCGGTCTGGAGGATGCCGTCGGACTGGCGGTCTCTCCGGATTCGAAGCTGCTGATTGTGGCTCGAGCCGGGGAGGCCAAGCGTGTGGATCTGGTGGACCGTGAGACGCGCACATTGGTCAGGTCGGTCGCGCTCGACTTCGCGCCGCTCACGGTCGCGCCGATGAGTGGCGGCATCTTCTTGCTGGACCCAGGTGAGGCCGGCAAGCGCCCCGCGCAGGTCCTCGACACCCGTCGCGACTGGGCTGTGTTTTTCATCCCTATTCCAGGGGACGAACCGGCCGCTTCGGGCACGGCTCATTGAATCCCTGCCCGGCGCAGCCACCGGCCGGCGCTTGCAGCCGGTAACTCCATTCGCTAGACTGCGATCCAAGCAGTATCCCGCCCCCAGAGGAGGCTCGTAACAGCCATGTTCCGACTAGACGCAGACCGTCCCGCCACGTTTTGCGACGGTTCCCGGCGGCGCGATTTCCTGCACGCTGGAGCCCTCTCCATCCTCGGATTGGGCATGCCGCAGTTCAGCGCGCTGAAAGCGATGGGCGCGGTGGACTCCTCAAAGTCCAACAAAAACGTGATTCTGATGATGCTGGTCGGCGGCCCCTCGCAGCTTGATACGTGGGACATGAAGCCGAATGCGCCGGTGGAGATCCGCGGGCCGTACAAGCCGATCAAGACCAACGCTCCGGACATTCAAGTCTGCGAAGTGTTTCCGCGCATGGCGAAAATCGCCGATAAATTCGCGCTGATCCGCAGCCTGAATCATACGGCGGCCGCAGTGCACGACACCGGGCACCAGATGATGCAGACCGGCCGTCTTTTCCAGGGCGGTGTCGAGCACCCTCACTTCGGCTGCGTGCTCTCGAAACTGCGCGGGCCAAAAGGCGATGTGCCGCCGCACGTGCTCTTGCCAAGACCCATCGGCAACACCGGTGGGAACATGCCGCATGGTCAGAATGCCGGGTTTCTCGGGAAGAGCTATGACCCGTTTGTCTTGAATGCCGACCCGTCCGATCCGAACTTTCGCGTTCCCGACATGCTGCCACCGGATTATCTGTCGTCGCTGCGCGTGGACCGGCGGCGCAACTGGCGCGAAGCCGTGGATAAGACCGTCAGCAAGTTCGAAACCTCGCAGGAAGCGCGGCTGCTGGATTCGACTTTCCACCAAGCCTATACGTTGATGACTTCGGAGAAGGCGCGGGCGGCATTCGAACTGCACCGCGAAACCGAATCGATCCGCGAAAAGTACGGGATGAACCGCTTCGGCCAAAGTTGCCTGCTGGCGCGGCGGTTGATCGAGGCGGGAGTTCGCTTTGTCACGATCAACATGTTCGAAACCGTATTCGACGAGATCACCTGGGACATTCATGGTTCGCGGCCGTTTTCGCCGATCAGTTGCTATCGCGACCTGGTCGGGCCGATGTTCGACCATGGCTTCAGTTCCCTGGTCGCGGAACTGAGCGACCGCGGCTTGTTGAAAGACACGCTGATCCTGGCGCTCGGCGAGTTCGGGCGGACGCCAAAGGTGAATCCGGCGGGCGGGCGCGATCACTGGCCTCAATGCTGGACAAGCGTGGTCGCGGGAGGCGGTGTGCAGGGAGGGAAAGTGGTAGGCGCATCGGATGAGATCGGCGCGTTTCCGAAGGACCGGCCAACCACTCCAGCGCAACTGGCAGCCACTATCTATCACGCACTCGGAATCGATCTGGAAACGGAACTACCCGGCGCGCAGGGCAGGCCGATTCCTATTGTCGATCGCGGCACCGAACCGATTCTCGAGCTCTTTTCGTGAGGCCGGCAATGCGACACCTCTTGATAGCCATTTGCAGCCTTGCGTCTTCGTTCGCGGCGCCCGCCGCTACCGCAAAGCTCACGATCCTGCCGGCTGCGGTTGAGCTGCAAGGCCCGGAAGCGCGCCAGCAGTTGATAGCCGAAGCGGCGGCCGGTAAGTTCCAGGAAGATTGGACCCGTAAGGCGGTGTGGAGTTCGTCCAATCCGACCGTCGCCACTGTCGACGCCGCGGGGTTGGTAAAACCAGCCGGCGATGGCGAGGCAGTCATCACCGCGAAAGCCGCTGGCGTCGCCGCGACCGTGAAGGTGCGCGTCTCTGGAGCGAAGGCGCCGTTTACCTGGTCGTTCCGCAATCATGTCATCCCTGTGTTCACAAAGATGGGCTGCAATCAGGGGGCGTGTCATGGCGCGCTGGCCGGCAAGAATGGGTTTAAGTTGACCCTGCGCGGGTATGATCCCGAACTGGACTACGATGCTCTGACTCGCCAGTCGCTGGGACGCCGCGTCTCGCTTGCCGATCCTCAGGCGAGTCTCATTTTACGCAAGCCTGCCTTTGAAATCCCCCACGGTGGCGGAAAACGCTTTGCCCCGAACTCGTTGGAGTACCGGGTAATTGGAGAGTGGATCGCGGCAGGTGCGCCCGCGCCTCAGCCCGCCGACCCTGAGGTGGCCAGTCTGGAAGTGTTTCCAGCGGAGGCGTTGCTGGCGAAAGGATCGGAACAGCAACTGGTTGTCCGGGCCAAGTACACCGACGGGCGTGTCGATGATGTGACGCAATGGGTCAAGTACAGCTCGAATAACGAAGGCGTAGCGTCAGTCGATGAATCCGGCTTGGTCAAGGTGAACGGTAGCGGAGAGGCGGCCGTCACACTCTGGTATTCGAGCCGTGTTCTCTATGCGCGCGTCATATCGCCCTTCGACCAGGCCGTGTCCGAGGCTTCCTATGCTGCTTTCAAACCGGCCAATTTCATTGACGAACTCACGCTGAAGAAATGGAAGCAGTTGAACCTTGCGCCGAGCGGTCGCGCCGGCGATGAGGCTTTCCTGCGGCGGGCATTCCTGGATGCAGCCGGTATCCTGCCCTCCACCGAAGATGTAGAGACATTTCTCGCCGACAAATCACCGGATAAGCGCGCGAAGTTGATCGACCGCCTGCTGGACCGGGAAGAGTTTGTCGACTACTGGGCCTACAAATGGTCCGAGTTGTTGCTGATCTCCAGCCGCAAGCTGCGTTCCAATGCGATGTGGGCTTTCTACAATTGGGTCCGTGAAAGCGTGCAACAAAACAAGCCCTGGAACCAGTTTGCGAAAGAGATTTTCACCGGCACGGGCAGCACGCGGCAGAACGGCGCGCTGAATTACTTTGTGCTGCACAAGGATCCCATCGATTTGTCCGAGAACGTCACCCAGGCTTTCCTCGGGCAACGCTTGACCTGCGCGCGGTGTCACAACCATCCGATGGAGAAGTGGACGCAGAAACAGTATTACCAGTTCGCGAACCTGTTCTCTCGCGTCGGGATCAAGAACGGGAATGAACCCGGCGATGTGGTGGTGTTTGCGAAAGTCTCGGGCGACATCAACCACCCGCGCCTGCTGCGGCCCCTGGAGCCGGCGCCGCTGGACGGCAGGCCAATGTCGCTGGAGTCAACCGATGACCGCCGCCAGCATTTCGCCGCCTGGCTGACTGACCCGTCGAACACGTACTTCTCGCGGGCGATTGTGAATCGCGTTTGGGCGAATTTCTTCGGCCGCGGCCTGGTGGACCCGCTGGACGATGTTCGCGCCACGAACCCGGCTTCCAACGAGGAATTGTTCACTGCTGTCGTAGACGACTTCGTCAAAAACCGGTATGACATCAAGCGGCTGATCCGGACCATCCTGCTGTCGAGCACGTATCAACGGTCATCCGAAGCCAATGCGACGAATCAGAACGACAACATCTACTACTCGAAGTACATCGTGAAGCGGCTGCCGGCAGAGGTGCTGCTGGATGCGATGTCGCAAGTGACTGGATCACCCACCGCGTTTCCCGGATACCCGGCAGGTACGCGCGCATTGCAGTTGCCGGATTCCCAGGTAAAATCCGACTTTTTGACTTCATTCGGAAGACCCCAGAGGATCATTTGCGACGCGTCGGAGCGGTCAAGCGATCCAAGCATCGCGCAGGCGCTGCACGTGATTAATGGCGATACGCTGAACAAAAAGCTGTCGGCGCCGGATGGCACGGTGGCCCTGTTTGTGAAGCTTGGCATGTCGGATAACCGCATCATCGAGCACTTGTTCCTTGCGGCCTATGGCCGTTATCCGAGGGAAGCGGAGAAAGCCGAGATTACAGCGAAGCTGATGGAGTCGCGCGCCGGCAATGCATCACCCGAAGCAAAGCGCGACGCCCGCCGGCAAGCAATAGAAGACATGGCTTGGGCGCTTCTAAGCAGCAAAGAGTTCTTGTTCAACCACTGAGGCATATGGCAATGAGAAAAGGTTCGTGGGGCAGGCTATCCTGCCTGCAGCCGGCTTTCCAGCCGGCTCGACCCGCTCGAAAGCGGGTCGGCAGCCAGAATTGGCTGCCCCACATTCTTTTTTTGCTTGCAGCGTTGCCTGCAGGCGCACAAGACTACTCCAGGGACATCCAGCCGATTTGGGAGAAACACTGTTTCGGATGCCATGCCCCCAAAGTGAAGATGGGCTCGTTCGAGTTGGGCACTTATGAGCAGTTGATGACCCCGGGTCCGAACGGCAAAGTGGTGGCGCCTGGTAAGGCCGTTGAAAGCCGACTCTACAGGATGCTGACTGGCGCAATAGAACCAGCTATGCCGATGGGTGGCAAGCGGCTGCCCGAGGGTGAACTCGAACTGATTCGCAAATGGATCGACGCGGGCGCAAAAGCTCCCACGGCCGCTTCGGTGGCTGCGCCGGTCGTAAAGATCCTCCCGCGCGGAGCGGTGAAAGCGCAGATTTATTCCGTCGCCTGGCATAGTTCGTTGCTGGCATTAGGCGGTTTCCGAAAAGTGAATCTGCGCGAGCCGGCTTCCCAGAAGTCGATCGCTACGCTGGACGGGCATGCCGATGCAGTGCGTGCGGTTGCCTTCTCGCGCGACGGGAAACTGCTGGCCGCGGCCGGCGGGTTGCCTGCCGTGAAAGGCGAACTGGTGGTCTGGGATGTCCAATCCAGAACGCCACTGCGCCGCATCGAGGGCCACACGGATTGCATTTATGCCGCGGCGATCTCGCCGGATGGCAAGCTGATCGCCACCGCCGGCTACGACAAGCTAATCAAGCTGTGGGACTCTGCTACAGGCAACGAACTGCGAACGCTGAAAGACCACATTGACGCGATTTACGCTCTCCAATTCACGCCGGACGGCAAACGGCTCGTTTCCGGAGCAGCCGACCGCACCGTCAAGATCTGGGATACGAACTCGGGCGAGCGGCTCTACACGCTGGGCGAGCCTACCGATGGAATCAACGCCATCGCGCTCGATCCGCAAGGCAAGCGGGTGGCGGCGGCGGGTCTCGACAAGAGTATTCGGGTCTGGTCTCTGGGCGCCCAAGGCGGAATGCTGCTCCATACGTTGATTGCGCATGAGGACGCGATTCTTCAACTGGCATGGTCGCCTGACGGCCGGACGCTGGTGAGTTCCAGCGCGGACCGCAGCGTGAAGATCTTTCGTGCCGATGATCTGACGGAGTTGAAGACGATTGCGGGCCAGCCGGAATGGGCCCCCGGACTTGTGTTTTCTCCCGATGGCAAGTGGCTGGCGACAGGCCGCCTGGACGGTTCGCTGAGCTTGTACGACACAACGGATTACAAAGACGCGCTGGATGAACGCCGCGCGATGAGGTGAACCGGGGATGAAATATCGATTTCTGCCTCCGCTATTTGTGCTGGCTTGTGGCGCCATTGCGCAGACCGACAAGGATCATCCCAGCGGCCCACGCATGACGCCGCCCACCATCGCCTCGGTGACTCCACTGGGAGCGGCTCGCGGCACGACAACGGAATTGACAGTGGAAGGACTCAACCTGGCTGGCGCGAATGCGGTGTACTTCTCGCACCCTGGCGTGAAAGGCAGGATTGTGCGGGTGAAGGAACTGCCTGACGGACCGGACATCCGGCTTGGTGCGAACGGCACTCCGTCCACTATTGACGTGGGACCTCTGCCGCCGCGAAATCAGGTGACCATCGAAATCGACGTCGAAGATCCGGCTGCGATCGTTCAACCAGTCTCCTTTCGCATCAGGACGCCGTTGGGGACTAGCCCCGAGGGCCGTTTTCTTTTGGAGCCCTACTACGGCGAGAGTGCGGATCGCGAGCCGAACGATTCGATCGAAAACGCGAGCGAAGCTTTCGTTCCGACAATTCTTACTGGAGTTATTTCGCGGCCCGGCGATCTCGATTTCTTCAAGCTGACCGCAAAGGCCGGAGATGAACTCGTCTTCGACAATGCGGCAGTCCAAATCGGCTCGACACTGCAAACAGTGGTTGCGATCTACGATGGGGGCGGGCAGTTGTTGAAAGAATACGGCCGCGAGGGCGGCTTGACCGGCGCTCAGTTCGCGCACCGCTTTGAAAAAGACGGCACGTACTACGCCAGGATCAGCGATTACGAGAATGCCGGCCGTGGCTCATCCTTCTATCGCATTCGGGTGGGCAAGTACGGATTGGTGACATCCGTCTACCCAATTGGTGTCCCCGCAGGCAAAGCAACTGATGTTGCGCTGACCGGTTTTCACTTGAAGCAGCCAGTGGTGAAGGTGGATGGCAAGCCGGCAGAGGAAGATCCCTATGTGGCGATGCTGCGCCCGGAAGCTCGTGGCGGCGCTGCTTTCAACGCCCTCAAGCTGCAACTCGGCCAGGAGCCCGAGGTAGAAGCCGGCGCTGACGGCTCGACGCAGAAGCTGCAGCTGCCCGTTACGGTTAACGGCAAGCTGACGAAACCCGAGCATCGGTTCCGCTTCACCGCAGCCAAAGGCGAACGGCTCATCTTTGAGGTGACGGCGCGGCGGTTCGGTTCCGAGCTGGATTCATTCCTCGAGATACAGGACGTACATGGCAAGCCGGTCCCGCTCGCCGTGGCGCGCGCAGTGTGGGAGACGTTCACGGTCCTTGCGGAGCGTGACTCCGTGGGACGCGGTATTCGCATCCAGAACTGGAATGCTTTGGCAGTCGGCGATTACGTCATGATCGGTAACGAAATCATTCGCATGGAGGCGCTGCCGAAGTCACCGGACGACGATGCGATCTTTGAAGGCTTTGGCGGGCAACGTATCGGCTTCTTTGGCACGACTACAGAAGCGCATGCGCTCGATAAGCCGGTTTACAAGGTGCAAATCCACCCGCCCGATGCCAGGTTCGCGCCGAATGGCTTGCCGCAAGTGAAGCTGTTCTACCGCAATGATGACGGGGGCCCGGGATTCGGCAGAGACTCTTACCTTGTGTTCGATGCGCCCGTAGCAGGCGAGTACGACCTTGTGTTACGGGATGTGCGAGGCATGTCTGGCGAGAAGTTTTCCTATCGCTTGACCGCGCGCCTCCCGAGGTCCGATTTCCGCCTGTCGGCGAATCCACGCAACCCAAATGTTCCGGTTGGGGGCACGATTCCGGTCACCGTGACAGCGCAGCGGATGGATGGTTTCGACGGGCCAATTGAGGTCGTTGTGGAAGGTCTTCCGGCCGGCTTGCGAGCGACCAGGGGCCTTGTCGCCAAGGGTCAGGTAAACGCTACCATCCTGCTCAGCGCCGAGAGCAACGCAAAGCTGGTGGCGAGTGTGCCTTTACGCGTGGTTGGCCGTGCGGCCGTCAATGGCCGCGAGATCGTGCGTCTCGCCAACGCGGGCGACCCGCTGCAACTGATCTCGCTTGCTCCTCCGCCTGACGTTCGCATGACCGCCGAGACTCGCGAGGTGGTGGTTGAAGCCGGCGGGACAGCCGATGTTTGGGTCAGCATTGCGCGCCAGAATGGGTTCAAGGGCCGCGTTCCGGTAGAAGTGCGGAACTTGCCGCCTTCGATTCGCGTACTCGATGTGGGGCTGAACGGCGTGTTGTTGAATGAAGACGAGACCCGGCGCAGTTTCACACTGGAGGCCTTGCCGCACGCGGAGCCGCTGGAACAGTTGGTGTTCGTTTCGGGACAAGTCGAAACCCGCTCGCCGCAGCAGAACTCGTTCGCAAGCGAAGTTCCCGTGCTGTTGAAAATCAAGCCGCGTGGCAGTTTGACCTCGGCAGCCCAGTCAAACACAACCCCCGCCGGCGCCCCTCAACGCCAGGAGTGATCGAAGAATGCGCAAGTTGTTTTGCTCCCTGCTTCTCGCGGGCTTGGTAAACGGCCAGACTCCTGCCCAATGGAGCGACGATGAACTGTGGAAAGACTTCTCCGCGTGGGTGGAGGGGCTGAAACGCCTGCCGGCGGGCAAGTCGGCGTTAATCGGTCCAGCCTATGCCGAGCACCTGAAAACCAAAGGCGCTTCAGAGCAGGAGGCGATGAAACTCGCGCAGCGCATGGGACAGATTCGCCGCGCCTCGGCAGATCGCGAGCGCATCTACTGGAACGGGGCGTTCAAACTGGGTGGGGGTCCTAACGATCCCCTTCGCTTGTTGCAGGAAACCGTTCACAAACGCAAACCGGGTAAGGCTCTCGATTCAGCGATGGGCCGCGGGCGTAATGCGATCTACCTGGCATCGCTGGGGTGGGACGTGACCGGCTATGACATGTCCGCGGATGCGCTCGCTGTGGCGAAAGAAGACGCTGAGAAAGCAGGTGTCAAGCTCAAATTGGTGGAGGCAAAACACGAGACCTTCGATTTTGGCGAGAACCAATGGGACTTGATCCTGTGCTCATACAACTACATGATGCCGACCGATGCGAACTGGCCGGCGATCTTCGCCAAAGCATTGCGGCCCGGCGGCATCGTGATCTACCAATCTGCGTGGGGGCGCGAAGCCGGCCTGGCAAAGCTGATCGCTCATTGGAGCCCGCTGCGAATCATCCGGTACGAAGACCTGGACGCAGGCGAGATCGTCGACGACTGGGGGCCTTCCCGCACGAATCCAACTGTGAAGCTCATATTCCGCAAGGAACTGTCCGCGAACTAAGTCCGCACCTCCCTACTCACTCCTAGTGATGCATCGTTATTAAATCGACCTAATGTAAAGTGCATACCAGGTAGCCGATCCTGTCGCCGCCCGCGCATCGGTAACCAGCTACGCCGACCGGTTGTACCGGACCGTGCAACTTGCGGTCCGGCAGGCGCTCGGCGCCCGCACGTTGGAAGAGATTCTGGCGGACAAGACCTCGGTGGACGAACCCGTCGCGGCTGAAGTCCGCCGGGAAGCTTCCGCGTTCGGTGTGATGGCAGGCGCAATCGCCGTGCGGGACATCATCCTACCCGGCGAGATGCGCGACATCCTCAACCAGGTGGTGACGGCGGAGAAGCAGGCTCAGGCCAACCCGATTCGCAGGCGCGAGGAAACCGCGGCAACGCGCTCGTTGTTGAACACCGCCCGGCTGCTGGAAGAGAACCCTCTGCTGATGCGGTTGAAGGAACTGGAGACGGTGGAGAAAATCGCCGAGAAGGTAGACAAGATCTCAATCCTTGGCGGCTTCGATTCCGCTCTCAGCACTTTGATCACGCTGCGGGAGTCGCAGTAGCAGTCCAAGGGGCAGGGCATTCCTTGCCTGCCCCTTGCAAGCTGCAATCTCAGTCTTCCGACAATTCTGGCGGCGGTTCCGGCAGTGCGAAGCTCGACAGGAAGCCCACCACGTATACTCCGAGTGCGACGATAGTCGCCGCCATCGCCAGTTTTCCCGCAGGTCCGTTGCCGGGAGTGATGTTTGCAAGCTGGGTCGTGACCAGCGCCATCGACGTTCCGATCATGCGGCCGCCGACGTTAGCTGCGAAACTTTCGCCGGTTCCGCGCAGGTGCAACGGGTAAACTCGGGGCAGGTAGTTCCCCCAGAAGCTGAACTGCGCCACCGTAAAGAAGCCTGCCAGAGCCATGCCCCATTTGGTGTATTCGAGATTGGTAACAGCGGCCCAGTAAAACACGATCGGAACAATAATCAGGCCCGGAACCTGAAAGATACGCAACAGGCCTCGGCGGCTGACAACGTAGATTGCCAGGGCGGCTAGAGCAAAACGCCCAACCAGACCGCCGACTTCCTGCCACAGTTGCACATCTTTCACGATCTGCTGCTGCAGGGGTCTGGCCAGCGAAGCCACTTCCGGCAAGCCTGGAACAATTCGCGGGATGTGCTGGATCGCGCCAAACGCCGCACCGTAGCTGCAGGCAAACATGATCGTGGTCACTATCGTTGTGGTCCGCAGTTGAGGAGTGAACAACTCACCCAGGCTCGGCCGCTTGAGGGTGCCCTTCTCCTTCTTCTCTTTCCATACCGGAGATTCCGGCAGGAACGGGCGAATGATGATCAGCGGCAACGCTGGGATCACGCCGGAGATAAGCGTGTAGCGCCATGCTTCATGAGTGCCGTGAATCGCGGGGAACGAACCCGCGTTCGTCACGGCAATTCCATATGCCGCGGCCACCAGGATCCCGCCCAAAGAGGAAAACGCCTGTGTATACCCCAGAACGGCTTCGCGTTGCTTCGGTTCGGGAAACAGTTCGGCCAGCCATGCGACGGCGGCGACGAATTCGACGCAGACGCCGACGAAGGTCGTGCAGCGGAAGAACAGCAACATTTCCGGCGATGTGCTGAAGCCGGCTGCCAACGCCGAAAAGGCGTAAAGCAAAATGCTCCAGGTGAGAACACGTCTGCGTCCGAGCAGGTCGGTTAAGTACCCGCCAAGCAACCCGAAAATGCCGCCCGCAACCGCAGGTATATAGAACAACATGCCGATCCAGTTGTTCGCTTCCGGGCTGCCTGCCCGGATACCGAACTCGGTCAGAGCGGGCTGCACAATCAGCGGCAGGACTAGGAGCTCGTAGATGTCGAAGGCGAAGCCGATCGCTGCGATGATGCAGATCAGCCATTGCGTTCCGGTCAGTTGCCAACGGCCGGAAGGTTGCACACTGGAATTGGCCATAGCTAGGTGAGTCTTTCTAGACTAACCTAGCCAGACGCTTGCCAGTGCGGATTGGTAACGGATCCGGCCTAAGAACGGGCCGAACGCGTGGCAGCCGCCGCTGCCGGACGCGGTGCGGCGTTGACAGGCGCGGGTGTATCCGATGCCGGCGCTTCGGGTGTTTTGATCATGCCGAGCGCTCTACGAACTTCCTGATCGAGCTTCTGCATCGTTTCCGGGTGCTCTTTCAGGAAGTTTTTCGCGTTGTCGCGACCCTGGCCGATGCGCTCGCCGGAATAGCTGTACCAGGAGCCGCTCTTCTCGACTATATTTTTCTCGGCCGCCAAGTCCAGCAGATCGCCTTCGAGCGAAATACCTTCGCCGTACATGATGTCGAATTCAGCCTCGCGGAAGGGCGGCGCAAGCTTGTTCTTCACCACTTTGACTTTGGTGCGATTACCAGTGACAGTCTCGCCATCCTTGATGGCGGCGATGCGGCGGATATCGACCCGCACGGTGGAGTAGAACTTCAGCGCCCGACCACCGGTGGTTGTTTCCGGGCTGCCGAACATGACACCGATCTTTTCGCGGATCTGGTTGATAAATATGAGGCAGGTGTTCGACTTGGAGACAATGCCGGTCAGTTTGCGCATGGCCTGCGACATCAAACGCGCCTGTACGCCGACGAAGGTGTCGCCCATTTCGCCGTCCAACTCGGCTTTCGGCACGAGTGCTGCCACCGAGTCGACCACCAGCACGTCGATGGCATTCGAGCTGACCAGCGCCGAGGTGATTTCGAGCGCCTGTTCGGCATAGTCCGGCTGGGAGACAAGAAGATTGTCGACATCCACGCCCAACCTGCGGGCGTAAATCGGGTCGAGCGCGTGCTCGACGTCGACAAACGCCGCCATACCGCCCGCCTTCTGCGCCTGAGCAACCGCTTGGAGCGCGATGGTTGTTTTGCCCGACGATTCCGGTCCGAAGATCTCGACAATGCGACCGCGGGGAAATCCTCCCACGCCGAGCGCATGGTCAAACGAGACCGCACCGGTGGAGATGACGGACACAGGAACGATCGCTTCCTGCGCGCCTAGCCGTTGGATAGCCCCTTTCCCGAACTGCTTCTCCAACTGACCGAGCGTGATGCCCAGCAACCTCAGCTTCTCTTTTGGGTCCATTGATTCTCCTTAGCGCAGCCTCAACACATCAGTGTAGCGGTCGAGCTAGTCCTCTCTACGGCTACGCGGGAATAATTTCCGCTCCCACTATCTTCTCTTTTTGTTCGCCAAAAGACAAGAGAAAATTCGCTATTCGCCGCCAGCTCGGGAATGAAGCATAAAACGGATAGCCTCTTCCAGCACCGGTCGCTCAAAGGCCTTCTTCCAGTCAGGCTGCACGATCTCGCGCATGCCCCACTCGATCGCCTTCTGGGCGGCGTCGGAAAAAGGCGCCTTTTCCGCCCCGAAACAGATTGCAATGGCAATCTGCGCATGACCAGCCATGAACGCTTCCGCGGCTTCCCGGGGGACGCCCTTCTCGATAGCGGCATCGAGCGATTCGCGCATCAGCCGAGCCGCGGTCGCGACGATCATCTCCGACATGGCGGGCTCCAGAAAAGCGAACTGTTCCGCGGTGACTTCGTGTGCCTTAAGAATCGGTCCGAAGATCGCCTTGCACAGCTCTGTACCGGCCTCGAAGTTGGCGCGCGAGCCTTCTATCAGCGCAACGATCAGGTTCTGCGGCGCGATTCCGCCAAAGTAGTCCGCGCGTTCCTCGGCGGTCGGGTGGTCAGTGAAGAACGGTGGGTGACACGGGTGGGCGATCATCTGGGTGATGCCGTCGCGGTGCGGCAGTTCGCCGATATAGGCTGCCGCGGCGTCCAGCATGATCAGCGTCGCGCCGGATTTCATTTTTGGCGCGGCATCCGTGGCGATGGCGCCAATCAGCGCGTCGGGTACAGCCAGGACCACAAAATCGGCAGCGGCTAAAGCCTCCGCCAATGGCGTCACCGTGTAACCGCGCTCGCGCAAAGCCTGCGCTTTGGCTGCGTCGCTCTCGCACATCAGAACGCGATACTGCGATTTCAGGCCGATCTTTTCCGCGGCGCGGGCGCCCATCTTTCCGCCTGCGCCGATGATTGCCACGCTA
>Ga0073934_10006250_pt1 | contig 17503 bp, 20 predicted proteins | sample LarsenN4metaG_FD_76834 | JGI IMG/M metagenome (GOLD analysis project Ga0073934, IMG submission 76834) | Hot spring sediment bacterial and archeal communities from British Columbia, Canada, to study Microbial Dark Matter (Phase II) - Larsen... ... | reverse complement strand
TTCGTGTATTTCTTTGCGATGCTGACCACGAGCCGTAAATTCGCCTCGACCAGTTCAGCCTTCCCACGTTTCACCTTCTCCTCGGCCAGATCGAGATGCTTGACCGCATCCTTGATCTCTTCAGCCGGAACAAGCGCCTCTTCCGTTTCTAACTGACGGATCTTTGCTTTGGCGTTTTGATAGACCTTCCGAATCTCCACCAAAGCTTCTTCCGATACCCCGGTCTTCCGCTTGACCGCCAAGAAGTCCTGACGGCTCCGGCACATCTTCCTCAGCAGTTCGGCACCTGCTTCCCCTCCCACACCGATTCGCCGTTGGCAGCTGACCACCTCCCGTTCGGCGGCCCGGATCTGCACCGCCAGATCGCGGACGCGCTGTACCATCCGGTCCTTCAGCACTCCGTGGAGGTTGACCGATTCAATCTTGTTCACCACTTGCTGGCGAATGGCGTCAAACTGCTTCTTGAACTTCTTTTGTTTCACCGGATCACTGCCGACGTGCTTGCCCTTCTCGGCCAACGCCTTCAGCGCGAGAGAGACTTTCCGCACCGAGTTCAATGCGTCGAGGGTCTTCACTCGGAGTTCCTCATAATCCCGCTCAACCGGCTGTTGTTCTTCTTCGAAATCCTCCTCCGTCTCTTGAATGGGAACGATTTCACGCACATCGATTTTTCCGTTTTTGAGCTGATCCCGCAGCGCGAGGACGAATTCAATCGTCATCGGCATCCCATAGATCACCGAGGCGATATCGTTTTTCCCCTCTTCGATCCGCTTGGCGATCTCGATTTCGCCTTCCCGGCTGAGCAGCGCCACGCTTCCCATTTCCTTGAGATAGAGCCGCACGGGATCATCGGTACGGCTGAGTGCACCCGGCGTCAAATCGATCGCCTTATCGTTGTCTTCCTCGGAGTCCGCGTCGACGTCCTCGACCTCTTCGCCACCGTCGCCTTCGGATCGTTTCGGAAGCCGTTCTCCCTCCGTCGCTTCGACGATTTCGATATCCATTTCACCGAACATGGCCATAATGCTGCCAAACTGATCCGACGATACCACTTCAGCGGGCAAGGTACTGTTGAGCTCGTCGTACGTCAGGAATCCTTTTTCTTTCCCGATCGTAATCAGCTTCTTCACCTCGCCCAGTAATTCTTGTTTCGCCATGACTACTCCTTCACCAATGTCACTCCACCGGCGGTCGGCGTGCCGGCTTTCCGCATCCGTACTTCATTGATCTGTAGGTTCAACTCACGCACATCGTCCGCCCGGCCTTCGCGTTCAGCCGTTTTTAAACTGACAATGAGCTCTCTCAGCGTCTGTTCCGAGCGCTTTTGGTCAAGACGATCCAAACAGGCTTTTACATACGCCGGCACGTCGTCAAAATGATCCTCGCGCATCGATAATTCCGTCGCCAAGGCACCACAGTCGGGATCGCCCACTGACTCATCCAAGACCGATCTGAGACTGATGCGTCCCTCCCGATCCACATGGGCGAGCGCGATCTCGACGAGCTTGCGGCAGGGCGCGACGCTAAAGGACTCCGGTCGCAGGCGACGGACATCGGCCGGCGATAATTTTCCATGCAGGAGCAGTAAAAGCAGATCCCGTTCTTCAGGCAATCCTTTGAACAGCGCATTGAGTGGAATTCCTTCTGCAGGCTGCGTGCGCGGTGCCGCTACGCCTCGTTTCGGTTGAGCCAGAAGCATCGGGTAGCGTTCGATCAACCGGGCCTCGCTGATCCCTAGCCGTTCCGCCACGATTCTCATGCGCTCCTGTCGCTCGATCGGATGCTCGCTCTTCTGTAGAATTCGCAACACCTCATCGACGCTTCGAATGCGGCCTTCAAGCGAGCCGGCGTCGGCCTGCTTGATCGTGTGATTGAGCGCATAGTCCAGGAGACTTGGAGCAGCCGCTTCCAGCTGGGCGAACGCTTCGGCACCTTCTTTCCGCACAAACGTGTCGGGATCCTCCCCAGCCGGCAACGTGACGACTTTGACGCCCAATCCGCTGTTGACGAAAAGATCCAATCCTTTCAACGCCGCGCGCACACCGGCTGCATCAGGATCAAAGAGCAACACCACCTGATCGGCAAACCGCCGCAGGGTTTGAATATGTTCGGTCGTCAAGGCCGTCCCCAGCGTGGCAACGGTATGGGTGAGCCCCGCCTGGTGGAGAGCGATTGCATCGAAATAGCCTTCAACGACGATCACCGTCTTGGTCCGAACGATGGCTTCGCGCGCCAGATCGAAGGCAAACAGCGTCTGCCCTTTCTTAAACAGAGGAGTATCAGGGGAATTCAGATACTTGGGCATGCCATCGCCCAGCACGCGGCCGCCGAATCCGACCACTCGCTTGCGTAGATCGGTGATCGTGAACATGAGGCGTCCATGAAACTTGTCGTAGTAGCCATTCCCGTTTGTTCTCCGGGTTCCGAGCCCGGCGGTCATGATCTCGCTATGAGAGAATCCTTTTCGGGAAAGGAATCTAAACAATCCATCCCACTCTGGAGACGACACTCCGATTTGGAACGTCTCCACAGTCGATGGTTGTATGCCTCTTTCGTGTAGATACTCGCGAGCCGTAGCACCGATGTGCGGATCGCGCAGATTGGCTTGAAACCATGTCATCGAGGCTCGATTGATTTCTTCAATGCGATGGGTCTGCCCGCGTTGGATTCGTTCTGTCGGTGATTCCTCCACCACAATGCCTACTTTGTCTCCAAGGTCCCGCAACACTTCGGGAAAGGATGCCCCGGTAATTTTGGTTAAAAAAGCGAAGACATCTCCCCCGGCCTTACAACCAAAGCAGTAAAACATTTGTTTGGAAGGACTAACCGAAAAAGAAGGGCTTTTTTCCTGATGAAAAGGGCACAACCCCACGAAATTCTGACCGGCCCGCTTCAGTGACACGTGCTGACCGACGACATTCGCGATATCTATCCGATCTCTGATTCGATTCTTGATATCGTCGGAAATCAGGCCTCGGCCCACGAGAGTCTCTTCTCCTACGCTCCCGTCGCGCACGACCGGACGAGTCGGTTACCAAGTAATCGGAATAGTTGACCGTTCAGATTAACAGACGGATGGAAAATCTGTCAATTCAGAGAGTTCCTTCACCCCGGCGGCCAGCCCATATGCCGGCCGCCCATGACATGCCAATGCAAATGGAAAACGGTTTGGCCTCCGTTTCGTCCGGTGTTCGCCACGAGACGGAATCCTGAGTCGGCCAGCCCTTTGTCCGTCGCGACTTTTGTACAGGTCAGCAGCAACCGTGCCAGCAGGGTCTGATCCGACTCACCCAGATCTTGGATTGAAGCCACATGCCGTTTGGGAATCACCAGAGTATGCACCGGCGCCTGCGGATGGATGTCGTCAAACGCCAGGGTCTGGTCGTCTTCATAAACAACCTTAGTCGGAATGGTCTTCTCCACAATCCTGCAGAACAAGCACTCGCTCATGGCCGGCTCCTCACTTATCCACCCTCAACCCGGATTGGCCGAATCGCTTGCCTAATTCTTGATAGATATCGTGCAGCGCCAGATCGTGATACCCCAGTACCATCAGGGTGTGGAAGAACAGATCAGCCACTTCGTACACGACTTCCTCTTTCTTCCCACCTTTGGACGCCAACAGGACTTCTCCTGCCTCCTCCGCCACCTTTTTCAGAATCTTGTCATGCCCTCCCTCGAACAGCTTTGAGGTATAGGAACCGGTCTGGGGACTGGAGCGGCGCTCCAGAATCGTCCGCAGGACACCTTCAAGAATCCCCCCCGCCGAATCCTGCGTCTTATCCCCGGCAATTAAGCCACGCTCGTCCAGGCGAGAAAAGAAGCAGGCTCGCTCGCCCGTATGGCACGTCGGCCCAGCTGGTTGCGCCTTCACCAGAATGGTGTCGCGGTCGCAGTCGACAAAGAGCTCTTTGACGTGGAGCCTATGACCGGAGGTTTCGCCTTTTTCCCAGAGCTTGTTTCGGGACCGACTCCAAAAGTGGACCCTCTTCGTCGCGACCGTCTTCGCGAGGGCCTCTTGGTTCATGTACCCGAGCATCAGCACCGTCCCGTCGAGCCAATCCTGAATGACGGCGGGGAGAAGGCCGTCGCGATCGAATTTGAACTGATCTGCAGCTCCCTGACTCATCATGTCATGCCACTTGAAGACCATCCGAGCGGACGGGGACACCACGTTCCCGCAAATACGCTTTGGCTTGAGAGATCGTATAGGTCCGAAAATGAAAGATCGAAGCGGCCAAGACCGCATCCGCTTTTCCCTTCACGAAACCATCGTAGAGATGGTGGAGGGTCCCGACTCCACCCGACGCGATCACGGGAATCGACACCGCGCCAGACACGGCGGCTGTCAGGTCCAAGTCATATCCGGTTTGCCGGCCATCCTGATCCATGCTGGTCAACAAGATTTCTCCGGCACCGTACTGTTCGATCCGTCTTGCCCACTCAATCGCATCAAGTCCCGTGGCTTGACGACCACCGTGCGTGAAGACCTCCCAGCGATCACCGGCTGCGCGCTTGGCATCGATGGCAACGACGATGCATTGTGTCCCGAATCGCTGTGCGGCCTCTTTGACGAATGCCGGACGCCGAACGGCGGCGGTATTGATGCTCACCTTATCCGCTCCCGCATTCAACAAGGCCCGAATGTCGTCGAGCGTCCCTACACCCCCACCCACCGTCACCGGCATAAATACCCGGGCAGCCGTCCTCTCAACCACATCGATGATCGTCTTCCGGTTTTCATGCGACGCCGTAATATCGAGAAAACAGAGTTCGTCCGCTCCTTCGTGATCATACCCCACTGCGGCTTCAACGGGGTCTCCGGCGTCGCGGAGATTGACAAAGCTGACGCCCTTGACCACACGGCCCTCTTTGACATCGAGACAGGGAATGATGCGCTTGGTCAACATACGGTGTCGGTTAGAGAAAACGTACGGTGCAAAGCCAGTGGCTTGATGCTTTCCTTACAGCTTCCCTTTCCCCCATACCCCTTCACTCAACGCCCCCACAGCGGCTTGATAATCCAGTTTGCCATCATAGAGTGCTTTGCCGACAATGGCACCCTCGATCTTTGGACCAAGCAACCGCACTGCTCGCAAGTCCTCCACAGATGTGATCCCTCCCGATGCAATCACAGGAAAGGAAGAGAATTCGACGATCTCTTTCAACGCGGGTAGATTCGGCCCATTCAACATGCCATCACGTGCGATGTCGGTGTAGATGACCGCTGCGATCGGATAACCCGAGAGCTCCTTCAATAAGTCTGTCGCCTTAATATCCGACACAGCCGTCCAGCCTCTCACAGCGACTCGTCCGTCACGCGCATCGAGCCCGAGCACGATCCGACGTGGGAATTCCTGGCACGCCTGTTCGAGGAACGCTCGATCCGTCAGTGCCGCCGTACCAAGCACCACACGTGAGATGCCGGCATCCAGATACCGGCGAACTGTGTCACTTGTCCTGATGCCGCCACCGACCTGAACTTTTACGCGAACCGCTTTCAAGACGGACTCGATGTGGGGCAGATTCTTGGGCTCGCCGTCGACCGCGCCGTTCAAATCCACGACATGAATCAGACTGGCCCCCTTTTGTTGCCACCTGCCGGCAACTTCCGTGACATCGTCAGAATAGACCGTTTCCGCCCCCATATCGCCTTGACGTAACCGCACACAACGCCCATCTTTCAAATCGATCGCGGGAATGACCAACACGCTATCGCTCCTTCCCGCCGCCACCGAACGGGAATTCCTCCAATACCTCGTCCACACCGTATTCTGCCAACTCTGCCGCCGTCAGGAAGCCCCATCCTCGAAAAAATCCTATCAGATCTTCCCCCATGTGCCGTTGCCGTTCATAATAGCCACCGACCCAGAGCACTTGTCCATCAGCCGCCACGACCTTGGCCTCAAAACCGACCGTCGCGGGAGGATTGGCCCCCAGCCGACTGCCCACCCGCTCCTGGTACACCGACACGAGGCCGAATAATGCTGCGTCCGCCTTCAGTCGTTTGGCAACGGCGGCTGCAGCCCTCTCCGGCTCCATTTTGGCCAGTTCTCCATCCGCTGAAAAAACTCTGCCCGCTTCACCAGGCGACAATACGAGAAGGCCTTTCCGATCTCGAAGGCGTCCCCAGAACAATTCCGTCACCTTCTCCGCCGCATATTCCGGCACAACCGTGGTTATCTTGGGGGGAGGTTGCCCGTCCGGCGGAATCGCCAAGGAGATATCGGACCGACGGACGCTTTCAGGTGTCGGAAGATAGAGATCGTCTTGATGACGTGCTTGAGGCGTAGCAATCGACGTGAACGGCATCAAAGCAATGGAGCGAATTTGGTATCGAGAGAGTTCCGGGGCCGATTTCGTCGCGACCTTGGAACCGCTGCAACCTGCTATCTGGCTTCCTACTCCTACAATGCTGACCGCCAGGACCAACCGGAGCAGCATGGGACACATTTTCACTTCCACGCTCCAAAATTTTTGATCAATTGCAACCCAACCGCTTGACTCTTCTCCGGATGAAACTGACAGGCCACGACGTTGTCCTTCCAAATGCTTGACGTGAAGGAAATGCCGTACGTCGTGGTGGTGGCCGTAATGTGCTTGTCACGTGGGTCCACGAAATAGGAATGCACAAAATACCAATTCGACCCGTCGGGGATACCCTCGAACAAAGGGCAAGGTCTTTGAACGTTGACTTGATTCCACCCCATGTGCGGTACTTTGAGCGCCTGGTCCTTTGAGAAAGCTCTCACTTTGCCCGGGAAAATGTCGAGTCCCTCGTGTCTGCCGAACTCTTCGCTTTCCGTAAACAACAGCTGGAATCCCAGACAAATCCCCAAGAACGGTTTCCCTGATCGAATCGCAGCCTTGATGGGCTCGACCAATCCATAGTGCTTCAAATTGACCATGCAATCGCCGAAGGCTCCAACCCCTGGCAGAACCACATGACTGGCATTCTGAATCGTGGCTGCCTCACGCGTGACAATTGTCTGATGTCCCACTGCCTCAAAGGCTTTCGAGACACTGCGCAGGTTTCCCATTCCGTAATCAATAATGGCGATCATGGAGTTATCCACTTATGGAATATATCCAAATGTGGAAGGGTAACAATACCGCAACTGGAAGGTTCCTGCCACTGGCAATCTACGCCGCCTAGATCCACCGGGACTGACTACCCGTCCACGTGGTTCGAGGTCTTTCAATTGACAGGATTAGACTGAACCAGTAGCCTGAGCTGGTCGAAAGAGGGTGCCCGACATGAACGACAGCGCACTGATCGAATTCGTCAGACAAGCAATCCCCGACTTCATTGCTCTGTATCGATTTGGCTCGCAGACAAAGGAAAGCGCACGCCCGGACAGCGATGTGGATCTTGCCGTGCTGACATGCCATCCCATACCGGCACGGCGCCGGTTTGAACTCGCCCAAGATCTGGCGGTTCACCTGCATCATGATGTGGACCTCGTGGACCTTCGCACCGCATCAACCGTAATGCGCATGCAGGTGATCTCGACGGGAGAATGCCTTGCCGCGCCGAATGAAGCAGTCCGTCGAGAATTCGAAATGTATGCGTATTCAGACTATGCCAGGCTCAACGAGGAACGGCGAGAGATTCTGAAAAGGGTTAGTGAGAGCGGACTGATCTATGGCTGATGATGTCATCTTGAACAAGGCCGCAAGTATTGAACGATGTCTTCGTCGCATTGAGGAAGAATACGCGGGTGCCGAACAGAACCTTATGGGGAATCAAACGAAGCAAGATGCGATCGTGCTCAATCTTCAGCGTGCCTGTGAAACGGCTATCGATCTGGCCATGTATGTTATGAGCCAGCGGAAGCTCGGCGTGCCACAGGACAGCCGCGATGCATTTTTGTTGCTTCAAACAACCGGGATTCTTCCGGCCGACCTTGCTCAGTGCATGCAACGAATGGTCGGCTTCCGCAATGTGGCCATTCATGAATACACCCGCCAATCCCTGGCCACTTTTCCTCTATCTTCGAGAAACAGTCTTCGAGAGCGTTGTGATCTGTTCCCCCATCGGGCGTTGGTTGAGAATAGTAATACTTGTGAAAGGCCGTATTGTCCGGCGATAGTGAGATGACTTTGGATGGATCGTCCTTGCGATAAACCAGCACTTTCCCGGAGTCATCACAGAACGACCTTAGATAGGCCTTAGGAACGTCGTGATGACGTTTCTTAACCATGGAGAGGCAGCCTACCTCTTAGGTCAAGAAAACACAAAGGGCAGGCCCCCCTTTCAGAGACTGCCCCTTCAGACGAATCACATTCAGCTATGTTTCTTGTGCTATAGCATCCCCTTCGTGGACAGCACCGTCCCAGCCAGCCGTTCTTCCAACATCGTAGCTTGATCGAGCGCCTTGGCGAGCGCCTTGAAGATCGCTTCCATGATGTGGTGAGGATTGCGGCCATAGAGCAGATTCACGTGTAGATTGAGGCCTCCATGGGTCACAAAGGCCTGGAAGAAATCTTCGAACAGACCAAGGTCGAATGCTTTGATCTTCCGATCCGGTAAATTGACGTTGTACACCAAGAATGGTCGGCCGCTGAGATCCACGGTGACTTGGGCTAATGTTTCATCGAGCGGCGCCGAGGCGAATCCAAATCGCTTGATACCTGCTTTTTCCCCTAATGCCTGGTGCAAAGCCTTTCCCATCACGATCCCGACATCCTCAACCGTGTGATGTTCATCAATGTCGAGGTCGCCCTTCGCCTGCACGGTCAGATCAAAAAACCCATGTTTGGCGAGCAACTCCAGCATATGGTCAAAGAAACGGATGCCGGTATCGATTTTCCCTTGCCCGCTGCCGTCCAGGGTCCATTCGACACGGATGTCGGTCTCTTTGGTGGCTCGTTGGATGGCAGCTTGTCGTGGCGCGGACCCGTTTTTCTTCATGAGAACCTGCACTGCGCCGACTTGGCATGGGCGTCGAACCCTTCAATCTGCGCCAGTCGGACCAACGGATCTTTGACCTTGGCCAATTCTTGTTTCGTGTAGTGCACGATATTGCTGACCTTCACGTAGTCATTGACGGACAGCGGAGAAAAGAATCGGGCCGTGCCTCCGGTCGGCAACACGTGATTCGGTCCCGCGACATAATCGGCGACCGCCGGTGGCGTATAACGTCCCAAGAACAGGGCTCCGGCGTGGCGGATTTTCTCTAAATAATCGAACGGATTATCTACCGAGAGCGTCAGATGCTCAGCGGCGATTTCATTGGCAACTTCGATGGCCTCGTCCATGGAGGACACGACAAACGCTACCGAATGGCGCGCAATGGACTTCGATGCGATCTTTTCCCGTTGAAGGCCTTTGAGTTGAGCCTCGATGAGTTTGGACACATCTTTGGCCAATCGTTCAGATGTCGTGACAAGAAATACCTGCGCGTCTTCATCATGCTCGGCTTCGCAGAGCAGATCGGCAGCCACATGGGCGGGTTTGGCTTCATCATCGGCCACTACCAGCAATTCGCTAGGACCGGCTACCATATCTATACCGACGGTGCCATAGAGCAATCGCTTGGCTGTCGCCACGTAAATATTCCCCGGCCCGACGATCTTATCGACTCGGGCGATGGTTTTCGTTCCATAGGCAAGTGCCGCGACCGCCTGAACGCCACCGACGCGATAAATCTCCGTGACCCCGGCAATGTCGGCGGCGACCAGCAAGTAAGGATTAATTCCGTCTTTCTGAGGCGGCGTGACCATCACAATACGTGGGACACCGGCCACTTTGGCCGGAATGGCGCACATCAGCACGGACGACGGATAAACGGCTTTTCCCCCCGGCACGTACACCCCGACAGCGTCGACTGGCCCGACCACCTGGCCCAGGGTGGCATCCCCCTCCTGATACATCCATGTTTTGGTCCGCTGGCGTTCGTGAAAAGAAGTAACTCGCTGAGCTGCGAGCCGAAGCGCATCGCCCTCGTCCTTCCTAATGTGGAAATAGGCGTTTTTGATCTCCTCCGAAGTGACGCGTAATGCTTCGGTCTTCAACACCACCTTATCGAATTGCTTGGTGTAACGGAGAACGGCGCTATCGCCACCTCGCTCAACCGCCTGCAGGATAGTCCGCACGGTTTTTTCAACCGCTGCGCCGCTCGCCCGTCCCCGCAAGCTGGCCTTTTTGAGAGATGGAAGGAAATTGCGATCGGCCTGAGTGACGATCTTCATGACCGTACCGATTTTCTCTTGCGCGTACCGACGCTCGACGGTCGACCGTTGCCTGATAGAGCGGCCTGGTTCATGACTGCCGACCTGAGCTTACGAATCAACGCCATCAGTGGCTCCTGCTTGAGTCGAAGACTCGCCCGATTGACGATGAAACGAGCCGTCGATTGGGTAATGACTTCCACTTCGACAAGGTCGTGGGCTTTAAGCGTACTGCCGGTTTCAACCAAATCGACGATCCGATCCGCCAAACCCACCACCGGTGCCAGCTCGATAGAGCCGTACAACTTGACGATCTCAACCGGAACGCCGTGCTTATTGAAATAGCGCTCGCTGATCCGAGGGTACTTTGTCGCCACGCGAATCTTAGACGACAGGCGATCGGTAGCCCCCCCTCCTCGGAGTGCGGCGACGGAGATTCTACACGCTCCGAAGCCTAAATCCAATGGTTCGTATACGTCACTTTCCTGCTCCAACAAGACATCTTTTCCGACGATTCCGGCATCCGCCCCCCCATATTCCACGTAAGTCGGCACGTCGCTGGGGCGAACAATGAGAAAGGTCATCTCGTTCTCGGGACTGACAAAGATCAGACGGCGACTCTCTCCTGACAATCCGGCAATGTCGTAGCCGGCTCGCCGGAAGAGATCCAGAGCAGACTCGATGAGTTTTCCTTTTGACAGCGCGATCGTCAACATGACCCAACCCTAGTGGGTTTTCGCCGAAGCCTGTCGGCGCCGGATATCAGCCCCTAAGGCCCCTAATTTCTCTTCGATTCGCTCGTATCCTCGATCAAGATGATAGACACGTTGGACCTGGGTTACCCCCTCGGCAGCTAAACCGGCAACAATCAGACCGGCGCTGGCCCGAAGGTCGGAGGCCATGACCGGCGCTCCGGTGAGCTTCTTTGGTCCAGTCACCACCAACCGATTGCCTTCCACGCGGATGTCAGCTCCCATCCGTCGGAGTTCTTCGACATGCATAAACCGACTCTCAAACACCGTTTCCGTCACGACACTCGTGCCTTCCGCTCGACTCATCAACGCCACCATTTGGGCCTGCATATCAGTGGGAAAGCCAGGGAATGGCAAGGTCCTCACGTCGGTTCCTCTCAATTTGTCAGGCATGGTGAGGCGTACCTTGTCTTTTTCTTCTTGCACGTCGGCGCCTGCCTCGCGCAATTTCATCAGGACGGCTTCAAGGTGGCCCGGACGGCAATGAGTCACGGTGACATCCCCGTGCGTCATCGCTGCCGCCGCCAGGTAGGTACCGGCCTCAATACGATCCGGGATCACTTCGTGGTCCCCGCCATGAAGCTCGCTCACCCCTTCAATCGTAATCGTATCGGTTCCAGCCCCGTGAATGCGCGCTCCACGCTTGACGAGAAAGTCCGCCAGATCGACGATTTCGGGTTCTTTAGCCGCATTTTCCAGTATGGTCACTCCCTTGGCCAGTGACGCCGCCATCATGATATTTTCCGTACCGGTCACCGTCGGTGTATCGCAGTAAATCCGCTCCCCTCTCAATCGTTTCGCCTTGGCCGTGATATAGCCGTGCTCGATGGAGATATCAGCCCCTAATTTTGCCAATCCGGCCAAATGAAGGTTCACCGGCCTGGAGCCGATCGCACAGCCTCCGGGGAGAGAAACTTTGGCCTCTCCCCAGCGGGCAACCAACGGACCAAGGACCAAAACCGACGCCCGCATAGTCTTGACGAGATCGTAAGGAGCTTCCGTCGATACAATCGCATCGGCTTGAATGACAGCCCGGTTACCCTCATGGGATACCTTGGCCCCAAGAATCCCTAAGAGTTTCCCCATCGTGAGGACATCAACGACTCTAGGCACATTGATGATGACACATTCCCCGTTACCCAGAATGGTCGACGCCAAGATCGGAAGAGCGGAATTTTTTGCACCACTAATGCGAACTTCTCCCCTCAGTCTATTGCCGCCGCTGATGAGAATTTCATCCATACCGTGGTCCTAGCCTACTCGCCGCGCGATCATCACCCGCTCGATACCGGCTTCATCCTTGACGGTTTGTAGGCCTGTATAGCCGCCAACCTGCTCCGCTGCCTGCCGCACAAGAGGAGCTTGCCCCTGTCCCAACTCCATCACGAGCAATCCACCAGGCACCAGGAATGGTCGAGCATCGTGGAGCAATCGTTCATGGAACTCAGTTCCCCTCTGCCCAGCCACCAACGCCAGTCGCGGCTCAAAATCCCGGACCTCTGGCTGCAAACCGGACCACGCCTCTTCGGCGATATACGGCGGATTGGATACGATCGCATTCACCGCGCCGACCAGATAACTTTCATGCAAGGGAGACAAAAGATCCCCCTCCTTCCAAGTGATTTTGTCGCTGACCCCGTGTCTCTCCGCATTGCCCTTTGCGACGGTCAACGCATCATTGGAGCAGTCTAAGGCAAAAATTCGCATGCCGCTGAGAATGGTTGCCAAGGTCACCGCCACGCAACCGGAACCTGTTCCCACATCGACCAGTACGGCACCCTCTGCGAACCCGCCCTCTCTGAGAGTCTCTTGGACAAGGAGTTCGGTCTCAGGACGAGGAATCAACACCGCCGGGTTCACATAAAAGTCGAGACCACAAAATTCCTGTGTCCCCACAATGTACTGTAGCGGTTCGCGCGCCATCCGTCTCGATATTACTGATTCGACACGAGCTTGATCTTCGGCTGTTACTGGTTGTTCCATGCGACTCGCTAACTCATGCTGCTCCACCCCAAGAGCATGGGCCAATAGCCATCGGGTTTCTTGCGCCGTATTCGTCGTGCCGGATTCGTTCAACGAGCGTTGGGCCCAGGCGATGAGCATACCGATGGTCTTGGGATCTGTCGTAAGAGGAGCGGTCATCGTCGTTTACACGTTAGCTGTTTCGGCCTGCTGTTGTTGAGCCTTCAATGCCTGGACAATCTCATCAAGGTCGCCTTCCATGACCAATTCCAACTTGTGGAGGGTCAGACCGACCCTGTGATCCGTCACCCGGTTTTGTGGAAAGTTGTACGTTCGAATCTTCTCACTTCGTTCCCCGCTTCCGACCTGTGACTTCCTGTTCTGGGCGATCTCGGCTTCTTGCTTCTCCCGTTCAGCTTCAACAATCCGGGCACGCAATGTCCGCATGGCCTTCGCTCGATTTTTTAATTGAGATCGCTCATCCTGACATGTCACGACCACCCCCGTCGGAAGATGCGTGATACGAACAGCCGAGTAGGTGGTATTCACGCTCTGTCCACCGGCCCCGGACGAGCAAAAGGTGTCGATTCGTAAATCCTTCGGGTCAATCTGCACGTCCACCTCGTCGACTTCCGGCATGACCGCCACGGTCACCGTGGACGTGTGAATGCGACCACTCGCCTCTGTGACCGGCACCCGTTGTACGCGATGAACACCGGCTTCGTACTTAAAATGACTGTAGGCCCCCTTGCCCTCGATCAATGCGACAATGTTCTTGTAGCCGCCGATGCCCGTTTCAGACGCTTCAACTGTATCGACCTTAAACCCTTTCTTTTCCGCATATTTCATGTAGAGCCGGAACAACTCCCCTGCAAACAAGGCTGCCTCGTCCCCCCCAGTCCCAGCTCGAATTTCGAGCACCAAGCTCTTCTCATCACGCGGATCCTTTGGAATGAGAAATTCTCTGACCTCTCCTTCAATATCTTTCTGCCGACGCTCCAACTCAGCTGTCTCTTCTGCTGCCATCTTGTGCAATTCATTCCCGGCCGTCGGATCGGCGAGAATCTGAGCAGCTTCTTCGATCTGCTTGATATATCCCTGATACGTCTCAAAAAGCTTGGCCGCGGGCTCAAGGTCGGTCCGTTCCTTACTCAACTTGTGCAATAAGGACGGTTGGTTGACGACGGAAGGATCCATGAGCTGATCCGTCAACTCTTGGAACCGTGATGCGAGGCCCTCCCATTTTTTAAGTAACGCCGCTTCCATCGTCTCGTACCTCGACTTTTGCAGTCACACCACTACACCTCCAAAAAAAAGAGACCCTGCTTCACACACGAAGCAGGGTCTCTTTTCTACCTAAGCGATGCGCTACTTACCCTTCTTCGCGTACTTCTTTTTGAACCGCTCAACACGTCCTTCAGTATCCACGATCTTTTGTGTGCCGGTGAAGAACGGATGGCAATTGGAACAGATATCGACGCTGATGTCACCGATGGTGGTACGTGTTTTAAACGAATTTCCACAGGCGCAGTGAACCGTCGCCTCACGGTATACCGGATGAATGCCCTTCTGCATGACCTACGACTCCTTACCCAAGAATTGCAACCGCGCTTGTATCCTTCCCAAGGGGCAACACTTTATCCGAAGGAAGACCAAGAAACAAGCACCACATTATCGATTCATCGATTGCAGAAATTCCTGATTGTTCTTGGTCCCCCCGATCTTATCCATGAGGAATTCCATGGCTTCCATCGTCCCCAAGGGGCTGAGCACTTTCCGGAGGATCCACATCTTGTTAAGACGATCCTTATCCACCAACAGCTCTTCCTTCCTCGTCCCTGACTGACTGATATCGATCGCCGGGAACAAGCGCTTGTCGGCCAAGCGGCGGTCTAAATGAACCTCCATATTACCGGTCCCTTTGAACTCTTCAAAGATGACGTCGTCCATACGACTACCTGTATCGACAAGCGCCGTGGCCATAATAGTGAGGCTCCCACCATTCTCGATATTGCGAGCCGCTCCAAAGAAGCGTTTGGGGCGTTGTAGCGCATTGGAATCCAATCCTCCGGAGAGGACCTTGCCGCTGGGCGGTGCAATGGTGTTATAGGCGCGTGCGAGGCGGGTGATGCTGTCCAGGAGGATGACGACGTCTTTCTTGTGTTCGACCAATCGCTTCGCTTTTTCCAGCACCATTTCGGCCACTTGGGCATGTCGCTGTGCCGGTTCATCAAACGTGGAGCTGATGACCTCCGCCTTCACCTGTCGCTGCCAGTCGGTGACTTCTTCCGGTCGTTCGTCGATCAACAGAACAATGAGTGTCACTTCTTTGTGATTCTTAAGAATGGCCCGGGCGATCGCCTGGAGGAGCATCGTCTTCCCGGTACGAGGCGCAGCGACGATCAATCCACGCTGACCTTTACCGATCGGCGTGATCAGATCCATGACTCTGGTGCAATATTCTTCTCGGTCAAATTCCAATTGGATTCGCTCTTCGGGGTAGAGCGGCGTCAGATTATCGAAGAGAATTTTGTCTCGAGCGACTTCCGGATCCTCGTAATTGACTTTCTCCACTTTCAGGAGAGCGAAATATCGCTCGCTCTCTTTCGGAGGACGAATCTGCCCCGATACGATGTCGCCTGTACGAAGATTGAACCGACGAATTTGTGAGGGTGAAATATAAATGTCGTCGGGACCCGGAAGGTAATTAGAGTCCGGCGCCCGCAAGAAACCGAATCCATCTGGGAGGGTTTCCAGAACCCCCTCTCCAAAGACCACGCCGTTTTTTTCGGTCTGAGCCTGGAGGATCGCAAAGATCAACTCCTGCTTCCTTAAATTGGCAGCCCCTTCGATTTTCAGATCCCGAGCCACATCATTGAGGTCTGCGATTGACTTCTGTTTCAATTCTGCAAGATGCATCACTTCCCCCTTAACTACTGACATACGACTCCTCTCGAGCCTTGGGTTTGTTACTGTCCAGAATACACTCGAACTGATTGACCATGCGAAATGCGCTTCTATCTTCGCGATGAGCGTTCGGTCTTGGTTTGTTGGGTTGGAACAGCTTGTGGAAGTTCGTCGTCCGCTTCTTTTTATTTTAAGGAGCTACGGTCGTCCTTAATTTCCCCGAGGTCTACAGCCAAGCAAAATCTCTCGTCGGCTCACTTACGTTACTTCGATCTCACTGCTGCTAGATTTGATTCGAGACAGGTTCCGGAGTTGAATTCTTCGATGGTGAGTGTCAGCCCAGCCCTAGATGATGGAGTGATGATACCCAGGCACCGACCGGTTGTCAACTAGCATTTAGGAATATTGTTTCCTGTGTTCTTGGGTTGTTCCGCGAATTTAAAGTGTGTTACACAGATACATCGAAACATACAGCGAGTGCGACATGGCACGTGACGAAAACGAAACCAGCCCGGACCGAGTGTTTTCACTCCTCGAGGCCAATCAGCTCATCCCTCAACTCCAGTTACATCTGTCAACCGTCCGCCAAGGTAAAACCGTCCTGATGCGAACTCGCGAGGAGGTAAGCAAAGCATCTGCCAATGCATGTTTCGGCGGCGGGACACCAGTTGGTGTATCATACGTGAAAAGCCTCCAAGACATCAGTGTCAATCTCCATGCTATCCATGAATTGGGAGTGGTTGTAAAGGACATCGACCTTGGGTTGTGCGACTTCCCACACATCCGTGACGGTCGAGTCGTCTACTTGTGCTGGAAACTTGGTGAGAAAGAAATCCGCTGGTGGCACGAAGTCACATCCGGATACAATGATCGTTGTCCCATCGACGAAGACCTCGCCTAGTCCCATATCCTTTCCTTTAACAAGGATCGGAAAACAGCACCGGAGCGCATATCAGGCTAACGGCATGAAGTTCGTCATCATCGGCTACGATAGTCCACAAGGGGAGGCTAAACGGAAAATTCATCGCGCCGCCCACTTGGCTAACCTCGAACCGCTGGATAGGCAAGGACGAGTGGTTCTCGCAGGCCCTCTTACGGATAGGGCTGGAAGTCTACTGGTGCTGGAATTTGAGACGCAGGAGGAGGTGGAAGACTTCGTCCGGCATGACCCATATACGGTTTATGGCGTCTTTGAACGAGTTGAAATTCATCCGTTTCTGCAAGTGTTCCCCAAATCTTTCCAGTAAGCTCCCTTCATTCCTAAGTTTGGCCTCCTCTTTGGAAGCATTGTCCGATGCTAAACCAAGCGGTATAGTTTCTTTATTATGAATTTCCGGCACGTACTATGGGTTGTTTTCGCGGGCGCTTCCTTCTTGACCATGGATCAGCCGTCAAATGCTTCAGAAACCATAGTCGTAACCGAGGGACGTTATGTGATGGGAGATAGCGACACTCTCGCGACAGCTGAGGAACGAGTCCTTCGGCTAGCTCAGCGGAGAGCGGTTGAAGAGGCCGGATTGTATATCGAGTCCGCATTTCAAGACATAGAAAAAGCCTCATCCGGCAAGAGCTTCCAGTCCAGCTCAATGAAGAACCCCGCCCTTACAGGCGGGGTCTCCTTACAATTCAAGCTGCGCTTGACCCGTCTCCTGCTCGCCTTGGTGCCGCACATACTGGCGAATCGTGGCTTCGTTGATGCCCACCGTGGA
>Ga0073934_10006249_pt1 | contig 17513 bp, 13 predicted proteins | sample LarsenN4metaG_FD_76834 | JGI IMG/M metagenome (GOLD analysis project Ga0073934, IMG submission 76834) | Hot spring sediment bacterial and archeal communities from British Columbia, Canada, to study Microbial Dark Matter (Phase II) - Larsen... ... | reverse complement strand
ATGGAATCCGCGAGGCTGCGTTCGATTTCCTCGCCCTTGTAGATTGCGGTCTTGCTGACGCCCTGCGTCGAACCGCAATCGTGCAAGGTGATGACGACATTTTGCGCGACGTCCGCGAGCTTACGCGTTAGATAACCCGAGTCGGCGGTTTTCAACGCGGTATCGGCGAGGCCTTTGCGGGCCCCGTGCGTCGAGCTGAAATATTCCAGCACGCTCAAGCCTTCGCGGAAGTTCGCCTTGATCGGCGTTTCGATAATCTGGCCGGACGGCTTGGCCATCAGGCCGCGCATGCCCGCCAGCTGGCGAATCTGTTCGACGCCGCCGCGAGCGCCGGAATGCGCCATGAGATAAATCGGATTCAGGTAGGGCTTGCCGTCGCGACGATCGTTGATCAGTTCGTTGAGCATCGCCTTGGTGATCTCGTCGCGGGCCTGCGTCCAAAGGTCGATGGTCTTGTTGTACCGCTCGAGCTCGGTAATCGCGCCGCGCTCGAATTGTTTGCGGAACTTCTCGACCTCGCGCTCCTTTTCCTTCAGGACGTGCTCCTTGTTCACCGGTGTTTTGAGATCGTCGGTGGCGAAGCTCAGGCCCGAGCGCGTCGATTCGCGGAATCCCGTGTCCTTCATTCGGTCCAGCAGGTCGATCGTTTCGCGCCGGCCGAGCAGCTGATAGCAGTCGGCGATGATGCGCGACAGGTTTTTGCTGGTAAGCGGCAAGTCATAGAACGGCATCTTCGAGTGCAAAATGTCGTTGAAGACGACCCGGCCTGCGGTCGTCTTGACCAATCCGCTCGTGTGCCGATCGATGTAATCGATCACCGGCTTGCCGTCCACTTTGACTTCGCCGATGACTTTCTTGTCGATCGGCAAACGGACGCGGACGCGGGCATGCGTGCCGACTTTGCGTTCGGCAAAGGCCTGGAACACTTCGGTCGGACTATGGAAGACCATGCCGTCGCCGGCTTCCACGCGCTCGCCTTCCTCGCCGCGAGCGGCCGTCAGCCAGTAGCAGCCCATGACGATGTCTTGCGAGGGCGTAATAATCGGGTTGCCATTCGCCGGACTGAAGATGTTGTTCGTGGACATCATCAGCACACTCGCTTCCACCTGCGCCTCGATGGAAAGCGGCAGATGGACGGCCATCTGGTCGCCGTCGAAGTCGGCGTTGAAGCCTTTGCACACGAGCGGGTGAATGCGGATGGCGTTGCCTTCGATCAAGACCGGCTCAAATGCCTGAATGCCCATGCGGTGCAGGGTCGGCGCGCGATTGAGCAGGACCGGGTGCGTCTTCGTCACTTCTTCGAGGATGTCCCAGACCTGGTCGTCTTTGCGTTCCAACATCTTCTTCGCGGACTTGATCGTGTCGGCGTGGCCCAGTTCCTTGAGCCGGCGAATGATGAACGGCTGGAACAACTCCAGAGCGATCTTCTTCGGCAGACCGCACTGATGCAGGCGCAACTCGGGGCCGACGACGATGACCGAACGAGCCGAGTAATCGACGCGTTTGCCGAGCAGGTTTTCGCGGAAGCGGCCCTGCTTGCCCTTGATCATGTCGGTCAACGACTTCAGCGGGCGGTTGCTGGAACCGAGCACCGGCCGCTTGCAGCGGTTGTTGTCGAAGAGCGCGTCGACCGATTGCTGCAGCATGCGCTTTTCGTTGCGAATGATGACTTCGGGCGCGTTCAGATCGACCAGCTTCTTGAGGCGATTGTTTCGGTTGATGATGCGGCGATACAAATCGTTCAAATCGCTCGTCGCGAAATTGCCCGAGTCCAACAGCACCAGCGGACGAAGATCCGGCGGGATGACCGGAATGCAGGAGAGGACCATCCATTCCGGCTTGTTGCTGGAATCGCGGAGCGCTTCGACCACTTTGAGGCGCTTCACCAGGTCGCGCTGCTTTTGCTTCGACGGTTTTTCTTTCAGGCTCAACTTGTGGAGTTCTTCGCGCAGTTGGTTCGACAAATCCACCAGGTTCAGCTGTTCGAGCATCTTCTTGATCGCCTCGGCGCCCATGTCGGCCTCGAAGGCGTCGCCGAATTCTTCGCGCTTCTTGCGGTACTCGTCTTCCGTCAAAAGCTGATGCTTTTTCAGGTCGGTCGTGCCCGGATCGACCACGACGTAATCCTGGAAATAAATGATCTTTTCCAGGTTGCTGGTCTTCATTTCCAACAGCGTGCCGAGACGCGAGGGCATCGCCTTGAAGAACCAGATGTGCACCACCGGCGCCGCCAGTTCGATATGGCCCATGCGCTTGCGGCGCACGCGGCTGTGCGTGACCTTGACCTGGCAGCGGTCGCAGACCATGCCCTTGTACTTCATGCCGCGGTACTTGCCGCAGGAGCACTCCCAGTCTTTTTCCGGGCCGAAAATCTTCTCGCAAAACAGGCCGTCTTTTTCGGGACGGTAGGTGCGATAGTTGATCGTTTCCGGCTTTTTCACTTCGCCGAACGACCAGCTGCGAATATCGTGCGGGCTCGCCAGGCTGATGCGAACCGCGCCGTAGTCGTTAATGCGGTCATACGATGCTTCGCCGGCGGCGGCAGCAGTGTTCGTCGTCCCGTTGCTCATTTGAAATACCCCTTTCCAGTAGGTCCTATCGATCCATAGGCCCCGCCCGACTAAATGCGCTTCTTTTCCAACTGCATATTCAAACCCAAACCTCGGATTTCGTGCGTGAGCACGTCGAAGCTGGCCGGGGTGCCGGCTTCGAGGGTGTTTTCGCCTTTGACCATGCTTTCGTAGATTTTGGTGCGGCCCTCCACGTCGTCCGACTTCACCGTCAGAAGTTCCTGCAGAATGTAGGCCGCGCCGTACGCCTCCAACGCCCACACTTCCATTTCGCCAAAGCGCTGGCCGCCGAATCGCGCCTTGCCGCCGAGCGGCTGCTGCGTGATCAGCGAGTAGGGACCCGTCGCTCGAGCGTGCACCTTGTCATCGACCAGGTGGTGGAGCTTGAGCATGTAGATGTAGCCGACGGTTACCGGTTGATCGAAACGTTCACCGGTGCGACCGTCATACAACACGCTCTTGCCGGTTTCGGAAAGACCGGCTTCCTTCAAGCAAGCGCGGATCTCTTCCTCCGTCGCCCCGTCGAACACCGGCGTAATCGCCTTGAAGCCGAGCCGCGCCGCTGCATAGCCCAGGTGCGTCTCCAGAATCTGACCGACGTTCATACGGCTCGGAACGCCCAGCGGATTCAAGAGAATATCGACCGGCGTTCCGTCTTCGAGGTACGGCATATCCTCTTCGGGCAGAATCTTCGAAATCACGCCCTTGTTGCCGTGGCGGCCTGCCATCTTGTCGCCGACGGAAATCTGCCGCTTCGTTGCCACGTAAACCTTGACCATTTGCTGCACGCCGCTCGGCAGTTCATCGCCCCGCTTGAGCGCGTTCAAACGGCGTTCCTTTTCGTCCTTGAGCAGTTCGAGCCGTTCCTTATGCCGGGTCCAAAGCTCCTTCGCGGCCGCTTTCTTTTCCGGCGAACGGATGTCGAGATCCTCGAACTTGAAATGATCCGATTGCTCGACCGCCGTCTTATCGTCCTTGTCGCCCAGGTGCTTGCCCGTGCGCGGGTCCTTCAGATCTTTGCGATCGAGAGCGTCCGAAAGCTCGGCAATCGCCGCGCGGAATTGATCGGCGATCTTTTCCGTAAACGTCTTTTCGATTTCCTTTTCTTCCTTGGCGACCTGCTTCTTTTCCTCTTCGGTCATGCTGGCGCGGCGGCTGAAGCGCTTGGTCGCAATGACAATGCCTTCGATGCCCGACGGCACTTCGAGCGAGTCGTTCTTCACATCTTCGCCGGCGCGGCCGAAGATCGCGTGCAGCAATTTTTCTTCCGGCGTCAGTTCGGACCGCGACTTCGGCGAGACCTTGCCCACCAGAATGTCGCCGGGCTTGACGAACGTGCCGATCCGCACGACGCCGTTGTCGTCGAGGTTGGACAACGCTTTGGGAGAAACGTTCGGAATGTCGCGGGTGAACTCCTCCTTGCCCAGTTTCGTCTCGCGGATTTCGATTTCGAACTCCTCGATATGAAGCGAGGTGTAGGTGTCGTTCTTGACCAGCCGTTCGCTGATGATGATCGCGTCTTCGAAGTTGTAGCCGTCCCACGACATGAACGCGACCAGGACGTTGCGACCCAGGGCGAGTTCGCCCTGGTGCGTCGCGGCGCTGTCGGCGATGATCTGGGACTTCTTCACCTTTTGACCGACATGCACGATCGGCCGCTGGTTCAGGCAGGTGCGCTCATTCAGGCCATGGAATTTGCGCAAGCGGTATTCGCGCGCCGAGGGATGCGACATGGCGATTTTCATCTGGCCTTCGACGTCGTGCTTTCCGTTCGCCTCGTCCTCCTTGAGTTTTTCGGCGCCGATGACGATGCGCTCCGAATCGACAAAGCGGATGTAGCCGTTCTGGTCCGAACGGTGCACCATGCCGCTGTTCTTCGCCACTTCCTGTTCGAGGCCGGTGGAAACCAGCGCCGGTTCGGTGATGAGAAGCGGCACGGCTTGGCGCTGCATGTTCGAGCCCATCAGCGCGCGATTCGCGTCGTCATGCTCGAGAAACGGAATCAGGCCGGCCGAGACGCCGACCATCTGCTTCGGCGAGACGTCGATGTATTCGACCTTGTCCGAAGCGATGCTGCCGAAGTCGCCGCCGAAGCGGGCGATGATGCGGTCCTTGCTGATGTGGTTGCGCTCGGTCGGCGCGTCGGCCGGCGCCAAGCGGGCCTGCGATTCCTCGTCGGCGCGCAGCCAGACGACGTCGTCGGTCAGTTTCTTGTCGCGCACCTTGCGGTACGGCGTGATCAAAAAGCCGTACTCATCCACGCGGGCGTAGATCGACAGGCTCGAAATCAGGCCGATGTTCGTGCCTTCGGGCGTTTCGATCGGGCAGATGCGGCCGTAGTGCGAAATGTGCACGTCGCGGACTTCGAAACCGGCGCGTTTTCGATTCAAGCCGCCTGGGCCAAGGGCCGAGAGCCGGCGTTCGTGCGTCAACTGCGCCAGCGGATTCGTTTGGTCGACGACCTGCGACAATTCGCTGCGGCCGAAGAAATACTCGATCGCCGCCGAGACGCTCTTCGGGTTGATCAAGGTGCGAGGAGTCATGTCTTCCTGGTCGCGGATCGACATGCGTTCCTGCACCGTGCGGCGCAGCTTCAGGAAGCCCTTGCGCAGTTCATCGGACGCGAGTTCGTCGATGGTGCGCAAGCGGCGGTTGCCCAGGTGGTCGATGTCGTCCACTGAGACGTGTTCGCTTTCGTGGCGCTCGTTCGCCGTCGGCGGCTCGCGCAGCTGCAGCAGGTATTTGATCGAATTGACGAAGTCGATCGACCGGAGCGTCATTTCGTTTTCGTCAACGTTTTGATTGAACTTCCGGTTGATGCGGAAGCGTCCCACCTTGCCGAGGCGGTAGCGATTCGGATCCTGGAACTTCTCCTTGAACAGATCCCGCGCTTTGTCCAGTTGCGGCGGGTTGCCGGGCCGAAGCCGCTGGTAAATCTTGAGCAGAGCACGCTCGTGCGTCGGCGATTGATCGTCCTTGCCGCCGCGCTCTTCGAGCAGCGAATTGAGGATCAATTGTTCGCGCGGATTCCGCAGCACGCGAACCGACTTCACGTGTCCGGCAACGATCTTATCGATGATATCGACGGTGAAGCGTTCGCAGCTTTCGAGATACACTTCGCCGGTGTGCGTATCGACGACGTCGCCGACCGCGATCGGCCACGGTTCCTCCGGGCCGGCCGGCTGCAGTTTCTTGCGCAGGTGGTCATCGACCTTGATGGTCTCGATTTCCTTGCCGTGAAATGTCTCCAGGATGGCCTCGTCGGAGCTATAGGCGGCGTCCATTGCGCGCAAGAGCGTCATCGACGAGAACTTTCCGGACTGGTCGATGCGGACGCCGAGCGTGTCCTTCTTGGTCACGTTGATTTCAATCCAGGAACCGCGTTCCGGGATGATGCGGCAGGAATGCAGCTTCTTGTCGGCGGCGCTGGTGTCATCCACGACAAAATCCACGCCGGGCGAACGGTGCAGCTGCGAGACGACGACGCGTTCGGCGCCATTGATGATGAACTCGCCGCCGCCGATCATGATCGGCATGTCGCCGAGATAGACTTCTTCTTCGACCGGCTGGTCCTTGCGCAGGCGCAGCCAGACGCGGAACGGCCGGCCGTAGGTCAAACGAAGCTGCCGGCACTCGTCCGGGTCGTAGCGCGGCTTGCCGAGTTCGTACTTGATGTATTCGAGCGAAAGCTTCTTATCGTAGCTTTCAATCGGAAAGATTTCGCGCAGCACGCCTTCCAGGCCGATCGGCTGGCGCTTTTCCGGCGGCACGTCGAGCTGCAGGAATCGATCGTACGATCGGGTTTGAACGTCGGTCAGATTCGGCACATCCTCGGCGTCGCCGAAGCGGCCGAAGTTGCGAACCTGTTCAGGCTTGATGATGCGTGTAGCGGGGATAGGCATGGCGCGCTGCTCCCAGAGGAATCAAATAGCGAACCCCGCCGGCGCGGCGCACAGCACCGCGGGCGGGATTCGAGAGTGTGACAGAACCGAAATAGCGACCGCCGGTTCCGGAAACGGCGATCCAGAGAGGCATCCCCCACAAATAATACGTTGGCCGGCCCTTTCTGCGTCAAGGGCAGAGCGAGTCCACCGAACGCGACCGTCCAGGGAAAAGTTGCGGGGCACGCGGTTTCACCATAACGGCGAAAGAATCCCAGCGAATCGCGATCAGCCCTTCCTGGGCATCGTCCTTCGCCGGGCGTTAGCTTGCTTGTCCACCGACGGCTGACTACTTGACGGACACTTTCGCGCCGCCTTCTTCCAGCTTCTTCTTGATCGCTTCGGCTTCGTCCTTGCCGATGTTTTCCTTGACCGGCTTCGGAGCGCCTTCGACCAGGTCCTTGGCTTCTTTGAGGCCCAGACCGGTGATTTCGCGGATGACCTTGATGACGTTGATCTTCTTGGCCGCGTCGAAGCCTTCGAGGACCACGGTGAACTCGGTCTTGGCCGCCGGCTTTTCTTCCGGGGCAGCGCCGCCGCCGCCCGCACCCGGACCGGCCACCATGACGGCGCCGCCGGCGGCGGGCTCGATCTGGTACTTTTCCTTCAGGTAATTCTTCAGCTCGACGGCCTGTACGAGCGTCAGCGCTGCAATTTTGTCGCCAAGTTCGGCAATCGCACTCATGGGAACAGATCCTTACGTATGTAATGCGCTGCCTGAAGCGTGGCAGCTAACTGCGTAATAGCCAATCCAAACGGTGGGCTCCGAAGACTGCGCCCACCCTACCAACTACCAACACATCCTGAGAGACTCATGCCGCCGGGGCGGGTTCGCCTTCCGGCTTCTTTTCGGCAATCGTCGCGACCTGGCTGGCCACCTGCGCTCCGGGGCTGGTGAGCGCTGCGGCCAATTGGCTGCCTGGGCCGAGGACGGCCGCCAGAATCTGGCCGATCGCTTCCTTTCGCGTCGGCATCTCCAGCGCTTTCGCGAACGGAACCGGGGTTCCTTCCGCGACCGCTGTCTTGATTTTCACCTTTTCCGAAAACTTCGGGTCCTTCTTCTCGTGAGCCCGGAAGACGTCATGGAGTTCCTTCGAGAGTTCCTTGACCGATTCCGGACCCCAGGCAAATACGGTCGAGCCGCCCCAAACTTCGTTCAATTCCAGGCCCATGTCGGTAAAGACCCGGCGAGCGAGGCTGTTCTTGACCATCTGCAGGCGGATATTTTTCTTTCGCAGCGTCAGGCGAAGATTATTCTCCGCCGTCGCGGAAAGTCCCGAGGCGCTGAGCACGACGAGATTCTTCACGCCGTCGAAGTCGCGCTTCAGGGCGTCCATCTGCATTTGCTTGATGACTTTGCTCATGGCAGTATGCGATCCATTCTCGAGTACAAGCGCCTAGACGACGATTCGGATTCCGGGACTCTGCGTGGCGGACAGCGATGCCGAAAGAATGTAATGCCCTTTCACGGCAGCGGGGCGAACCGCTTTGATCTGATCGAGGAACACCTGAATGTTCTCGACCAGGCTCTTTTCCTCAAAACTGAGCTTGCCCACGCGCGAGTGAACGCAGCCGCTCTTGTCCGAGCGGTATTCGACCTTGCCGGCCTTGAACTCCTTGACCGCCTGCGCGATGTCGGCCGTCATCGGAATCACCGTGCCGGCTTTGGGGGTCGGCATCAAGCCGCGGGGGCCGAGCACCTTGCCGAGGCGGCTGACCTTGCCCATCAGATCCTGGGTCGCCAGTGCCACGTCGAAGTCGGTCCAGCTTTCCTTTTGAATCTTTTCGATCATGTCGTCGCCGCCGGCGTAGTCGGCGCCAGCCGCCTTCGCCTTGGCGACATTGTCGCCCTGGCAGAAGACGAGCACGCGCACCTGTTTGCCGATGCCGTGCGGCAACGAAACGGTGCCGCGCACCAACTGGTCGCTCTGCGTCGCGTCGATGCCCAGGTGCATGTGAATCTCGACCGTCTCGTCGAACTTCGAGCGCTTCATCGACTTCAAGGTGGCGACCGCCTTGGCGATCGGCATCACGCCTTCTTTTTGAATCTTTTCTTGCTGTTGCTTCAGGATGTTGCGAAGCTTCTTGCCGCGACGCGGCGGAACGCCCGGTTTGCTGACCTTCTTTTTCGGCGCATCGGCCGATGGGGCCGCAGCGGCAGCCGGCGCTTCAGGAGCAGCGGCCGCCGGCGCCGCAGCCGCAGTCTCTTCGGCAGCGGCAGCCTTCTTTTCCGCCTTGGGTTTTTCCGGTTTTGTCTTCTCGGCCTTCGGCTTTTCAGCCTTTGCTTCGCCCGTCGGTTCAGCGGCCGGATCGGTCTTCTTCGCCATTTTCGAGTTCCACAATGATAAAACTCCCCTGTCCCGCGGTAGATGTTTCGAATTGCGGGTCTTCAGGGAAGCAATCGCAACTTTGTGTGCAGTTCACCCCATCGTCCATGAACGAACCTGCGTTTGCGCCAGCCGCAGGCGTCTGGTCGATTCGATCAACCTTCGACAGTAATTCCCATGCTGCGAGCCGTGCCCGCCACGATGCGAGCCGCATGTTCCATATCGCGGGCATTCAGGTCTTTTTCCTTCAGCTTGGCGATGTCCATCACCTGCTGCATGTTGACCTTGAAGCCCTTGTACTTCCCGGACTTCTTTGTCTTTTCCTCGCCCGGGATCACTTCGCCGCCCTTTTTCTTTTCAATCGGGATGCCGGCTGCGCGTTTGAGCAGCACAGCGGCGGGCGGACTCTTGATGATGAACTCAAAGCTTCGGTCCGAGTACACGGTGATCAAGACCGGCAGCATCAAGCCCTTGTTGTCTTGCGTGCGATCGTTGAACTGCTTGACAAACTGACCGATGTTGACGCCGTGCGCACCGAGTGCAGGCCCGACCGGCGGCGCCGGCGTTGCCTGCCCGCCCGGGCATTGCAATTTCACCATCGCCGTCACTTGTTTTGCCATGAGATTACCTTACAAAGCGCAGTCCGAACCGGCCAATAAATTAACCGTCCGCAAGCCGCCAGCTTTTTGCCGACCGCTGCAGTACGGTAAGGGATGGTTTCTTTCTATTCAGACAAGATCAATCTGACAATACTCCAATTCCACCGGAACCGGTCGGCCCCACACGGTGAGCTCCACCTTGATCCGGTAGGTGTCTTTCGCATCTTTGGGTTCGCGGATTTCTTTGATTTCGCCTTCGGAGCCCTGGAAGATGCCGTCGCGCACGCGGACTTTGTCGCCGACATGGAACGGGATCTTCGTCGGCGGAGGCGCGACCGTGCCCTTCTCGCCGCCGGCTTTGCCCTCTTCCATGCCCGAGAGCATCGATTGCACTTCGCGGTCCGACATCGGCGCCGGCGGGCGGTTCAGGCTGCCGCCGACGAAATCGCCCACGCCCGACGTTTCACGGAAGAGGTTGAGAATGTCGTTGTTGTATTCGACCTCGGCCATGACGTAGCCGGGGAATTTCTTTCGCTTTTTGACGACGCGTTTGCCGTTGCGGATTTCGGTGACGCGCTCGACCGGCACAATCACCTGGCCGAAGTACCGTTCGAGGCCTTCGCGCTTGATTGCCTTCTCGATCGCCTGCTTGATCGAGTCTTCCCGTCCGGACTGAACCTTCACCACATACCAGCGCTTGTTGCCGGCCGGCTTGGCCTCTTCGGCGGCTGCGGGCTGTTCCGAGGGCGTTTCGGCTGGAGGAAGCTCAGCCTCGGGCTCCGGCTCGGCCGTCGGTTCGCTTTCGACTCGCGACTCGACGCGCTCCGGTTCCGGCACCGGATGTTCCGGCACGGGCTGCTCCGGTTCGGGGGCCGCTAGCGGCTCGCTCGCTGCTTCGGATACGGGCGTTTCTTCGAGCTTTTGTTCGGGGTCCGTCATCATGGGAGTCGCTCAAATGTTCGGCATCGACATGCGGGCCACTCTAATTCTACGCGACGAAACCATCAGTAATCCTGTTCGGCGGGGTCGGTCTTGTCCGCCGTGTCGCTGGTTTTCGCTTTGGGCACGATTCGAATAAAGTCCCGGCTCAGCACCCAACCCCACGTTTGATCCACCGCCAACAAGAAGAGGGTGAAGAGCACGACAGTGGTCAAAACGACGATCGTATCCTGGACCAGCTTTTTGCGAGTCGTCCAGGAGACTTTATTCATCTCGGCTTCGGTGGCGATCAAGAAGTCGGCGAACATCGGAAAGTTTACGGCCCGCCAAGATATCCAAAGCGCTGCGGCGCCCAAAAGCACGGGCCCGAGCACCGTCACGTTCGGCAATAAATGCGCATACGACTGCAAGTTATTGAAATACAGAAACGGGATTCGCACTTTCCAGGGAACTTCAATTGTTGCGCCCAAGGTATTGTGTTCGATCAGCGTCCAGATGCCCGTCCCGAAAATCACCAGCAAGCCGAGGATCGTCAACCGGCGAACGCGTTGGCCTTGATTGGGCTTGTAAAACTGGGCACGAAACCAGCCTTGCGAGTCGAATTTCAGAATGAGTTCGGCGAACCGCGGCTTGAGCATGTAACGTACTGCCGCCACGAGCAGCGCCACGCCGATCGCGGCCGTCAGTGCCAGCCCCAACGTCCTCGCATCGGCTGACTTTAGGAGATACCGTTCGAGCAGTTGGCCGGCGCCGATCGTGACCAAGAACCAAACCAGTCCGCCGACAAGCAGTGTGAAGACACCGGCTCGAATGCCGTCGGGCGGATTCGACCCAGCCAATTTCAAGCCGAGCAACACCAGGCCGACGATCGCGGCCACCATCAGGATCCCGAGCGCCGTGTAGCTGAAGAACGAATTCAGGTTGCGTGTGACAAAGTCGGCAGCGCCGATTTTCCAAAGGTAAGGCAAACCGAATGTAACGGCTGCAACGCCGATCGCCACGTACGCCGCGCCCAAGGCGCTCGCAATGAGCAGCCGGTGCTGCGAGTTCGTTGGCGTTGTCGTTTCCGTGCTCTTATTGACCGCTGTGGCCATGTCTGGTCCTGAGAATACACCTGCCGGCTCAGCGGCAGGTCGGTGGTTGGATCCGTCCACGTCGAGCAGGGGCGGAGCGACTCGAACGCTCAACCTGCCGTTTTGGAGACGGCTGCTCTACCAATTGAGCTACACCCCTATGAGGAGTGCCGAATTCGGAGTTCGGAATGCGGAATGGAAGCATTACAATTCCGCATTCCGCATTCCGCATTCCGCATTACTCGAGAATCTTCGTCACCACGCCCGATCCCACGGTACGGCCGCCTTCGCGGATGGCGAAGCGCAAGCCGTCGTCCATGGCGATCGGCATTTCCGGCAACAGTTCGACGGTGATCTTCACGTTGTCGCCGGGCATGCACATTTCGACGCCCTGCGGCAGCGTCACCGAGCCGGTCACGTCGGTCGTACGGAAGTAGAACTGCGGCTTGTACCCGCTGAAGAACGGAGTATGCCGGCCGCCTTCTTCCTTCGACAGCACGTAAACCTGGCCTTCGAACTTCGTGTGCGGCGTGATCGAGTTCGGCTTGGCGATGACCTGGCCGCGTTCGATCTCGTTGCGTTCGACGCCGCGGAGCAGCACGCCGACGTTGTCGCCGGCTTCGCCGCTATCCAGCGTCTTCTGGAACATTTCGACGCCGGTGATGACCGTCTTGCGCTTGTCCTTGCGCAGGCCGATGATTTCGACTTCGTCGCCGACCTTGCACTTGCCGCGTTCGATGCGGCCCGTCGCCACCGTGCCGCGGCCCTTGATCGAGAACACGTCTTCGACCGACATCAGGAAGTCCTTGTCCGTCAGGCGGACCGGCATCGGGATGTAGGTGTCCAGCGCGTTCATCAGGTCGTCGATCGGCTTGCAAGCCGTGTCGTCGCCCGGATTGCGATAGGCCAGGTCGGAGCGGCCGCGGATGATCGGAATCTCGTCGCCCGGGAAGTCATACTTCGAAAGCAGTTCGCGAAGTTCCATTTCGACCAGTTCGAGCAGTTCCGGATCGTCGACCGTGTCGATCTTGTTCAGGAACACCACGATTCTGGGCACACCGACCTGGCGGGCGAGCAGGATGTGCTCGCGGGTTTGCGGCATCGGGCCGTCGTTGGCGGCGACGACCAGGATGGCGCCGTCCATCTGAGCCGCGCCGGTGATCATGTTCTTGATGAAGTCGGCGTGGCCGGGGCAGTCGATGTGGGCGTAATGCCGGTTGACGGTTTCGTACTCGACGTGCGCCACGGCGATGGTCACGGTCTTGTTTTCGTCGCGGACGGTTCCACCCTTGGCGATTTCCGCATAGCTCTTGACCTTGGTGCCGAATTTCGTCCCCTGGCGGGCCACGATGGCCGCCGTCAAGGTAGTCTTGCCGTGGTCAATGTGACCAATGGTGCCGACATTGACGTGGGGCTTGGTCCGTTGAAAGGTATCCTTTGCCATCGTGCCTCCGCTAATTGATTCACAAGCGTGTAAAAGAAAAACTCCCGGCCAGCCGCGACCCGCGTCGCAAACCAGCAACGGGTGTACCCTCAAAAATCCCCAAAGCTGCTGGTGGGGATTGAACCCACGACCTCGTCCTTACCAAGGACGCGCTCTACCACTGAGCTACAGCAGCGCGCCCAGAGGTCAAAGGTCAGAGGTCAGAAGTCAGAAAAACTCGCCGGCATTCTCTGATTTCTGACCTCTGACTTCTGATCTCTGGTTCCAGAGCGGGCGATGGGATTCGAACCCACAACAACCAGCTTGGAAGGCTGGAGCTCTGCCAATTGAGCTACACCCGCGAACCAGTGCGGAATGCGGAATTCAGAGTGCGGAGTCGAAACCATCTCTTCCGTTTCGCATTCCGAATTCCACATTCCCAATTTGGGCAGCGCCAAGTTCGGAGTGCGGAGTCAAAACCAACTCTTCCATCCCGCATTCCGAATTCCGCATTCCCAATTTGGGCAGAGAGGGATTCGAACCCCCGAAGGGACAAGCCCGCCAGATTTACAGTCTGGTGCAATAGACCACTCTGCCATCTGCCCGAGTGTCCGTCTTCCTTGCGGCGCAGGCCATCCGCCGCAAGAAGCCAAGACTCATTATAGTAGGGAGCACCGGAACTTCCGTCGAGAAGCTCGCGGCGGGATTTGAACCCGCAACCTGCGGTTTACAAAACCGCTGCTCTGCCGTTGAGCTACACGAGCGCGAGGCCGTTCGCTGGACCTTTGACTATAGACCGGCCCGCCTAACCGGACAAGCCGACTTGTCCCTCCCAATTACTCGCAACCGGCCCAGTTTCTTCCTTTTTACGCATCCGGCTACAGGCAGGACATATCGGCCGGCGGCCAGGTTCAGCATTCCTGTCAATCCCTATCGTCACCACCATTTGATGGGCGGCAACGTCGGCCACCCCGTACCCTTGCCGTGCATCGCATTGCATCGCATTTCATTTGCCGGATATTGCCGGCCGGCAACGGTATTTCCAAGGAAAAAGCGGCCTTATTTGCCCTTCTTTTCGTGGATTTCCGCCAGCTGCCGCCGCACTTCGTCCGAATAGGGGTAAACTCGCGGCGACACCGACCGCGGATCGACCCCGTCGTACGGAAAACCCGGATCGTCCGGCAACCCAGCCAATATATAGGTGTCCTCGCCGCCCTTTTGATTCTGCTTAAGTAGCGGCAACACGTAGGAGCCCGGCGAGGTAAAACCCTTGGCGTCGGTCAGGTTCTTGACTTCGATGGCGGCGCCTTTGGCCGGGCCGCCGTCTTGCGTATATAGGACTTCTTCGACGGTCACTCTCTTTTTTTGCAGGTCATCCACGCGGGCGACGACGTCGCATTGCGAGATGAGGAGCTGCGACCGCGAAACAACGACCGGATTCTTGTGCCGTAGCGCCTGTGTGCCAAGCCAGGCGATCCAGGCGCAAAAAACAACCACGCTCAGAATGAGAAAGATGAGATTGCGCTTCATCGGGAGCTCCATCGCCCGTGTTCTTCCAGATCAATCTGGTAGTCTTCGGTCAGCGCCTGCTCGAAGTCAAAAACGTCGTGAAAATCTTCGCGCCGATCCTGCTCGTTTTTGAAAAGCACGCCGGCGTGGATCAGGTTGAAGATAATCTCACCAAAGTCGTCGGTCTTGCGAACGCCCCAGCGCTGAAAAACGACCCAGGCCATCAGTCCGAATTCCTGCCGGGCCAGGCTGCAAATGCCTTCGAGCAACTCGCGGGCCGTGACGTGGTGCTCCGGCCCAGCCGTCTGCCCTTGAGCCGGGTTCGACTTGCCAAACATGCGCTGCGTATGGCTCAACGACTCCAACACGAACGTGTACGCCTCCCAGGCATACCGTCCGTCTTTGTCGGCGATTTCGATGAGTTCGGGATGCACAGTAGTCCGTAGTCAGGGGTCGAGGTCGGCGCCGGTTTTGTGGATGTACCGCGAAAAAGCACCGAGTACTGAATACGGAGTACTCAGTTGCCTGCAAGTTCCGTCTCCGAAATCGGCTTTTCAATTAGGTAGCCGCGTCGCTTCGCGAGGCGCGTTGCGGAGCAACGCGACTACTTCAAACTGACACACTACCACATGGCGAATTGCCTTGTGATTCCTGATTTCTCTGCTTCACAGCCTCGTCAATACCTCATCGAGATTCACCGGCAAGCGGCGGCCGTCCTCGAATTCGACCAGCAGTTTGCGGGCGAGAATCTCCTGCGCCAGCACGCGTCCCTGGCCCTTGCGCGTGACGATTCGCGAACCGACCGGCGGCAACAGCGCCTGGAACTCCTCGTATACGTCCTGCTCGAAACGCAGGCAGCATTTGAGCCGGCCGCAGCGTCCCGATATCTTGGCCGGATCGAGCGTCGATTTTTGAATCTTCGCCATCCGCATCGATACGGGCGGCATGACGGCCATGTGGGTGTTGCAGCACACGGGTTTGCCGCAGTCGCCGTAGTCGGCGAGCAGTTTGGCCTCGTCGCGAACGCCGATTTGCCGCAATTCGATGCGGGTCTGGAATTCGCGGGCCAGCACCTTCACCAGTTCGCGAAAATCGACGCGCTTGTCGGCCAGGAAGTAAAAGACGATTCGTTCTCCGCCGAACAGATGTTCGACATCGACGAGTTGCATCTGCAACTTCATGTTCAGGATATGTGTGCGCGCCTTGTCGAATTCGACGCGCGTGTTGGCCTGAATCTGTGCGACGCGCTGGCGGTCGTCGGGCGTCATGACCCGGACGATCTGCCCCGTCGTCGCTTCGCCGATCATCTTGACCGCTTCCGGCGTGCTGGGGCAGAGCACCTCGGCCGCCTCCAGTCCGCGCTCCGATCGCACGACAACCGCATCGCCGCGCCGGTACGAAGTGCCATTGCCAGCCTCATAGTCGCCCAGGAAGCGCATGGCGCCATGGCGGACGATGTAGCGCAGCGGCGGAGCAGCGACGGGAGCCTCGGATTCCATGCGGCGATTGTAGCGAACCAATTGGGGCAAATGCAAATCGGGAATTGCGAAACGCCGTCGATTTGACTGTTGATGTTGTAAGCGAAAATGAATTGCCGAATAACTTATGGATATATTGAGGCTAGCCGTTTGCCGCGGTCGAAGTCCATAATCCATTCCTGTCCAACAGGCAGAATTCATGAAAGTCGAGTATTTGTTTTTGGCTGACGCTGGAATGGCGCAACGCGAAAGCGGGCTTTTCACCGTATTGAATGGCGGTATCAATCTCGTTCGCTGCCCGAAGTTTCCCGGCGGATTGCACTCGGTATTCCTGTTAGGGCGAATCTCATTTGATCCGGACGAAAGCGCCGAAAAGCATTGGGTGGATGCCGAGATCGTGAGTCCGGGCGGACAGATCCTGGAACCGGCGTTTCGCGGACTCGAGCTTTCGCCGGGACAAAGCGAACTGGGTGCTGACAAACGGCCGGAATTGACTCTTGCGCTTACGTTCCAGTCGATCGTTTTTCCAAACGCTGGAACTTTTGCCTTTCGTATCCTGAAAAGCGGAACAACGGAAGAGCTTGGCAGAACCACGATTGAAGTTCTTCCTCTTGAGGTTTGATGGATATGCCAACGTTGGCTACCACTGCATGCGCCGTCGGGCAACCGTATTCACTTCCGCCGCGATCATCCGGGTTCACCGGTTCCAGCGCTCGCAGCATCATTGCGAATCCGGCCCCGGCGCCGCCGCTGTTTCAACCGAGGGCGATCGTTGCTTCTCGGGAAGCAACGGTCGCCGCAGACGAATTGCGCGAACAGCGAAACCATCTCCAATTCGTCAAGGCGCTTCGTGGCAAGTACGCCCACATCCCGGGAACGAGCGAGGAATTCATCGCGGAAAAGCACGCCAATTCGGAGCTGGAGAATGCCAATCAAAGTAATTGATTGCTCCGCAATGATCGCATTCCTTCGGAATGAGCCAGGCGCTGAAGCAGTGGAGGAGATACTGACCAACCCGAGCCATCAGTGCATCGCGCACGTCGTTAACTTGTCAGAGCTATATACCTGGTTCGCGAAGCACGGAGGCATCCCGGTCGCAGAATCCGCCGTGGCCGACTTGATCGCTGCAGGCATCGAACAAAGATACGACATCGACGATCCCTATTGGAAAAGCGTCGGAAGATTGCGGAGCGAAAAACATCTTCGACCGATCCGGCTACCGGCAAGAAAAACACCATTTCACTTGCCGATTGCTTCATGATCGCGCTGGCACGGCTTCTCAGTTCGCCGATGAATGCCGCCGAGGTAGTCACGTCCGATCACCGTGAATTCGACTACGTACAAGCCAGCAAGATCTGCGCAGTCGATTTCTTTCGCTGAACCTGACCATTGTGCACCGCGATTCACGACACCACCGGCCATTTGAACGTGGACTTGAGCGTCACGCGCCGGCCGGTCTCCTGTGACTCGCGCGTCGCCTGGATCACTTCGAGAACGTGCAGCGCATGTTCCGGGGTAATCAGAAGATCTTTTTTCGTGGCCAGGGACTGTGCCGCGAGCGAGGCGCCCATTTGCCAGACGAAGTCGCCCTTGTCGGTCGCGAGCCGTTTGATCGTTGGCTCTTTTTCGGTGGCGAGGTCCACGCCGCGCGGGT
>Ga0073934_10006245_pt1 | contig 17521 bp, 12 predicted proteins | sample LarsenN4metaG_FD_76834 | JGI IMG/M metagenome (GOLD analysis project Ga0073934, IMG submission 76834) | Hot spring sediment bacterial and archeal communities from British Columbia, Canada, to study Microbial Dark Matter (Phase II) - Larsen... ... | reverse complement strand
GTGCCAATCTCCATCAGCGGTAACCCTGTCCCGCGTAGAGATGGAGTCCCTCGACCCCGACTCGTGCATACGATCCGTGCGGTCGGAACGGTAACGAAAGCTATACGTAAACTGAAACGTGGAGATGTGTTAGGAGTGCGAGGTCCCTTTGGGAGCCATTGGCCTATTGAAGAAGCTGTGGGGAAGGACATCGTCATGGTGGCGGGAGGAATTGGACTGGCACCCTTACGTCCGGCGCTAGACCAACTGCTTTCTCAACGGGAAAACTATGGTAAGGTCGTTCTGTTATACGGCACTCGCAGTCCCGAAGATATTCTTTACCGACGTGAACTTGAACGATGGCGGGCACGCTTCGATCTTGAGGTTCAGGTTACGGTGGATCGAGCCATGAGCCCATGGCAGGGCAATGTAGGCGTCGTGACAACGCTCATCCCGAGGGCACCCTTTGACCCACTCAGAGCGGTAGCCATGATCTGCGGCCCTGAAGTTATGATGCGTTTTACGATTTTGGAACTTCAGAAGCGCGGTGTAGGAACAGAACATATCTTTATCTCCATGGAACGTAATATGAAATGTGCTATTGGCTTTTGCGGGCACTGCCAGTTCGGGCCCACCTTCGTCTGCAAGGATGGCCCGGTGTTTCGTTACGACCGCATTCAAGAATGGTTCGGAAAGCGGGAAATTTAAATTACTTCCATGACCCGAAAACGTAAACCGAAACTTGCCGTCTGGAAATTTGCCTCCTGTGATGGCTGCCAGCTGAGCCTCCTCGACTGTGAGGACGAGCTACTCACGGTGGCTAACGAGGTGGAGATTGCCTACTTTCTTGAAGCATCGCGGGCCGTGGTGAAGGGTCCTTACGACCTTTCCCTTGTCGAAGGCTCCATCACAACCCCCCACGATGCCCAACGAATTCAGCAGGTGCGTCGGGCTTCAAAGTTCTTAGTTACGATCGGTGCGTGTGCCACAGCTGGAGGTATTCAAGCCCTGCGTAATTTTAAGGATGTCAACGAGTTTATCTCTGCGGTATACGCCACACCGGAATACATTGAGACGCTCGACAAATCGACCCCCATTGCTAACCATGTTTTCGTTGACTTTGAGCTGCGCGGCTGCCCCATCAACAAAAAACAGCTCGTTGAGGTTATCAGCGCTTTCCTGCAGGGACGCAAGCCAAACACGCCGCCGCATAGCGTTTGCGTTGAGTGCAAGCTGCGTGGAACTGTCTGTGTGATGGTGGCCCACGGTACGCCATGCCTGGGTCCCGTCACCCATGCGGGTTGTGGTGCAATCTGTCCATCGTACCATCGCGGCTGTTATGGGTGTTTCGGGCCTATGGAGACGCCAAACACAGCTTCATTAAGTGCCTGGTGGGGCCGCCTGGGTGTGAACGAACAAGATATCGTGCGAGCCTTCCGCGGATTCAATGCCTATGCGGAAGCGTTCCGGAAGGAGAGCGAAGCTCATGAGAAGTAGAACGATAAAAGTGGATTACCTTGCCCGGGTGGAAGGGGAAGGCGCACTGTATGTGAAGATCAAGAATAATACGGTTGTGGACGTCAAACTGAAGATTTTCGAGCCGCCACGCTTTTTTGAGGCGTTCTTGCGAGGACGCGCCTACACGGAAGCGCCCGATATCACGGCGCGCATCTGCGGTATCTGCCCCATCGCTTACCAGATGAGCGCTGTGCACGCGATGGAAGACGCCTTGGGCGTTGTGGTCGACGGGCAACTCCGTGCGCTGCGGCGGCTCATCTACTGCGGGGAGTGGATAGAAAGCCACACGCTTCATGTCTACATGCTCCATGCTCCAGACTTCCTCGGCTACGAAAGCGCCATCCATATGGCTAAGGACTACCCTGAGATCGTTCAGCGGGGCTTGCAACTGAAAAAGGTCGGGAACGAAATCGTGGCATGGCTCGGTGGAAGAGAGATCCATCCCATCAATGTACGGGTCGGGGGATTCTACAAAGTGCCGACAAAGCGAGAACTGGAACCGCTTGCGGAACGGCTCAAGTGGGCCCAGAATGCCGCCCTTGAAACGGTTCGCTGGACCGCCGCCCTGTCCTTTCCAGAATTTGAACAAGATTATACGTTCGTGGCCCTTCGTCATCCTGAAGAATACCCTTTCAACGAAGGTCGTCTTGTTTCAAACAAGGGGTTGGATATTTCTGTGCACGACTATGAGGATCACTTTGTCGAAGAGCATGTGCCCCATTCCAATGCACTGCATTCGGTCCTCAAGGAACGAGGTACGGACAGCCCAAGGGGTCGCCCCTACCTGGTCGGTCCGTTAGCCCGCTACAACCTGAACTTTGACCGGCTTTCTCCGATGGCTCAAGAGGCGGCCCGCTCAGCCGGGCTTTCGTCTATATGCCGTAATCCCTTTCAGAGCATCATCGTTCGCAGTGTGGAAATCCTCTATGCCTGCGATGAAGCCTTACGCATCATTCGGGAGTACGAGACACCAGAAAAACCCGCTGTGGAAGCTCCGCCGCGCGCAGCAACGGGTTATGGCTGTACCGAAGCGCCGCGTGGCATCCTCTATCATCGCTACCGCATCGATGACAACGGCACTATCCTCGACGTGAAAATTGTTCCGCCGACGTCTCAGAATCAAAAAACCATCGAAAGCGACCTCTATGAATTTGTTTCAAAAAACCTGGGACTACCTAAACAAAAGCTCGTAGGGCAATGCGAACAAGCCATACGTAATTATGACCCATGTATCTCGTGCGCGACGCATTTTTTGAAACTTAATATTGAACAGGAATGAGCAGGGCGAAGCGTTTGCCAGGCTGTAAAGGGACCATGAAATCGCAAGTTCCAAATTTCAAATCCCCTATTCTCCTTATCGGCATCGGTAACAAATTTCGCAGCGACGACGGGGTCGGGCTCGAAATTGCCTACAGGCTTAAGACTCTGCACCTGCCCGGCACGACCGTCGTGGAAGAAACGGGTGAAGGGGGGGCGCTGATGGAAGCGTGGAAAGGCGCGGACACGGTCATCCTTTTCGATGCTGTATGTTCCGGTGCTATGCCAGGGACCCTTCATCGATTTGACGCCCATGAGCAATCAATCCCTATAAAGTTTTTTCGCTGCTCAACCCATGCTTTCAGTATTCCCGAGGCGATCGAGCTTGCCCGAGCTCTTCACCAACTTCCGGCTCGTCTCATCGTTTATGGCATTGAAGGGAAAAACTTCGCGGCGGGCGTAGGACTTTCCCTGGAAGTTGAGGAGGCTATACAGGAAGTTGTGGAACGGGTGTTGTGGGAGGCGCAATTCCTTAGTGGCCATTCGTCCTAATTTCTGACAATCTCTAGGATGCCTGTAGATACGGAATTTTCATTAATGTTGTAAGATTTTCGGACTGTCGTAGAGATCCTCTCTTCTACTTCCGGGTTAACTCCTTCGATATCTACCAATAAGGTTTAATGTTTTGAAGTCTGGCATATCGATTGCGAGATTAGAAAGTGAGAAAAAGTACCTAACATGAAGACCCCAACACAGGTAGAAGGTAGAAGGCGGATCGTTTACGGCATTCTGCCCACTGCTTTCTGAGGATACGAGGAGCATAATATGTATCGATCTATCCTTGTCCTACTTGACGGTTCGATGTTTGCAGAGCACGCCCTGCCGATAGCTTGTAGCATTGCGCGTCGAGCAGGGGCAAAACTCCAGTTGGTGCTTGTGCACATACCTGTGACAGGTTACGTCGATGGCCGCGTAACTTTGGACGAGACACGGAACCTTCCACTCAAGACGTATGAACAAGGGTATCTCGACGAAGTCGTCAAACGCCTGACGATGGGTTCGGACGTCCTTGTCACCTCCACGTTGCTTGAGGGGAAGGCCGGGCAAGTTGCTGAAATACTCAACGACCATGCAAAGGCGGCAGGCGCAGATCTGTTAGTAATGGCTACCTATGGGCGTGGTGCCCTGGCCGGTTTCTGGCTTGGGGGCGTCGCCGATACGCTCGTGCAGCAAGCATCGATGCCCATCCTACTGGTACAGCCTCAAGAAGCAGCGCCCGATCTTGTCCGCGAGCAGGTTTTTCAGCACGTGTTGATCCCCTTGGATGGATCGGCCCTTGCCGAACAGGTGCTGGAGCCTGCAGTAACGCTTGGCAAACTGATGCACGCCGATTACACGCTGTTACGTGTCGTCCCTTTGACGATGCCCGGCAACCCCTCCCTCCACGGCTCCACGGGGCTAGAACAACAGTTGCTAGAGCTACTGCAGGCTGATGCCCAGAGTTACCTGGATAATATAGCCAACCGATTGAGGGCGCAATCCCTTCAAGTTCAGACGAAGGTCGTTATCCACCAGAATCCAGAAACGGCCATCCTCGAAGAAGCAAACAAACGAGCGGCAGATCTGATCGCCATGGAAACACGGGGTCATGGGGGCTTAACCCAACTGCTCGTAGGTAGCGTAACCCATAAGGTATTGCGAGATGCATCCACGCCGGTGTTGTTGCACCGTTTGCACAGTAAATTTTCTTGAGCTTGCAGAGTGAGGTACAATCTTAGCGAAACAGTGTCTTACATATCGATGGCCATGTGCGCCTTCGAAATAAACTTTAGATATTAGGTTAAGAAGAATGAGCAAACAAGGTATTCTATCAGAACAGGAAGAAAAGTTTCAACACCTTAGACAGCGATTGGGATTTATCCTTGCGCCGCTGATCTTGTCCCTACTCTGGGGTATTCCCATCGTGGGATTAAATTTTAAGGCACACACACTTTTGGCCATTTTAGGTTTTGTCGTGACCCTTTGGATCACAGAAGCCATTCCTATGCCAGTTACCGCTCTCCTAGGCCCGACTTTGTGCATCGTAGCAGGAATTGAGGGAGCTAAGAACGTTTTTAAAAATTTCGCCGATCCGATCATCTTTCTGTTTATGGGCAGCTTTTTTCTAGCGCAAGCCATGTTTCGGCATCGGCTCGATCAGCGCATCGCGTTTCAGATTTTGGGCCTCCAAGGTGTAGGGGAGAGTCCAACTCGTATCTTGCTCACATTTGGCCTCATCACTGCTTTGCTGTCCATGTGGATCTCCAACACAACGGCTACAGCCATCATGTTTCCAATTGGTGTGTCCATTTTAAGCGAAATGGCTCGTCGCCAGACGCAGTTCATGGGGTACGAAGTGAAGTTTACTGAGCTCAAATATGGCACCGGCCTGATGTTGATGGCCGCTTTTGCAGCCTCCATCGGAGGATTGGCTACACCGGTTGGTACACCACCCAACCTTATTGGCATCGGTATGCTGCAAAAATATTTAAACATCCAGATTCCCTTTTTCCAGTGGATGGCCTTTGGGGGGCCGTTGGCCTTTACCTTGATTGTCTTTTTAGTCTTTTACCTCAACCGTGCTTGCCCTGCAGATCCTGGCTTAAAGGAGGGTAACACCCAATGGATTCAGGCCGAAAAAGCGAAGTTAGGCCCCTTGACCCGGGCTGAAAAAAACGTGTTGCTAGCTTTCTTCGTAACGGTTATTTTGTGGCTTTTGCCCGGTATTGTTGCTATTTTTACCGGCCCGGATGCGCCCTTTTATAGGTGGCTCAATGAACGGCTGCCGGAAGCGGTAGCCGCCCTGATAGGGGCGTCCCTCCTGTTCGTTTTGCCGATCAATCCTAAGCATCGGGAATTTACCCTCACCTGGAGAGATGCCGAACAGATCGATTGGGGCACAATTCTACTCTTTGGCGGTGGACTCGCCTTAGGGGAGTTGATGTTCTCGACGGGACTGGCGAAATGGATCGGAGAGGGCTTGGCCGGAGCAGTCCAAGTTCATTCTGCGCTGAGCCTGACCGTACTGTTTACGCTTATTGCAGTGCTGGTTTCCGAGACCACCTCTAATACAGCTTCCGCAAGTATGATCATTCCCATAGCGATAGCTATCGCACAAGCAGCGGGCGTCAACCCTTTGCAACCTGCCCTAGGAGCTTGCTTGGGAGCTTCCATGGGTTTTATGATGCCAGTTTCGACGCCACCAAACGCTATCGTCTATGGATCAGGTTGCGTACCGCTTACAAAGATGATAACCTATGGGCTCTTATTGGATATGGTCGGCTCCATAGTGATCATTATCATCGTCATGGGTCTTGTTCCCTTGATTTTATAAACGGAAGATCTGTCTTTTGTCCTAGTTTCTGACGTTACCTAATAGGCTCACAGATAAAGGATTTTCGCCGACGCCCTCCTATATTACCGATCAAATTTGTTGACGAACGGGGTACCCTAAAGGTATCATAAAGATATGGAAGATAGAGATCGTCAAAAACCCTGCACGACCATTCAGGTAGGTGACAAGATGGGAGAGGTGATCAAAGCTCATACCTTGAACAGAGATCGGTTCCCGAGTCGTGAGGTGCTAAAAGCCACAGCGTGGGGGATACTTGCTACATGGATTCTGGCGGGCCTGATCGTGGTCGGCTCGCGAAACTTATCTCATTTTGATGCCGCCCTGGTCGGTTACACTTTTGCGGTGCTGTTCGCCACGTTTGGCATTACTTACCGCTATACGATGTGGTTGCAGAGGCCACCGACCGCTGTGTATTGGAGACGAGGATGGCAGGTGTTCTTCAAGCGCAAGTATCGGTGGCTCAACGTTCGTAACTGGTTTAAGCGGATTACAAACGATATCGCACTAAACCGTTTTATCTGGTATCGTGGTAGACTCCGGTGGGCCGCCCATGGGTTAATCATGTGGGGATGCATTCTGGCCGTTGCCATTACCTTCCCCCTGGTGTTCGGCTGGATCCATTTTGAGTCGTTGCCAGACAATCTTGCCTGGTATCGCGTTTTCATCTTCGGTTTTCCTATGTTCTCGTTTCCGATTCATTCCGTTTTCGGGTTCATGATGTTTCACGGACTTGTCTGGTCTGCGTTTTTAGTTATCGGCGGGGTCATGCTTGCTATGCGTCGACGGATGCGTGACGAGGGGGCAGCAGCCGTTCAGCTATTTGTTGAAGATTTCTTGCCGTTGATCCTGCTGTTCGCTGTCAGCATCACCGGATTGCTGTTGACGGCCAGCTACACGTGGATGAAAGGCTACGCCTACGATTTTCTCGCTATTTTACACGCGATTACAGTTATCTTCACGCTTTTGTGGCTGCCGTTTGGCAAATTCTTCCATGTCTTTCAGCGGCCCGCCCAGCTTGGCGTCCATTTCTATAAAGATAGGGGGGTGCATGAAGATCCTGCGATATGTCGTCGATGCGGCTGGCCGTTCACTTCGCGCATGCACGTAGAAGACCTGATCCGAGTTGAGCGGGAACTAGGCTATCGCTACGAAATGGAAGGAAGCGACGCCGAGCATTACCAATGGATCTGTCCACCTTGCCGCCGCGCAATGCTCGCCCTGGCGCAAGGACGATTGCGGCAGGGATCGCTCGGCGAGATCTCTTCAGTTCGTCGGTGCCCCTCGCCCCCTACCTATGCGAATCCAGCCCTTGGGGAGGGTCCGCTCGGGGAGGAAGACAGGAATAACTTTCACCCGTAATCAGGCTTAATATCACCGCCATTCCGTCCATGAAAAATCCCCCTACGCCCTTTTAAAAAGGGAGGGGGTCAGTAAGGAGTTATGCTATGGCCACGGTTCCTGTAGAGACCCTTGACATTATTAAGAAGTTCGGACCGCACCTCGCTCGTGCTAACGCTACAAGATTGGATACGGGCGTAGAGCCGGACAGAACGGTGAAGACGCACTGCTGCTTTTGCGGCCAACAGTGTGGAATCCAACTCCTGGTCAAGGACGACCAGGTCGTCGGCTTTGAGCCGTGGATGGAGTTCCCCTTCAATCGGGGGAAATTATGCCCCAAAGGGGTGAAGCGCTACCTTCAGGAATCGCATCCTGACCGACTGCTTCACGCCTACGAGCGCGATGCCTTGGTGCCAGAGGGCTTCAAGCCGATCGCGTACGACCGCGCAGTCGCCCGTGTCGCTGCCGAAATCACCCGTATTCAATCGCAGTACGGTCATGATGCCTTTGCCGTGTTAAGTGGCGCGAGCCTGACCGTTGAAAAGGCCTACCTCATGGGCAAATTCGCCCGTATGTGCCTCAAGACCTCCAACATCGACTATAACGGTCGGCTCTGCATGGTCAGTGCGGCTGCAGGCAATAAAAAAGCATTTGGGATCGATCGGGCAGCTAACCCATGGTCGGATATCCTCCAGGCGGAAGTAGTATGGATCAGCGGTGCGAACATTGCCGAATGCGCGCCGATTACCACAGATTATGTATGGCAGGCTCGCGAGAACGGCGCAAAAATCATCGTCGTTGATCCCCGCATCACGCCCATTGCCCGAACCTGTGACCTGTTCTTGCCCATCAAGCCGGGACGCGACGTAGCACTGTTCAACGGCATCCTACACCTGATGATCGAAAACGATTGGCTCGACCACGATTTCATCGAGCAGCATACCGTGGGATTCGACGAGGTCGCCGTACACGTCAAAGGGTGGACCCCTCAACGGACGGCAGAGGTTACCGGCATTTCTGAACGGGCTATCCGCCAGGCCGCCGAGTGGTGGGGGACGGCGAAGACGAGTTTCTTGATGCATGCGCGAGGGATCGAACATCATAGCCATGGGGTCCAAAACGTTCTAGGAGCGATCAACATAGTGCTCGCCTCCGGGCGCATCGGACGCGAAGGGTGCGGCTATGCAACGATCACCGGGCAAGGCAATGGTCAGGGCGGACGCGAGCATGGGCAGAAGTGCGACCAGCTCCCGGGCGCCCGGGATGTCTCCAACCCCGAACACCGGGCCTATGTTGCCAAAGTCTGGGGGATAGACCCCAGCGAGCTTCCCGGACCCGGTGTGGACGCCTACGAAATCTTCCGGAAGATAGATGCTGGCGAGGTCAGGGGACTGCTTAGCATCTGCTTCAATCCAATCGTTTCACTGCCGGACAACAACTTCATACGACGGACGCTCGAGAAGCTTGAGTTTTACGTGGCGATCGATTTCTTCCTGAATGAAACGGCCCGCCATGCCGACATAGTGTTACCTGGCTCGTTACACGAGGAAGATGAAGGGGTTGTAACGACCGTCGAAGGTCGCGTCATCAAGATCAACAAAGCGGTCGATTGCCCGGGCGACGCACGGCAAGACTGGCGCATCATTCAGGATATCGCCCGGCAGCTCGGGCGAGAACAGGGCTTCACGTTCAGCAGCCCTCGCGAAATCTTTGAGGAACTGCGCGAGGCCTCGCGCGGTGGTATCGCTGACTACTTTGGCATCACGTATGAAAAGATCGAGCGGCAATACGGCGTTTTCTGGCCCTGCCCGAGTGAAGATCATTCGGGCACACCGCGGCTCTTCGAGGAAGGCTCTTGGAATCCGGTCGCCAAAGGCAAGGGGCGATTTTATTTCCCTGACGGCAAGGCTCGGTTCAACGTCGCGCGCTACACTCCCCCGGCTGAGGATACGGACGAGGAATATCCCATTATCCTTACCACTGGTCGGGTGGTCAGTCACTTCCTTTCGGGCACACAAACACGGCGGATCGGCCCACTCGTTGACCATTACCCCGAGCCACGCCTTGAGATGCACCCGCTATTGGCCGAGCGGTTAGGGATTGTCACGGGCGACTGGGCCACCGTCGAATCCCGCCGGGGCGCTTGTACGCTGCGGGTGCAGGTGGTCAAAACAATTCGCCCCGATACGATTTTTATCCCCTACCACTGGCCGGGACGCAAGAGCGCCAATCAACTTACGATATCTGCGCAGGATCCTATATCGAAGATCCCTGAGTACAAGGTGTGCGCGGTGAGGGTCAAGAAGGCTGATAAGCCCCCAGAGTATGTGAGTGAGCTTGAACCCCAACAGTAACAGGATTAGGAGTATTTATGCCGGTTCCTGAACATATGGAGTTTTTCATTGATCCCAGCCGCTGTATCGGCTGTCAGGCTTGTGTACAAGCGTGCAGCGAGTGCGATACGCATAAGGGTTATTCCATGATCCAGCTCGACTACATCGATAGGACGGCCTCTACACAAACAGTACCGGTCGTCTGCATGCACTGCGACTCCCCAACTTGTGCAGAGGTCTGCCCGGCGGATGCAATCAAACGAATGGAGGATGGGGTAGTGCAAACGGCCCGCAAGCCCCACTGCATTGCCTGCAACAACTGTGTCCTTGCTTGTCCCTTCGGGGTCCCCAAGATGAACACACATATGAACCTGATGATGAAATGCGATATGTGTTACGACCGCACCTCCGTTGGCAAGAAGCCCATGTGCGCGTCAGTATGCCCCAGCCAGGCGCTGTTTTTTGGCACGCGGGAAGAGATTGAAAAGCTGCGCCCCCGCTCGAAACCCATCAACCACTTCCGATTTGGTGAGCAGATCATTACTACGAAGGTGAATATGATGGTGCCAAAAGAAGCACCGGCCGAGCACGTAGATGTAACGGCTGTGATGTATGAACCAGCTATCGGCCAAGACATCCTAGACGACCTTTTAATGACCTCCCTTCCCTAAACCCCTGCAAAATGGGGAAGGACATAGGGCTTTCAAGGGTATTTTTTTGGACCTAACTCCTCCCCTTCCCTGGGAGGGAAGGGGAGAGTTCGGGCCCAGGCCCTCCCCAAGTGCTCCCTTCCCGACGCGGGAAGGGAGCACTTGGGGAGGGGCATAAGCGCCAGGATAAGAAAAAATCCCCCCTAGCCCCTCTTTATCAAAGGGGGGCTAGGGGGGATTTTCCCTGTATTTACAACCCTTTCCCTCTTATCCTGATGCTTATGGGGGAGGGGGTTGGGTTAATAAAAAAGAGACCCTTGAAAGGAGACTCAGGGGGAGGGAGGAGGAGAAGCATGAAACATCGAGACCCTGAAAGATTAACAGTCCCACCTGACGGCAGGTCGGAGTCAGAACAGCCCCGTTGGCGGCAGGACTTTCCCATCGACTGGCCACAAGATGAATACGTAGCCCGCCGGGACTTTACCAAGTTCCTGGTGCTCACGAGCCTCGCTTTCACCGTGGGACAGTTTTGGATCCTGGTACAGAATTTCTTCCGCAGGAGGAGGGGAGTACCACCCCTTCATGAGATTGCACAGCTAGACAAAATCCCGGTCGGCGGCTCATTGGTCTTCGAGTATCCAGAGAGGCACAACCCTTGCGTGCTGGTGCGCCTCGATGAAGCAACGTTGGTAGCCTATGACCAGAAATGTACGCACCTCTCCTGTCCGGTGATCCCCCAGCCAGAAGCCGGGCGTCTTCACTGCCCATGTCATGAAGGCGCCTTCGACCTGGTCACGGGACGACCGCTCGCCGGCCCACCGCGAAGGCCACTGCCGCGCATCCATCTGGAAATTCGTAATGGCAAGGTTTACGCCACCGGCATGGAGGTAAGAACCGTATGAGACGTTCGCGTTTCGCTCGAAGCCAACGAATGACGATTGTCAACGGCATCCTGAGCATAGTAGGGATTATCGTCATTCTTCAGTTATGGTTATTCGCTGCTACTATGGACGCCTACCTAGGGGGGGATGAATCGATCTTGTTACCGACGGCGCTGGCCAGCCTGGTCTGTCTGGGGCTGAATGCAGGTTTACTTTGGTACGTGTACGCTATGGAAAGGTGATAAGCAATGAAAGTAAATAAGACTTTGAAAGATTCCCTTGTACCTAAACAGGTACCGGGGAGCGCCCTGCAATTGCTCCTTGGAACAGGGGCCTTCACTGTGTGTTTCGCCGTTTTCGGCTCCATCTCCGCAATGATGCCTATTATAAAGAGCCGCCTCGCCCTTGAGCCTATACAGGTCAGTATCGCACTTGCTCTGCCCGTTCTACTTGGGAGCTTGGGGCGTATTCCGTTAGGGGTTCTCACCGATCGTTACGGTGGCCGGTTGATCTTCTCGATCGTGATGGCGTGCTCTATTGTGCCCGCCATGTTGATGGGCCGGGTCACAACTTATCAGCAGTTATTACTCTATGGCTTTTTCCTGGGCATCGCCCTTGCCAGTTTCTCTGTAGGGGTGGGTTTCGTAAGCAGATGGTATCCTCCTGAGCGGCAGGGGACCGCGCTTGGCATTTACGGCGCAGGCAACATCGGTCAATCGTTGGCGGCCTACGGTGCGCCCGTATTGGCTGGCCTGTTGGGCTATAGCTGGGGATTTTGGACCTTTGGCCTATTGGCAGCCCTATGGCTGGTGGTGTTCCTGGCAAAGGCACAGAACGCGCCTTATAGCGGTCCTGCGAAGACGTTTGGAGACATCCTGCGACCGCTGAAAGAAAAAATGAGCTGGGTACTGAGCCTTTACTATTTCCTGACCTTCGGCGGGTTCGTAGCGATGAGCATCTACCTGCCGACCTTGCTCACGGATTTATTCCGCCTAACGCCCCAAGATGCGGGATTCCGAACAGCCGGTTTCGTATTGCTGGCAACGACCATGCGACCTGTGGGAGGCTGGCTCTCCGACCGGATCGGTGGAGGGACCATCTTACAGTGGATTTTTCCGGCTATAGCTTTAATGGCATTGTTGATGACGATAACCTCGATGATTCCCTTCACTATCGGCGCGCTGGGCATGGCAGCAGCGATCGGGCTAGGTAACGGCGCAGTGTTCAAGCTGGTACCGCAGTATTTCCCCGGGTCCGTGGGGAGTGTCACCGGATTGGTGGGTGCCGCAGGTGGATTGGGAGGCTTTTTCCCACCCCTTGTACTGGGCACCCTCCGGCAATTAACAGGTACTTTCACCTGGGGGTTCATCCTTCTCGCGTTGTTTTCGATAAGTTGTCTGATGATCCAGTTAAAGGTACGCTCATAAGCCTTTTCAACCCTCTATTCGGTTAATGCTGGCCATCTGAAATTCTCTACGGTAGATTCCTCTTTTTATTTCTAACTGCCTACGCTGAGAGCAAGATATTTAGAATTTTCTTCAACCTGTCTTTTGTCCTAACTTCTGACGTTGTCTGGTATTCCCTATAGATGCTAAGTTTTCGTCGATATTGTATGGCTTTAGGACAGGAAGCATAAATCCAAGCCTTCTAGTCCAGAGCCAGTACAGTATCTGTAACCCTCAGCGCAACCGCATCTCTCAACAAGGTTTTGTATTCTTAAACCTGGCATACCAATTGCGTTATTTTCTAATAACTAGCAGATCCAATACATGAACACCTCTCGAATTCGAGAGGCCTCACAAAAGGCTTTTTAGGATATCAATCAACGGAGCTCATAACAAGAATTCTAGGCCTATGCCGTTCCTCCATTGAAATATACGCTGTAGGGGCAATACAAAGAGTATTCCTAGGTAGTTATGCAACATTTTCATGGCGAATTGGTATTAGAACCAGGGATCGGTAAGCAGAAGGATAAAGGAAGGTTAGCCTACTTATCTCTTTGCTTCACTTGAACGAACAGATTCAAAGAAAGGAGCTGAAAATGAAGAAGCCTCTCTGGGTTATAGGAGCAGGTTTTGGGTTGTCCAGTTTAATTCTGGTACTTTGGCTTTTGAACTCCTCCAAGGGGACTGAAGGAGAAGCCTTACAGACAGGTCCTATGCCTGTCTCGCTCGTACCCACACAGGCTATAGCTCCTTCTGAGGAGCTTTTGGCCTTAGGGAAGACGGTTTACAACAAAGAGTGTTCGGCTTGTCATGGTGTGGACGGTCGTGGGGAAGGGCCGGCGGCTTACCTTCTGTATCCGAAACCTCGAGATTTTGTCATCGCTCAATATCGTATGGTCTCCACTTGGGAAAGGGTTCCAACGGATAGAGACCTGTTTGTGACTATTTCTCGTGGCATTCCGGGGTCGGCTATGCCGTCCTGGGCCCATTTACCCGAAGAAACCCGATGGGCCTTGGTCCACTATATTAAAACTTTCGCGGAAAAACCGATCCAGCCGAGCCTCGTAGAAACTGAAGAAGAGCTTGAACAGCGAGGAAGCACAGAAAAAAGCGAGGGGGAAACGCATCCTGGAATCATCCTGGTACCCCCGGAGCCACCTTACGATACAGAAGCCCAGGCCCGGGCTAAAGAGATATTTCGTGATGCTTGCGCTTCCTGTCATGGAGAGACAGGTCGGGGAGATGGGGTTCAGGAACAATACGACGAAAAAGGATATCCTATCCGTCCCAGGGATTTGACCCAGGGGGTTTTTAAAGGAAATCCGGACCCTAAAGATATTTACCGTAGGATTGTGGCCGGTATGCCCGGAACTCCCATGCCCATGAGCGACTGGGCCTATGGCCAGGATGCCTGGCACCTGACTCACTTTGTCCTCTCCATGTCCAGTCCGGAACAACGGGAGCGGGTGGAAATGAAAAAATTTAGAATTGTGGTGCCTTGGGTCCAAGAGATCCCGGACCATCCCGATGCAGGCATCTGGCGAGATATACCGGGGGTGAATTTACACATGATGCCCCTTTGGTGGCGAGAAAATCGTCCAGAGATTTTAAACGTGAAAGCGCTGCATAATGGGAGTGAATTGGCCGTGCGATTGATGTGGGTAGACGAAACTTACGACCATACCGCCATTCGTACCCAGGATTTTCGAGATGCCGCCGCCGTGGAGTTTTCGTTAGAAGACGATCCGCCCTTTTTTGGTATGGGTCAAACGGGGCAGGTTGTGAATATCTGGATGTGGAAAGCAGAGCGGCAAGCCGATTTAGAGCCAGCATTCCAGGATATTGACAAGGTTTATCCATATATAGGGATTGATTCTTATCCGAACCTGATGAAATCTCCTGTTGAGCAACCTACCCGGCATGCTTTAACTTTGGAGTCCAATCCAACCTTTGTAACCGGTTGGGGGGCCGGCAATATTGTCTCAGATCCGGTACGTCAAAGTGCTGCAGAAGAGTTGACAGCACAGGGATTCGGTACCCTCAAAGCACGTCCTGTCCCGGATCAGAGCGTTAACGCTAAGGGAGTTTACGACTTAGGTACCTATCAGGTGGTGTTCCGACGCCCCTTCAAAGGAACCGGTCCAAATAGCTTCGATCTAATTTCTGGTCGAACTATACGTGTTGCCTTTGCTATATGGGATGGGCATGCAGGAGACCGGGATGGGAAAAAGTCTGTGACCATCTGGCAAGATTTGGTCATAGTTCCATAATAGCTATTTGACCACAGAGACGCCAAGACACTATGAGTTCACTAAGAAAAAAGCTTAATGTGCCTTTGTGCCTTAGCGCCTTCGTGACTAGATAGCAAGGAGAACATTATGGCTGAGCACAAAATAAACGGATTTGATGATCTAAACAGACGCCAATTTTTGCGCTGGCTAGGAGCAGGTGCTGGAGCGACCGTCCTCAGTCTCAATAGGCCCCTTAAACTTCTTGCCGCGGCTAACCCGAATGAAAACCCACTGGCGGGTTCCATAAACCGGGATTGGGAGAAAATTTACCGGAACCAATACGAATACGATTCTTGGTTTGACTGGGTCTGTTCTCCCAATGATACCCACGCATGTCGGGTTCGCGCCTATGTCCGAAACGGCATTGTAACCCGATTGGGCGCCACCTACGATTATCAAAATTACAGCGATCTTTACGGAAATCATGCGACGAATAACTGGAATCCACGTCAGTGCGCCAAGGGATACACGTTCCATCGGGTCATCTATGGCCCTTACCGGTTAAAGCACCCCATCGTTCGTAAGGGTTGGAAAGCCTGGGCAGATGCTGGGTTTCCAGCACTTACACCTGAATTAAAGGCCAAATACAAATTTGACAACCGGGGCGAGGATGAGTTTATACAGATTTCCTGGGAGGATGCCTTCGATAACATCGCTAAAGCGTTGGTAGCCATTGCGACCCGTTACAGCGGTGAAGAAGGAAAAAAGCGGCTTCTTGCCCAGGGTTATCAGCCTGAAATGGTGGAAGCCACCCAAGGGGCCGGCACCCGCTGTATTAAAATGCGCGGCGGTATGGGCTTGTTGGGGGTCATCGGCAAATATGGGATGTATCGTCTCTGTAACTCCCTTGCTCTGCTCGACGCAAAAGTTCGCGGCGTGGGTCCTGATAAAGCCCTTGCAGGACGCACTTGGTCCAATTACACCTGGCATGGAGATCAAGCCCCTGGTCAACCTTGGGTACACGGTCTTCAGGCCTCCGACTGTGACTTTAACGATTTGCGGTTCTCGAAGTTGATCATCATGGACGGTAAAAACCTCGTGGAGAACAAGTTGACCGACTCCCACTGGTTCATCGAGTGTATGGAACGAGGGGCCAAAATCGTGGTCATTGCTCCGGAGTATGGTCCTCCATCCACCAAGGCAGAGTACTGGATTCCCATTCGTCCTGCCACCGATGCTGCCCTCTGGTTAGGGGTTACGAAAATGATGATGGACCGTAAGCAGTACGACGAGAAATTTGTTAAACAGTTTACGGATTTCCCCTTACTGGTTCGTAAAGACACGCTCAAACGGTTGCGGGCCCACGAAGTCTTTCCCGACTATCAAAGCGATCTTTCCCCGGAAGGACCTTCCATGAAGATTCAGGGATTCACGAAGGAGCAGCATGAAAAGCTAGGCGACTTTGTGGTCTGGGACCTTGCCGAGAACAAACCCCGGGCCGTTACCCGCGACGATGTAGGCGAGACTCTCGAGAAAAAGGGCCTTAATCCGGTCCTGGAAGGGGAGTTCAAAATCAAATTAATAGACGGCAAAGAGGTCGAAGTAGCCACGCTCTGGACGTTGTACCAAACCCATCTTAAAGATTACGATATCGATACCGTTTGCGAGATCACCCATGCACCCAAGAACCTGGTGGAGCAGTTGGCTGAAGATATGGCGACCCTCAAGCCGGTGGCCATTCATCAAGGTGAAGGAATTAATCACTGGTTCCACGCTACCGAAATGAACCGAGCCGCCCATCTTCCTCTTATGCTTACCGGAAACATCGGAAAGCCTGGGGCCGGTTGCCATACCTGGGCCGGCAATTACAAAGCCGCCCTGTTTCAGGGTTCCCCCTGGACCGGACCTGGTTTTAAAGGCTGGGTGGCTGAAGATCCCTTTGAGCCTAACCTGGATCCCAGTGCCCACGGGAAAGAGATTAAAGCCCATGCTTACACCAAGGATGAAGAACCGGCCTACTGGAATCATGGGGACAAGGCCCTGATTGTGGAAACCCCTAAATACGGAAGGAAAAACTTTACCGGCCAGACCCATATGCCTACACCCACCAAGGCCCTGATATTTACCAACGTCAACCTGATTAACAACGCCAAGTGGGTTTATGAGATGCTGAAGAACGTAAATCCCAATGTTGAGATGATCGTCTCCATTGACATCCAGATGACCGCGTCCATCGAGTATTCCGACCTGGCTTTGCCGGCTAACTCCTGGCTGGAGTTTGAAGACCTGGAAATAACGGCCAGTTGCTCCAACCCGTTTTTACAAATTTGGAAAGGAGGTATTCCGCCTGTCTTCGATAGCAAAGACGATTTAGCCATCATCGCGGGGATCGCCAAAAGTCTGGAGAAGGTAACGGGGGATGCCCGGTTTACCGATTATTTCAAATTTGAATACGAGGGTCGGCGCAAGGTTTACATCCAGCGGTTGCTGGATTC